>Ga0163109_10003289_pt1 | contig 12354 bp, 7 predicted proteins | sample CRUFie1St13metaG_FD_108704 | JGI IMG/M metagenome (GOLD analysis project Ga0163109, IMG submission 108704) | Marine microbial communities from the Costa Rica Dome - CRUD Field 142mm St13 metaG | ecosystem: Environmental > Aquatic > Marine > Oceanic > Photic zone | place: Costa Rica: the Eastern... | reverse complement strand
CGCGTTGGGGGCAGGCGGGCCGCCTTCCCATAGCGCTTGACGCGGCGGAGTTTATCCTAAGCCAGCCGAAGGGCCCTTGAGCGCAGCTCAAAATGAGACGCCACGTCGGGCGTAGCCCGGCGTGTCCGTTTCGTTGCGCATGGGAGGACCGAAGGCCGCGAAGCGGCCAAGGTCCGAGCGCGCAACCAAAGAGGCTCGGAGCACCGCGCGCCAAACCGCCCTTATCGGCGGACAGTCGTTGCCCTCAGAGCCCCAGCGCCTTGCGCTGCCGGGCCGTCGCCGCGCTGGTCAGCCGGTCGAGCATGACCGCCACCAGCACGATCCCGATACCCCCCACCAGGCCCGCACCGGTATCAGCCATGGTCATGGCCTGGAACACCACCAGACCCAGCCCCTCGCCCGCCACCATCGGCGTGATCACCTGCATGGCCAGCGCCATGGCAATCGCCTGATTGACGCCAAGCATGATCGACGGGCTTGCCATCGGCAGCTTGACCTTGAACAGCGATTGCGACTGGGTCGAACCATAGGCATCGCAGACCTCGTTGACCTGCGCCGGCACCTGCTTCAGCCCCAGCATGGTCATGCGCACCATCGGCGGCAGCGCATAGATCACCGTGGCGATGATCGCCGTCACCTTGTTGCCACCGAACAGCATCAGCACCGGGATCAGATAAACAAAGGTCGGCATGGTCTGCATGGTGTCGAGGATCGGGGTCAGGATCCGCTCCAGCGTGCGGTTGTAGGCCGCGAATATCCCGAGCGGCAGCCCCACGACCACGCACACCAGCACAGAGGCGAGGGTTGCGGCAATAGTCTCCATGGTCGGCACCCAGATGTTCCCGACCCCGGTCAGGAACATCAGGAAGCTCACCACGGCCGCAAACCGCCAGCCCCCGGCCGCCCAGGCCATAAGGAACAGCCCGCCCAGCGCGTAGAACCACGGCAGGCCCACGAGGAATTTCTCCAGTGGGTCGAGCAGGTAGAGGAAGGTGAAGGCCCGCAGCCCCTTGGAGAAGGATGCAAAAATCTTGTTCGACGCCAGCCAGTCCACGCTGTCATCGACCGGCCCGCGCATGCGGAACATCAGCGAATCGGGGTAGTACCCGATGTCATAGATCCAGCGGTCGACAGCGAAAATCGCCAGGATGATCAGCACCGCGATGAACAGGAACTGCCGCGCCTTCAGCCCGCGCGCGAACGACGCGCCGAAGTCCCGGTTGGCGAGCCCCAGCAGCCCGCCCAGCACCAGCGCCACGCCGTGTGTCAGCGCGCTCGACGCCGCCCCGATCCCACGCCAGAGGGCATCCAGCCCCTGCTCGAACCAGCGCGCTGGTGCGACCCGGTACCAGGTCTGTGGCAGCAGCCGGAAGCGCAGCTGGGTGCGGTCCGCTAGGGCCTCGCTGTCCTTGGGCGCGCCAATGGCCAGCGTCAGCCGGTCGAAGATGATCGCCATAAAGACAATGCACATGCCGGCTTCGAAGGCCCAGCCGACCTTGAGCTTGAACAGCGCCTTGTAGACCTCGCGCCCCAGACCGCCGGTACCGATAAAGGCGGCCAGCACCGCCAGCCCCAGCGCCATCATGATGGTCTGATTGATGCCCAGCACGATCGAGGGCATGGCCTGCGGGATCTGTACCTTGGCCATGGTCTGCAGGCGGGTCGAGCCGAAGCTCTGCGCCACCTCGACCGAGGTCTGGGGCACCTGCCGGATGCCCAGGTTGGTCAGACGCACCACCGGCGGCATGGCGTAGATGATGATCGCCATCGCCGCCCCGGTGTTGCCGATACCGAACAGAAAGATCGCCGGCAGCAGATAGACGAAGGCCGGCATGGTCTGCATGGCGTCGAGCACAGGCCGGATAGCGGACTCAACCCGGTCGTTCTGCGAACACCAGACCCCAAGCGGGATGCCCAGCACCACCGAAATCACCACCGACACACCCATGAGCGACAGGGTCGACATCGCCGGATCCCACATGTCGACAGCACCCCAGAACATGACCCCGACCACGGTCAGCAGCGCCAGCCGCAACCCGCCGAACCGCAGCCCGAGCAACCCGAGCGCGACGACCACCAGCGGCCAGGGCCGCACCTGCAGGAAATACTCGACCTCACCGATCCAGTAGGTGATGACCTTGGCGATGGCGCGGGTGGTATCGCGCACGTTGGCCTTGAGCCAGTCCTCGCCGATGTTGATCCAGTAGATGAAATCGATGCGCGAAGAGATGGCTTCGGGGAAACCGTACTTGAAGCCGAAGACACGGTAGACGAGGATCGACACGGCCAGTGCCAGCACGGCCCAAGCCAGCGCGGTGTAGTTCACGCCGTCGACGACCAACAGGCGCCCCAGCGTCGGGCTGCCCGATCGCGGTCGGATCGGTGCGGTCATGATCCAGTCTCCTCCCCAGTGATCAGCACGCAACCCGAAGGCCACGGCTCATTCATATGCAGAAAAGCAGAACCACACCGCCCGCGAAAGGGTCTTGATGCCAAAACGGCGAAATTGCCGCCGTCCGGCTGCCTCCGATGCCCCCCTGAGAGCGCCGGTCCGGCCCGAAGCTAAACCGCGATTGCTGGCAGCGCGGTCCGAGGCAGAAACGCGCCAGCCATGGCGTGCTCGTAGGTATAGGCCGCCTCGAACAGCCCCGCATCGTCGAAGGGCCGGGTAACCAGCTGGATGCCGGTCGGCACGCCATGTCGGTCCCGCCCCGAGGGCAGCGTGATCACCGGGCAGTTGTACTGCATGTTGAACTGGTGGGTCAGCAGCCAGCCGTACTCACCATCGACCGGCGTGTCCGCGACTTCAAAGGCCGGGTTGGTGGCGTCGTGGTCGGTCCGTACCGCACCGATCGACAGCGTCGGGCACAGCAGAACGTCGTAGTCGGCCAGCACGGGCCCAAGGCTCCGATACATGCGGTGCTGCCCTTCCCACGAACGCGCGACGTCGTCCGGTCCCAGCCGCGCGGCAATATCGGCGGCCAGACGCCCGTAGTCGGTCAGCTGCTCGCGCTGCCCCTGCTCGGCGGCCCACAGGGCGGCGCGGCCGAAGTGCATGGCGGCGTACCAGCTCATGGCGGCCTCATCGACCCAGCTGCCCCAGCCCAGCTCGACTTCCTCGACCGTGCAGCCCGCTGCGCGCAGGGCCTCCAGCGCTGCGAGCGTGTTCTGGCGCACCTCGTCCTCGATCGGCACGTAGCCCAGATCCATGGACCAGGCCACGCGCAGCTTGGCGGGCGGACGAGCCTCGGCCAGTTCGATGCGGTCGGGCAGGCTGTCGTGGTCGAGCGGGTGCGGGCCGGAGACGATGTTCTGGCCCAGCGCGATGTCGCCGACGTCGCGCGCGAGAAAACCACAGTGGTTGTAGCGGTCGAAGTTGGCCGGTGGCCCGTCGGGATTGCGGCCGTGCGGCGGCTTGTACCCCGCCAACCCGCAGCAGCTTGCCGGAATGCGGATCGACCCGCCGATATCGGTCCCGGTCGCCAGCGGGGTCAGCCCGGCCGCCAGTGCAGCCGCCGACCCGCCCGAGGACCCTCCCGGGCCGAAGTCGAGGTTGAAGGGGTTGCGGGTCACGCCCCACAGGTGGCTGTTACAGACCGCCGACAGGCAGAACTCGGGCGTTGTCGTGCGGGCGTGGAAGATCGCGCCGGCGGCCTCGAGCCGTTCGATCATCGGGTCAGTCTCGGTGTCGATGTTGTCCTTGAGCGTCAGCGAACCCTGAGTGGTCCGCCGCCCGGCCATCCGGTGCACGTCCTTGACCGCGACCGGCAAGCCCTCGAGCGCCCGCGCCGTCCCGGCGGCATAGCGATCGGCGGCGGCCTTCGCCTGCTGCCGGGCTTCGTCGAAGAAGGTCTCGGTATAGGCGTTGATCGCCGGGTTGATGGCGTCGGTGCGGGCGATCAGCACGTCCAGATAGTCGACCGGCGACAGGCTCTTGTCCCGGAAACGGGCGAGCACGTCCCGCGCCGACAGATAACTCAGCTCGGTGGCATCCATGGCGGTATTCCTTTCGCACCCACGGGGTTCAGGAGCCGTGCTTCCTTCCCCCCTCTTTTCCACGCACACCGAGGGCAACGGCGGCCCTCGGGTTACTCCTAGCGCGCTGCGACCAGCGAGCGGCGGATCAGGTCGGCAATCTCCGGCACACCGGCTTCGGCCGCATTGGTGCCCGTGGCCGCATCCCGCACCGCTTTGGCGGCAAGGCGCTGGATGCCGGCTTCGTCGGTCTCAACCCCGATATCGGCCAGAGAACGCGGGATATCGCAGTCGTCGAGCAAGGCGCAGACAGCCGCGTAAAAGCTCTCAAAATCAGTGGTTTCCAGCCCCATGGCCTGGCTCATAGGCCGGACCTTTGCGGTGATTGCAGCCTCGTTATAGCGGAGCACAATCGGCAGCAGCACCGCGTTGGTCAGGCCGTGGTGGGTGTCAAACTCTGCGCCGACCATATGGCTGATCGAGTGCACCAGACCCAGCCCCTTGAGGAAGGCGATCCCCGCCAGACAGGAGCCGACAATCATGGTCCCGCGCGCGGGGATCGACGCGGGGTCCTGCATCACCTGCGGAAGACCCGCGGAAACCAGCTCCAGCCCCTGCAGCGCCATGCCGTCACACAGCGGGTTGAAGTCAGGCACGCAATAGGCCTCGATCGCGTGCACCAGCGCGTCGATGCCGGTCCAGGCGGTCAGCTTAGGCGGCAGGCCCAGGGTCACCACGGGGTCCAGAATAGCCGCGCGCGGATGGTGGGTCGGGTGCCAAATGCAGCGCTTGGTCAGCGCCTTGGTGTCGGTCACCATCGCCGTGCTCTCGCTCTCGGCCCCGGTGCCCGAGGTGGTCGGAATACAGAACAGCGGCGGGAAATCACCCGCGCTCAGGCTTTCATCGACCTCCAGATCATAGTCAAAGCGCCAGATGTCCCCGGCCTTGCCCGCCAGCAGGCTGATCGCCTTGCCCGCGTCCATGCCGCTGCCACCCCCGATCGCCACCACCCCGTCGTGACCACCAGCCCGATAGGCAGCCAGTCCGTCTTCGGCGTTCTGATCGGTCGGGTTGGGGGCAACATCACTGAACACCGCGCCCTTGAGACCCGCCGCTGCCAGCGCATCCAGCGCACCCTGCACAAAAGGCAGGTCACGGCTGGCGCGGTCGGTGACAATCAGGGCGTTGGTCACCCCGTGGCACTGGCACAGCGCCCCCAGCTCGGCCAGCCGGCCCGGCCCATAGAGCAGCGGGATCGGAAAGGACCAGTCGGTGGATTGGTTCAGGTCAGGCACGAACATGGTAGGTCTCCCCCGGGGCTCAGGACATAGTGTTCTGCAAGTCTTTATGGGGCTGAGCCTATCGGCAATTCCGGCCCGGTCAACAACTCTAGCCCTGTCAGCAACCCGGGGCCGGTCAACAGGGCGCAGGAACGGCGACCAAAGCCCTGAAACAGGGCATATCCGCCCCAGCTGGGGACAAGTCCGGCGAACCCGGACAGATCAGCGGTCAATCCGGTGATTTATGAAGACTGCCTTTCCGTGTAGTGTGCCGCCAGTTCGTTATTTCCGCCCTCGGGCGGCAGCCTTGGGGAGGCCTGATCCATGACCACGACGACCACCAAACAAGCAGGACCGCGCGCGCTCTGGTCCTGGTCGCTCTATGACTTCGCCAATTCGGCCTTCACCACGATTGTCATCACCTTCATTTTCTCGATCTACTTCGCCGACGTGCTCGTCTGTACCGCGGAGTGGGCCGGGTGCCTGAGCGAAGAGCAGGAAGCCAATCTCACCCTTTCGGAGCGGCTCGGCGATACGCGGGGACAGGCGCTGTGGGGCTATTCCACCACCTTCATTGCCATTTCCATCGCCCTGCTGGCGCCGATCTTCGGGGCTGTGGCCGACCTAGGCGGGCGCCGCAAGCCATGGATCTTCACCTTCTCGATGATCTGTATCGTCGCCACCGTCGCGCTGTTCTTCATGCGGCCCGAGCCGATCTTCATCATTCCGGCGGTGCTGCTGGTCGCGATCGCGAACTCGGGCTTTGAAATGGGGATCGTGTTCAACAACGCCATGCTGCCCGATCTCGTCAGCAAGGAACGGGTCGGTCGCTGGTCGGGCTGGGCCTGGGGGCTGGGCTACTTCGGCGGCCTGATCAGCCTTGTCCTGTGTCTGGTGCTCGTGCTCGGCTCGGAAGGCGAGGCGCAGCTCAACGCCACGCTGATGACCAACCTGATCGTCGCCGGCTGGTTCTTCCTGTTCATGCTGCCGCTGTTCCTGTTCACGCCGGACCGGCCGGGCAAGGGTCTGCCGATCGGGCAGGCCATCCGCGAGGGTCTGAGCACAGTTCGCAAGACCGGGGGGACCATCCTGCGCCAGCCCAACATCCGCCGGTTCCTGATCGCGCGCATGATCTTTACCGACGGGTCGGTCACCCTGTTCGCCATGGGGGCGACCTACGCTGCGATCCGCCACGGCATGGACCTGACCCAGATCATCATGTTCGGCATCCTGCTCAACGTGACCGCCGGGATCGGCGCCTTTGCCTTCGGCTACCTCGATGACCGCTTCGGCGCGAAGCGCGTGATTGTCGCCTCGCTGATCGGCCTGCTGGTGCTCGGGGTGCCGGGTCTGACGGCCCCTTACTGGCTGCCCGATGCAGCCGCAACCACAGCCTTCATCGGCTTCGGGGCGGCGCTGGGGATCTTCGTAGGCCCGGTGCAGGCTGCCGGTCGCTCGTTCATGGCCCGGATCGCGCCAGCCAAGCAGCGCACCGAGTACTTCGGCTTTCTCGCGCTCAGCGGCAAGGCGACGACCTTCCTCGGTCCGTTTGCGGTCGCCACGGTCACCATCATGACCAACAACATGGATATCGGCATGATGCCGATTTTGGTGTTCTGGCTGGTGGGTCTGCTGCTGATGTTCGGGGTGCGGGACGAAGTCGCCGAAGACTGATCCGCCTGGCGGGTCGAGCCCGCGGCAAGAAACCAGTGGCCGACGGCGTCAGCCGTTGGCCTCGCTCGCCCCTTCGGTGCCGGGCGCATCTGTCTGTTCTGCTGGTGGTAATTCCTCAGCCGCCTCCTCGCCCGTATCGTCAGCGGTACCATCTCCGGTATCGTCAACCGCGTCTTTTGGTGCATCTTCTGGCCGCGGCATATCCCAGATTTTGGAGCGGCCAATCGCGACCAGCCGGGCGATTTCCAGCTCGATCGCGTGGGGGGCTTCCTTCTGGATGTTGTGCCCTGAGTTCTCGACGATCAGGTGCCTGCCGTCGTCGCTGTCTGCGGCCATCAGCGACTGCAGCGCCGTAACCTGCTCCTGCAACTCGCTGTAGCCACCCGTCATATTCCGCCCGGCAGAGAGCACCGTCACCGGGATCCCTGCGGGCAGTTTTGGGGCTGCATCACGGTCGGTGATGGCCATGCGACGGCCGCGAAATTCCGCCTTGGCTCCGGGGCTGAACACCAGCGTCATCGGCGGCATGGTGGTTTCTTCATCCTCCCCCATCATGAAGCGGTCGAGTTGCTCGACCGACGGGTCGACCAGCAGCAGGCCGGCAACCTGATCCGGATAGAGCCGGGCAAAGGTCTGGGCGTAGACCGCCCCCAGCGAATGCCCGACCAGCACGTAAGGCCCATCGATGCTGAGATCGTCGAGCATTTCCAGCAGCTCTTCGGCGATCACCCGCGAGCCACGCGCACTGGCGATGACCGGCGAACGACCGTTGCCGCGCCGTTCGTAGACAAAGACCCGGGTCTGCGCCGAAACCCGCCGCACCACGGGCATCCACTCGCCGATCGATGACGCCAGCCCGTTGAGCACGATAACCGTCGGCTCACCCCGCCCGAGCAGGGCAAAGCGCTGCCCGGTCTTGGGGTAAATCACCATCTGCGCCGACGCCGGCACCGCCAGAACCAGCCACACAAGCAGCGCAAGCCCGAACCACAGCGCCCGGAAACGCAGCGGCGGCGGCACGAAGCCTGAAACGGCCGTCGTAGAGAGCACCGGACCTGTCATCAAACCAGCAGGCTGTCCGTGCCCATGATGTCGGTAACGTCTGCGTCTTCGAGGGTGATGGTCCCCTCGCCCGCCACCGTGATGATGGTGTCTCCGGCGACCAGTTCAGCCGTGCCGATGTCGATGCCGTAGAACTCGAGCCGGTCCTCACCGATCCGGAAATCCTGAATCACGTCGGTGCCAAAGCTGGCCTCGAAGCGGAAAATATCCGCCCCGCCGCCGCCGGTAAGGTGGTCATCGCCGCGACCGCCGTTGAGGACGTTGACAAAGCCGTTCCCGATCAGCTGGTCATCGCCGCTGCCGCCCTCGGCGTTCTCGATCACCACCCCTTGTGCAATGTGCAGGTTATCGCGCAGGCCGACCTCGACGCTGTTGTTATTGATGACATAAGAATCGTTGCTGCCGTCTTCGAAGTAGACGGAAAAGCCCATCAGACCGTCGCCATCGGCATTCGACGTGTCCGGGTCGAACACCAGCCGGAACGACTTGCCGTCTTCGGTGATCTCCGCCCAGCCATCGCTGTCGTTCTCGATAAAGATCGAGGCGATGGTATCGCTGGCGTCGTGGCCGATGCTCTCCACGGAGAACGAGCTGGATTCCGACGGTGGCGAGCCGACCTGGCTGGCCTGCCCGGGGAAGAGGTTGATGATGGCGTCGCGCGACCCTTCGTGCACGATCGTGTCGACCCCGCCCGCGTCCCAGATGGTGCCGACGAAGATCTCGCGGCTGTCGAAGGTGTAGACATCATCGCCGGTCGCCGTGGCCGTGTTGGCGCCGTACAGGTGCTGGAGCGCGGCGATATCGGCGATCATCGCAGCCGCCGGGAAGACGGTATCGCCGTAGACTTCGGTGTAACTCAGCGCCGTGAAATACTGATTGTCGATGTAGGCGGGGGCGTCCATGTAGCCCTCAAACGGGTGTTCGAGCCCGAGCGCGTGCAGGATTTCGTGGGTCAGGATCATCTCGCCACCGCGATAGGCATCGACCCAGTAACCGTCGAGCAGCAAGTCGGCATCGAAAACAATGTCGCCCAGATCGTCGACCAGCCACGGCTCTGCGCCCGCCGGAAGCACGGCGTAGGAATTGCCGGTCGCATCATCGGTCACGGTGATGTTGATATGGCCCCGGCCCTCCCCCGTAGCAGCGTTGAAGCTGCCGGTATCGGGAACTTCGACGAAGGTCAGGTTGGCCAGCGCTTCGAGCTCGTCGAGCTGTTCCCGGACTTTGGTTTTGAAGGAGGCCGGGACCGGTTGCACTGTCTCGCCTTCGCGCATCGACAGCGCCGAGCCGGTGTCTGAAAAGCTGTACGTGATGGTCGCCGGGGTGTCGTAGAGCCCGGCACCGCCCCAATGGCTTTCCTCCTCGCTCAGCAGCGAGTCAACCAGCAGATCGCCGGTGAAATAGGACGAATGACCGGGCAGGTTCAGCTGCTGCTCCGGCTCGCTGGCACCTGTCGCACTGCTGCTCCCCGCCTCCTCGGACGTTGGGCTGCCGGCGCCGCTGCCGCTGGCCGAGGTTGCCCCACGGCCGGAAGCTTCATCGCGGCTGAGCAAGCGGAATCCGGCGTAGACCGACGCACTGGCGACCGTGGCACCGCCAGCGACAACGCCAACTTGCGTCAGGCTCGGGGCGGCGGCTGAGGCAATCACGGGCGCTGCTGGGGCGAGGCTCGCAGCGCTGGCGATACTGGCAGCGGCAGCAGGAGCCGTCGGAAGCTGCACCAGTACGGGCGCGGTGGTTGCCGCAAGCGCTGGTGCCTGTACGGCCCATGCCTCGGTCACGCCCGCGTTCTGGGCGGCGATCTGGAGCAAGACAGGCTGCAGCGCCATCACCTGCCCGTTGGCGAAGAGCCACTGACCAGCCTCCAGCACCTGAACCCCGGCCGGGGTACTGACACGGATCGCACCATTGCCGAGTTGTTCCACGGCCAAAGTCTCGATCGGAACAAACTGAAAGCCGTCCTGACCGGCACCCTGCACACGCACCTGAGCCTGCGCTTGTGCGGTTTCATGGGCACCCAGTCCTAAACCAAGCCCCATGCCAAGGGTGAGCGCGCTGCCAAGCCCGCGCAGACCTCTTCGACCGGGGCGCTTCAAGGGACGAACGGCGCGACCCGCGCGGCCCAACCCAGGGTCAGCCTCAGGCAGGGGCAGACGGGACGATCTATCGCCAATGTCAGTCTTGGTTCCGGTCGGAAATTTGTGGTTCAAGGGGTGCTCTTTCGTCTGAAAACTGAATGCGTGGAACAGACAGTTTTCCGGCGGCGGAAATCCGGATTAAAGCAAGGCCATTTGTAGCATTATAGGGCAAATCAGAGGGCCGGGTGCTTTTTTTGCGTCGGGAAAAAGACCGCAACATGGTCGCCCAGACGGACCCGGCCTTCGCGCTCGACAAAGGCGGTGAAACCGCGCTTGCCCTTGGCTGCTGTCGGGTAGGACAGGCCCCTGCCCGGATGGTGGCCCTCGATGATCTCCGCGGGAAATTTGCAGGGCGCGTTTTCCAGATCGACGACGATGGTGCCCCCGTCCGGGAACTGCAGTCGCGAACCGGGCGGCAGCAGGGACAGGCTCGGCACCCCCGAGAGCACCAGATTGGCGCCGACCCATTCGGGCTGAATGCCGGTGTCGATGCCCATGGTGGCTGCGGTCTCTGCCATTTCCTCGACGCTGAGCACGGTCAGCTGGCGCTGGTTCTTGAGCGGCGTCCCCTTGGGGTGAACGTTTCTGAGCCGGGAACAGGCTGAACGGGTCAGCCCGCCGTGGTCTTCGCCCTCGAAACCGGCGAAGGTCATCTGCACCTCCGACAGCGCGGCGGAGACCAGATCCTGATCCAGCGAGCTGTTGACCCCGAGGAAGGTAACTGTGCCTTCGAATGTTTTCTTGAGTCCGGCCAAAGCCCGTCTCCATTGTTTCATCTGACGCCATGCAGCCGGCGTAAAGGCTGGCCGCCACACTGCCGCGCCGGTGCGGCCCTCAACGTGACACACTTTGAAACATTTTGCCCCAAAATGTCACGGTCTCGACGAACGCGTGAAAATCAGACGCCTTATCCCTGAGTGACACAACGCGAGCTCAGGCAGGTTGATCCGACCGGAAAACCCTACCCCAGTGCCCCGTTGGTCGAATTTATCTTGCCCCCTGCACCCATGGCGTGCACATCTGGAGCGGGGCTTATGTATGATGAGGAGATCTATACCATGTCACGGCCCCGCGCACTTTCCGGCTTGGCTGCCGCCCTTGGCTTCTCCGTTCTGGCCGCTGCAACAGCAGCAGCGCAGCCGACCGCGCTGATCATCGGCAATTCCACCTACTCGAATTTTTCGAACCTGCCGGATGCAGCCGCTGACGCGACCATGCTCGCGGAGACCCTGGGCGGCAATGGCTACAACGTTTCCCTGCTGACCAACGCCGGCGCGCAGGAGACCCGCGCTGCCCTGTCCGCGTTCTTTGCCGGGGAAGCCGCACCAGAACACCGGCTATTCATTTATTCCGGGCACGTGGTGAGCGTCGATGGCGTCACCCACCTTGTCCCCGCAGATGCCGCTGTCACCACCGGTCTGGACCTCGCGTTCAACTTCATCGCCATGGACGATGTCCGGGCCCAGATGGAGCGTGATGAGATCCCCGACGTGGTGATCATGGACACCAACTACCGCCACCTCGCCGATAACCAGCTCAAGCCGCTGCTGCCGGGTGCACAGATCTCCGACCGTGCCGCCGCGCCCGCGGACAGTGAGAGCACGCTGACGCTGATGGCGGCTCAGCCCGGCGCCCGTAACCTGGGCCAGAAGAACGACGCCAACGTCTTCGCGACGATCCTCAACAACCGCCTCTCGCGCATGGACCGCGAAGCGGTGACCTTCCTCACCAACGTCGGTGCCCGGGTCGAGAACCAGTCCAGTGGTCGTCAGACCCCCTATCTCTCCGGGGGTTTCACCGCCGACGTCCGGTTGAACCCCGAAGTTGAAGAGCCTGTCGCCGAAGGCCCGACGGCGCGCGAACAGCGCCTCTGGGACGCGATTCAGGGTTCGGACAACGTCGAGGATTTCGAGGACTACCTCGCCTTCTTCCCTGAAGGTTACTACGCGGAAGCCGCGCAGGCTGCGATCGATGACCTGAACGCGCCCGACGAGCCGCAGTTCCAACTCACCCCGATCAACGAGTCCTGGTACGTGACCCGCAAGGCCAACGTGCGCAGCGGTCCGTCGACCAGCTTTGACCGGATTGCCCGCCTGCCCGCCGCGACCGTGGTCTACAACCTCGGACAGGTTGCTGATTCCGGCTGGTACCAGATCATCATGCCGGATAACTCGGCCGGCTTCATTCACCCGGCCCTGCTTGCACCCTGGGCCGGCTCCGAACTG
>Ga0163109_10003288_pt1 | contig 12356 bp, 13 predicted proteins | sample CRUFie1St13metaG_FD_108704 | JGI IMG/M metagenome (GOLD analysis project Ga0163109, IMG submission 108704) | Marine microbial communities from the Costa Rica Dome - CRUD Field 142mm St13 metaG | ecosystem: Environmental > Aquatic > Marine > Oceanic > Photic zone | place: Costa Rica: the Eastern... | reverse complement strand
GATAAGTTATGGAATGATACCAGCTTAGTTGTTAAAATGGGTAAAAATGCAAAAGAAAAGGCAGATAGAGAATTTAATGATGAAATTTTTTTTGAAAAATTAATGCAAATTTATAACAAATTTAAGAAATGAAAATTTTAATTTTAGGAGGAACGGGTTATATTGGTAGTAATTTTATTGCTAATTCTCATCTTAAAAATATTTCAATTACTTCTATTTCTCAAAAAAAGAAAAATTTTGAGCTTAAAAATGTAAAATATATTTATGAAGACTATAATAATATAGAAAACTTGAGCATTCTTCTCCAAGAGTGCGATATTATTATTCATTTAATTAATTCAACAAATCCTTTAACTGCTGAAAATAGTTTTAAAAATGACATTGAGGGTAATTTAATCAAATCAATTAGATTGTTTAAAAAAATTCCCAAAGATAAACATATAATTTATTTTTCTTCAGGAGGTACTGTTTATGGCAATCAAACACAATTCCCAATATCTGAAGATTCAAAATTATCGCCAATAAATTCTTATGGTATTATTAAGGTAGCTTTAGAGAATTATTTAAAGCTCTTTTCTAAAAAAAATCAATTTAAATATACAATTGTTCGCCCCTCAAACATTTTTGGTAAAAAACAGTTTTTTGATAAAAGTCATGGCATCATTGAAAATACAATATTTAATATAATTAATGACAACACATTAAAAATATGGGGAGACGGTCATCATATAAGAGATTATTTATATATTGATGATCTTGTTAGTTTTTTGGATAAGCTAATTTATAGAAAAATATATGGAATTTATAATGTAGGCTCCGGAATTGGAATTTCAAATATAGATTTGGTAAATAGTATATGTGAAATAATGAAAAAGGATATAAAAATTCAGCATGTTAAAAGTAAATTTGAAAATGTTGATAAAGTCATATTAGACATTAAAAAAGCACAATCACAGCTAAATTGGTATCCAAGAATAGATTTTAAAAAAGGGCTCAAAATGGAGATTAAATGGTTGAAAAAAATTTTATCGTAGGATATAACCAAGGGAGATTTATAAAAATATGATGCAAATAGACAAAACTTACTTAAAAAAAAGGTTTTGGAAGATTTTTGCTCGATCTATTAGTTACTTTCTATTTGAGGGAAGACCATTAACTACAAGGGGAAGATGGATAAATCCAATAGTTTTTTTGAATTATAAAATTCTTTCTACAATTCCAATAAATGGTCCTAAAAATCACCCAATTTTTATAGTTGGAACAGGTAGAAGCGGTACAACAATCTTGGGTAAGATTTTATCTATACACAAGCAGGTTGCATTTTTGAACGAGCCAAAATCGTTATGGTTCTTTACAAATAAAGAGGATGATCTAATAGGGAGCTACTCAGATAGAAGAGGTAGATATTATTTCAACGAAAAAGATTATTCAATTGAAGTAAAAAAAAAGATGGATCGCATATATAGATTATATCTTTCATTAACCTTTTCAAGCTTTATTGTTGACAAATATCCTGAACAATTATTTCGCTATCATTATATTAAAAAACTTTATCCCAATGCAAAGTTTATATTTTTAATTCGAAATGGAGAAGATGTTGTATCTTCAATTTCGATTTGGTCGAAAAAATATCCAAAAACAAAAGATGAATCATGGTGGGGGTTAAATGACAAAAAATGGATTCATTTATGCGAACAGGTAGTGAAAGAAGATGAGTACTTCAAGGAATTGTTACCCGTCCTAGAAAATCTTGATTCTAATCATGATAGAGCTGCAATTGAATGGATTGCAACAATGAAATATGGAGTAAAATTATCAAAATTATATCCTAAAGATTTTTTGACAATTAGATATGAAGATTTAGTAAGTAATTCTAATAAAGAACTTTATTCTTTAGAAAAATTTATTGGGCTTAGCAATGATAAAATCTTTTATAACTATGCAAGCAGTGTTTTAAAAAAGAAAAACAATAAAAAAAATTTCGTATTGAATGATAAAGTTGAAGAGTTATTCCAAAAGACAATGAAGTCATTAAATTATACAAATATTTAGTTGAATAAAGTTTATTATTACGATAAGTTTTCGAATGAAATTTTTTATAACTTTAATCTTTTTTCTCACACTGCCATATTCCCAAGACATTAATGATATAGTTAATTTATCTAATAGAGATTTAGACAATTTAAAAGAAAGTTTAAGTTCAGAAAGTTTAAGATCTGAACCTGAAAGAGTTTCTAATGCAGAAAGTAAACAGCCTAGCAAGGTAGTCATTTCTTCAGATAATGATGTTAGTGTTATTGACTATTTTGGCTATAATTATTTTCAAAGAGACATTAATTTTTTTGATAATATTCCTACCCCATCTGGTTATGTTTTGGGGCCCGGTGATGAGGTAATCTTATCGCTTTGGGGTGAAACAAATTTGAGAAAAAGTTTCACTCTAAATAAAAATGGAGAAATTTTTTACGATAATATCGGATTTATAAACTTGGCTAATCTTACTTTAGAACAAGCAGAGTCAAAAGTTAAGGATAGGTTTTCTGATATATACTCAACATTACAAGATGAAGATTTATCCACTCGATTAAATTTAGAACTAGGTACATTAAAGGCAATAAATGTTTATTTTACAGGAAATATTAGAAAACCTGGAATACACTTAATACACCCTTTCTCTGATATTTTCACAGCAATAGTCCAAGCTGATGGGATCAAAATTGAAGGTTCTTTAAGAAAAGTACAGTTAATCAGAAATAGTGAAATTCTTCACACTGTTGATTTTTATAGTTTTTTTCAAGATGGTTTAAATTCATTTTCAAAAATAAAATTAGTTGATGGAGACATTATTCATATACCAAATGCCATTAATAGGGTAAAAATTCAAGGATCTGTTGTTAGACCATCATATTATGAGTTGTTGGCTGATGAAAAATTAGACTCAGTTATTGAATATGCTTTAGATTTAAATGCAAAAGCTTCATCTACAGCAATAATTGACAGAGTAATTCCTTCTTCCGAGCGTTCTTCAGATGACAACGCAATAACAAGCATTAATATCAATTTGAAAGAATCAACAAATATTGATTTAAATAATGGTGATACTGTAACAATTCCTGAAATTAAAGCTGTAAGTTCTAAATTAGAGATATTTGGTAGAGTGAAGTCTCCTGGACAATATTCAGCTACTAATGCTTCATTAAAGGATATATTGGATATAGCAGGAGGATTTAATGATCCTGTCTATAGAAAGTCTATAAATGATGAAATAACAATTTTAAGAAGAGATGAAAATCAATTTTATTCACTTGAATTCAAAATAAAATATAAGGATGCCGGATCTTTTTTACTTCAAGCCGATGATAAAATATTTGTTTATGAAGATATTAATTATCGTCAAAACTTTTCATTTACTATTATTGGAGAAGTAAATAAACCAGGTACATTTCCTTTAAATGGCGAAATCACTATTCGCGATGCGATTCAATTAGCTGGAGGGATCTCAGAAATAGGATCAATAAATAGCCTTTCTGTTTTGCAAAATTTTTCAAATTTAAATGACATGAATCAAGAAAAAATTATGCAAAAACAACCAGTTGCCAACGTAGATTTAGATTTCTTAATATCTGATTCAAATATTATTAGAGTTCTCCCTAAAACCAATGCAGTGAATGTAGTTGGGAATGTATACAATCCAGGATTAGTCGCCCATTCCGGTAAAAGATCTTTATCAGTTTCTAATACAATAGAGTTGGCGGGGGGTTATAAACCAGATTCTATGAAAAAAAGTACTTATATTGTCAGAGCTAATGGAGAAATTGATAAAGTAAATTTATTTCGAGGAAGAATAAAAAGAGTATTTCCAGGAGATAAAATAGTTGTACCGTTAAATCCAAATCCAAGGGAATTTAATTTTACATCATTCATTGCTGAATTATCATCTACATTGGCAAATATTGCAGCCATATTGGTTATTGCCGACAAGCAATAAATTTACTTTACAACTAATATTTTTCTATTATTTAAAAAATCTTTGACAGCAAGTGAAGTTATTAATAGAAATAATATAGCAAGATTCATAGGAATATAACCAATGCCAGACCTAATGCTTGAAACATTAGATTTATCAAGTGTAAATATGGGATAAGAATTATCTTTTTCTTCAATTTTAGTTAATTCAAATTGTTCAGATAAACTAAGAAATAATTGGTTATTTACAGCAACATCACGTTCAAGCCTTTTTTCTTCAATCTTTAATTGTGGAGAATTTATAATCTTATTATTATATAAGAATTCAATAAGTTTATCTTCTGATTTTTTTAAATCTTTCTCAATTTCTTTTAGTCTTTCTTCAATAAATACAACCTTCTCTGCAGTTTTTTGTTTAGCAATTTCTTGTGAGTAACTAACAATTGAATTATAGATTTCATCTGAAATTTGTTTTGCTAAAATAGGACTTTCTTCAACATTAACAGTAATACTTTGAAGGGAAGAAATAGCAAATTCTTTGCTTTCAATACTATTGAACAAAAATCTTTTTGAAAAGAACAATTTTTTTTCATACTCACTGATTCCGTCTATAAACATAATATTTAAATTAATTTTTTTTACAAAACTCAATGGATTTAATACTAAAAATTTATTATATCTATCTCCCCATAAATCTACAAGCGTTATTTTATTACCTTCATGGTCATATTCTTTTGTCACTATTCTTTCAAGAAATAACTCTGACTGTAGAAACTCACTTATTTCAAATTTTAAATTATGTCTTTTATTATCTAATAAACTTGATGGTGTGAATGGATTCAATATGTTTTCATCTTCGTAATTTGAATAAAATGTTACGGTTGAATTATATGTTGGACCACTCAAGAAATAATATAAATTTAACAAAATCATTAAAAAAATAATTAGACGAATATTTTTTGAAACACTTGTTTTGATAAAGTAAAATAAATTATTAATAATTATTGATTCTTTTTCTATTATTGGTCTAAACATAATTTTTATTTTGATAATTTATACTATCCAAGTATCTTAAGAAAGATTTTATTTAGGGCCCATAGCTCAATTGGTTAGAGCAACGGACTCATAATCCGCAGGTTCGGGGTTCAAGTCCCTGTGGGCCCACTAATGAGTAGTCATTCTTACATATCGAATTCTAAAAATGAAGATATATTTATCAATATAAATGGTAAATTATTTCATAGGAGTGAAGCAAAAATATCAGTTTTCGATAGCGGATTTTTATTAGGAGATGGTGTTTGGGAAGGAGTTAGACTTCACAGATCTTCCCTCGTCTTTATCGAAGAACATCTTGAAAGATTATATAAAAGTGCCAAAGGAATTTCATTAGATATTCCTTTTTCTAAAAAAGATATTATTAATGAATTAAATAAAGTTTTAATTAAAAATAATATGAATGATGGCATTCATATTCGTTTGATAGTAACTAGAGGAAATAAAATTACTCCATATCAAAACCCTAACGCAAACGTTGGACCAATAAATTTGGTTATCATTCCTGAGTTTAAAGAAACAAATCCAGAAACATATACAAAAGGTTTAAAAATTGGAAGAGTTTCTAATATTAGGCCTAATGATAGAATACTAAATCCACATTACAATACTCTTAGTAAGTTAAATTGTATTTTAGCAAGCGTTGAAGCAAACAAGCTTGGATTTGATGAAGGTATCATGAATGATATGAACGGCAATATTAGTACATGCAATTCTACTAATCTTTTTTTTATTAAAAATAATAAAGTTTTAACCTCCACTGGGGAATACTGCTTAAAAGGTATTACAAGAGGTAAGGCTATTTCAGTATGTAAGAAAAATAATATAAAATGTTCTGAAACTAATTTTACATTTGAAGATATTAAAGACTGCCATGAAGCCTTTTTAACGGGTACATTTGCAGGTATTATTCCTGTTTCATTTCTTGAAAATAAAATGTTAAAGTCAACAAATAATGATTCGCTAGTTAATAAAATTAGAATGCTTTATAATCAAGAAATTGAAGATTACATAGGATAGCATGAAGATTGCTTGCTGGTCTGGTCCTAGAAATATATCTACTGCACTTATGAGATCTTGGTCTTCAAGAAAAGATACATTTGTATCTGATGAACCTTTTTATGCTTATTATTTAAAGAAAACACAATTACAGCACCCAATGTATAAGGAAATTATCAGAAATTACCCAATAAGATTTAATGACATAGTTAGAAATCTTAATGGAGAAATTCCTAATCAAAAAAAGTATTGGTATCAGAAACATATGGCACACCATCTTTTGGGAATTGAAGATTTTTCATGGTTAAGTGATTTTAAGAATTGCTTTTTAATAAGACACCCTAATGATGTAATAAGTTCATATGTTAAAAAAAATACCCTTTTAAGCGTTGATGAATTAGGATACCCACAACAGCTAAAAATCATCAAATTTTTACATAAAAATAACTTAGAGTTCTATGTAATTGATTCAGATGTTCTATTGAAAAATCCAAAAATAAAATTAAAAGATTGGTGCAGCCATTTGAAAATAATATTTGATAACGGGATGTTATCTTGGGAAAAAGGGCCCCATATAAATGATGGAATTTGGGGTAAGCATTGGTACGACGGTGTCTATCAAACCGAAAGCTTCTCAAACAATGAAAAATCATCCAAAAAAGATAAATTTGTTGTTTATAATGAGATCTATGAAGAAGCACTTTTTTATTATAAAAAAATATATTCTTTTATTAAATAATTACATATAATTGTGCTCTAAATAAAGGAAATTAAATTATGAAAAATGTAGTATGGCATGATACAACAATTTCAAATGATGATAGAAGTAATTTAATGCATCAAAAACCCTTTTTACTATGGTTTACCGGTTTGAGCGCAAGCGGTAAATCATCAATAGCTAATGTTGTCGAGCAAAAATTATTCAAAATGAATTTTAATACATACCTTCTTGATGGTGATAATGTTAGGCATGGACTAAATAGTGATCTCGGTTTTGACGAAAAAAGTAGAGTTGAAAATATTCGTAGAATTGGAGAAGTTTCAAAACTATTTTTAGATGCAGGAATCATTACTCTTACAGCATTTATATCACCTTTCAAATCTGATCGAAGTTTAGTAAGAAAGCTTTTTGGGGAAAGAGAATTTTTAGAAGTTTTTATTGACAGCTCATTGGAGATTTGTGAAAGTAGAGATCCAAAAGGAATGTATGCTAAAGCACGAAAAGGAGAAATCAAAAACTTCACTGGTATAAGCTCACCATATGAGAAACCAGAAAATCCAGAAATACATATAATAAATAATAATATATCTTTAGAAGCAGCAGCAGATCTAATTATTAATTATTTACTTGAAAAAGATTATATAAAGAAATAGGAGATTAAATGAAATACTCAATGTTTGTAGGAAGATGGCAACCACTACATAAAGGACACCTTTGGCTAATTAATCAAAGGCTTAAAGAAGGAAAAAATGTTTGGCTAGCAATTAGAGACGTAGAACCTGATAAAGATAATCCTTGGACAGCAAAGGAAATCGAAAAAATGGTTCATGAAGGTGAGCTAAAAGATTTAATAGCAGATGGTAGAGTAGTAACTTCAATCATTCCTGATATCGAGTCTGTAAACTATGGCAGAGGAGTTGGTTATGAAATAATTGAGCACATTCCTCCGGCTGAAATAGGAGAAATTTCTGCAACATCTATTAGGGAGCAGATGCGCAAAGATGGAAAACTTTAAACTATCTATATAGCTAATTATAATTCTTAAAATTTCAGACTGATTAGTTTTTGTTACGTAAATTCAATAAATGAATTCTTTGATTAAATTATGGTCTCAACCTACATGGATAAAATGGCTTATTTATTTAGCTATCGTTTACATTCTCTTTATAATTAAAGAGGCATTTGCTATTGTTCTGTGGTTTCTTTTTTGTATAATTTTATATTATATCATTTTTGCCAATAATGTATTTAAAACAAGGACTTATTATGAAAAAAATAATTTTTAGCATTTTAATATGCACTATGTTATCCTGCCAAGAAAATAGACCTCATGGAAATCAATATAATTTACCAGAATTAACTCCAAATAACTTTTTAATAGGTCATTTAAATGAAAATCGTTCATCATATAGAGTGTCATTCTATGATATAAATATTGATTTTGACATTGAAAAGAAATCGCTAAATGGTTTTGTAACAATTAAAGCTCAATCAATCAGAGACCTACATAAATTGCAAATTGATTTAGCAGAGAATCTAAATATAAAGAAAGTAACTCATAAAAATCAGAATTTATCTTTTTCAAGAGAATTCGACGCTGTATTAATTGATTTTAAATCAACAATTAAAAAAAATAGTATTTTTGAGTTTACTGTATTTTATGAAGGCGTGCCTCAAAGTGCTGATAATCCCCCTTGGGCTGGTGGATTTACATGGTCTAAAGATAAAGATGGTCGTGATTGGATTGCCGTTTCTTGTGAAGGTGAAGGTGCAAGAATTTGGTGGCCCAATAAAGACCATATAACAGCTGAGGGAGACAGTGTAAGAATGGCCTATACAGTTCCTTCAAATTTAGTAGCAGTTGGAAATGGTAAATTAAGAAGCGTTAAAGAATTTGGAGATAAAACTACATATGAATGGTTTGTTAGTAACCCTATAAATAATTATAACATATCAGTTCAAATTGGAAACTATGTAGCCGTTCAAGATACTTTTTTGAAAGATAGTCAAACACATTTTATGAATCACTATGTTTTAGATTATAATAGAGAATTAGCTTCAAATTTCTTTCCTCAGTCTAAGGAAGTAATAAGATTTTATGAAAAATATTTTGGCGATTATCAATGGTATGAAGATGGATATAAGCTTATTGAAGTTCCATATCTTGGCATGGAACATCAGTCAGCAGTGACATACGGTAATGGATTTAGCATTTATAATGGAGTTAGAAGCAAAAGTTGGCCCATGTACGGAGTTATTGACCCATTAATAATGCATGAAACCGGCCATGAATGGTTTGGTAATAGTGTAACTGCATCTGACCCAACTCACATTTGGATTCATGAAGGTCTTCAAGTTTACTCAGAGTCAATTTATTTTGAAGATAAGTTTGATAGTTATGAAGTTGGTGTACATTATTTAAATACTATTAAAAATAGAATCGTTAATGAAATACCCATAGTTGGAAGAGAAAATGAGAATCATTGGGCACTTCATGGAGATACATATATGAAAGGAGCATGGGTTATGCATACTCTTAGAAGTGTAATCAGCGATGATCAAATTTGGTTTGAAATATTAAAGGAGTTTATGACAGAAAATGCTAAAGGATTTGCTAATACAAACGATTTCTTTAAAAAGGTATATGATAAAACTGGTATTGATTACTGGTATTTTGCTCAGCAATATTTTTATTCACCAAATCAGCCACAACTTGAATATTATCAAACTGACAGTAAATTTTTTTACAAATGGAATAATGTAAATGATAATTTCATTATGCCATTGGATTTATTAGTTAACGGAAATGAAATTAGAGTTATACCAAGTCAATATTTTCAATCTTTTGAAATAGAAAAACATTCTCAAATTGAGGTTATGGATTGGAAATTTTATGTATATCCAAAGGAAGTAAAATTTAAATAAAGGCGTAAATTGTAATACTTTTTTAAAAAAATTTAGATGTTTTTTTCAATTATTTCACAAATAATATGTCCAAGAAAAATATGCATTTCTTGAATGTGTTGAGTTATTTCTGAATTTATATTGATATTGAAGTGAGATTTTGTTTTAAGTTTTCCGCCATTGTTTCCAGTCAATGAAATAATTTGAATACCATGACTATTCGAATAGTCTGCAGCATTTAACAAGTTCTGTGAATTTCCGCTTGTAGATAAAAATATAGCAATATCATTTTCTTTAGCCAAAGCTTGAAGTTGCCTCTCAAAAATATTTTCAAAAGAATCATCATTTGACCATGCAGTAATAAACGCTGTATCATTATTCAAGCAAATAGATTTAAATGGATGAATTTTTTTCTGAAACATTCCTCCTAATAGTTCTGCAGAAAGATGGCTAGCTTGAGATGCACTTCCTCCATTACCTAGCCAAAAAATAGTTGAACCTTTTGATATGCCTTTTAATATTTCTTTTATAATTATTTCAAATGAATCAAAATCTATTGACTCTAATGCAACTAGATGATTTTTAATTGATTTAGTTATTATTTTATTCATTATAAACTAATATAATTATTAATCTCTTCAATAGTAACATTTGCTGTTCCAGGTTTGCTCACGGCTAAAGCAGCAGCAGCATTTGCAAATTTAACTGATTCGATTATATCATTAGAAAGTGCGTATGCAAGTGATAATGCACAAATTGCAGTATCTCCAGCCCCAGTTACATCAGGATTTTCTACTTTATGAGCATCAAAGTGTTTAATCAAATTATTTTTGCCAATAATAGACATACCTTCACTTCCTTTTTTTGCTAAAACATAATTGAAATCAAATTTTTTAATCAAATTATTACAAGCCTCAACAATTGAATCATTACATTCAATCTTTTGATTAGTTATCTGTTGAAGTTCGCTCAAATTTGGTGTTATAATATTTGCACCTTTATAATAAGTCATATCTTTTTTCTTTGGATCTACAATAACTTTATCCATGTGAGGAATATTTGGCCATTTAGAATTAATTACTCCTTTATTGTAATCAGAAAATAAAATTAGGTCATAATTTTCATAATCGATTTCTATTTCTTTTGGATTCCAATCAATTATTTCTTCAGAATCTAGTCTTACTAACTGTCTCCCGTTTGAATAGATTCTTTTTTTTAAGGTTGTTTGGTAATTATCAATTGATTTGATATTATTTGTATCTATATCTTTTTCATTTAATAAGGAAATAAGTTTATCACCACTTTTATCTTTACCTACAATTCCAATACAATTAATATTAGCACCAAGAGATGATAAATTTATTGCTACGTTTCCAGCGCCGCCTGGAACATAAAAATCTTTTTTAGGAATTACTACTGGTACTGGAGCTTCTGGCGACATTCTATTTGATGATCCAAATATGTAATGATCCAGCATAAAATCTCCAATAAGTAAAACCTTTATATTAGAAAAATCATATTTCATTTTGCTTTACCTTGATTTATAATTATTTCCTGCTTTTCCATTAACTCTTTTTCACCCATTAAATATTGTTTCTTAATAATATTAAAATTATTGTCACAATCATAAACTAAGGGTACTCCAGTTGGAATATTGACAGAGATAATTTGATCATCAGATAAATCTTCTAAAATTTTAATAATTGCTCTCAAAGAATTACTATGTGCAACTATCAAATGACTACCAGGATTTTTTTTGATTTCATCTTTATATTTAATCCAAAATGGTAAAAGTCTTTTAATTACATCTTTTAAGCTTTCACCTGTTGGAAGATTATCATCAATTATTTTGAATTTTTCATTAAATCGAGGGTGTCTTTTATCATCAATTTCTAGGAGTGGTGGGGGTATATCAAAACTTCTTCTCCAAATTTTTATCTGCTCTTCACCAAATTTTTTTGCAGTTTCCGATTTATTTAAACCTTGAAGAGATCCGTAATGTCTTTCATTAAGTCTCCAATTGTATTTAATGTTATTTTTTGAAAAATTTATTTGGTCACAAACAATTTTAGCAGTTTCAATAGCTCTGTCTAAAATTGAGCAATGTAAACTATCAATTAAAATTTGATTTTCTTTAATTTTTTTAGCAGCAAATAAAGCTTCTTTTTTACCTTCATCTGTTAAAGTAACATCTTTCCATCCGGTAAACCTATTTTCAAGATTCCACTGACTTTGTCCATGTCTTAAAAGTATTATTTTCATTAATGTTTTATATCTTTTGGAAATATTATCACATTAAAAGTTTTTATAATTATTTTTAATTGCATTTTAAAACTTCTATTTTTTAAATAATAATTATCGAACTCAACTTTTTTTTGGTAACTATTTGAATCTCTTCCACTAACTTGAGCTAATCCTGTTATTCCAGGTTTAATTTTATGAATCCCTAATTCCTCTCTTAAATTCTTTACTATTTCTTCATTTTTTTCTAAACATGGTCTTGGACCAATAAAATTCATCGTACCGTTTATTACATTAAAAAATTGAGGTAATTCATCTAAGCTATATTTACGTAAAAAATGTCCACATTGAAGAAGATATTTATTTGAATCATTCATTTCTTCTGTAGGTAATAAAGGTGTAGTTTTTAACATAGTTCTAAATTTAAATAGTGTAAATTTCTTATGGTTCTTTCCCAAATTCATTTGTTTAT
>Ga0163109_10003287_pt1 | contig 12363 bp, 12 predicted proteins | sample CRUFie1St13metaG_FD_108704 | JGI IMG/M metagenome (GOLD analysis project Ga0163109, IMG submission 108704) | Marine microbial communities from the Costa Rica Dome - CRUD Field 142mm St13 metaG | ecosystem: Environmental > Aquatic > Marine > Oceanic > Photic zone | place: Costa Rica: the Eastern... | reverse complement strand
TTATTCGATACGGAGGTCCATCAAGGAAGCCATCCAAAAGACCCGAGTTATTGCAATAACTTCCTTTTTTCATGTGAAGACATATCAGATAGGATCTAGAATCCAGCATCCTTTCGAGGATTGCCCCACCAACCTAGCAATAAATGAAGGCCGGTATTTCGTCGCCCGAAATTCCCAAGACTGATCTCTAGCTATTTGTTCGTACATCTCTCTATGTTTGCGTCTCTCCCCCTCATATAAAAGGGTGGTTTGTCTCCCGATTAAGGAGAAATCGTCCTTTGTGTAAGTTCCACCGTCACCGAGAAATAAATCTGCTTTTAAATTATATTGGGTAAGATCCTTGATTTTCTGATGGATTGATAAATTCGTAAATCTCTCCGGATTTAGATTAACCGCCAACTGTTCGAGACAAAATGTGTTGTCTTCAAAACATATTATCTTATCAGGTGTGAATTCAGGGTGGTTTATCACCATATCGGTCATAGTCCCAATTCCTGCCCCCAATTCTACAACAACGCTTGGCTTCAAATTTCGCAATACATAAGACAAGACAGCTAATGCATATTTTCCGGCAATATGATCGCTCCCATTTTTAGATTTATATTTTTCATGCCATTCTTCCCCGAGTGATAAGTCCAATTTAGAAAGCTGAATTTTCCCTGCCTTTTTCATTTCAATTACAGTGACCAGAAAAAAGCATTTCCGCGCGAATCCAGTCATCCATGGTATCTAGATTTACTGCTTCATGTTCTGTTTCAAAGGGTATACAATTTTTACCATAAATTGATTTCTGATCATTAATAATGTCACTACGCGTTATGTAAAACTGCCCGTTCCGTGCATATGCAGGAGGGGCGTCCTGCCTACGAGTAACCCGGTGCCCACCCTCAACATAAAAACCTAAAACTCCATCTTCAATTTTCATTAAAAAATGTGGTGAGTAATGCATTGGAACTTTCTCAACAGAAACAATAGAATCAATGTTGCTATCATTTCTGATTATCGATGTAGCTTCGGCAAGATCTTTCTGGCGCCGGAATGGTGACGTGGGTTGCAATAATACAACATAAGCTGGCCTCCATCCTTCTTTACTTATCCGGTCTAATGCATGTAGCACAACTTCGATCATAGGTGCTTCATCGGTAGCTAAATTAAGTGGCCGAATGAATGGCACTTCGGCACCATATTTTAACCCCATATCTGCAATTTCAGAGTCATCAGTGGACAGAATTACTCGTTCGATTTCAGGTGACTTGACTGCAAATTCAACTGCATGAGCTAAAAGTGGCTTGCCTCCCAAAATTTTGGAATTTTTTTGCGGTATACCCTTGGATCCCCCTCGAGCTGGGATGATTGCTAGAATACCCTCCCCTCCTTGAGTTATCTTTTGGTCAACTTTTTCCACAATGGATTAGTAAGAGATGCGTTTTTGGTATTTTAGAGGCATACGAGCTAAGCAATCGGCTATTCTTACTCCGCCATTCCCATCACCAAAAATAGTTTGACTGGGGTATGAGCCATGAGCCATTTGACTTTTTACGGCCCCTTCAATCTTACTGGCATCGTGCGCCACATCAACCACATTGTCGCCACGTTGACGGCCTGATTGTCTTGACCCAATATTGACCACAGGAACTCCTAGAAAAGCTGACTCCCTAATCCCCACACTACTATTACCGATTAAACACTTAGAATTCTTAATGAGCTTAAGAAAATCAATGCCCTCAAAATTTTTAAAAAATCTTATCTTTTCTGGATCATATTTATCTCTAAATGCACGAATCCCCCGAGAAGTCCCATCAGACCCAGCGTCAACGTTTGGCCAAAACCACAATGTGGGAGTATTCAAATTTAGTATTGCTTCACACGTTTCTCTAATATGATTCAACGAAGATTGATATTCAGTGGTTACCGGATGCTGCAAAACCACAATGTAACCATCATCAATCTCAGTAAGTCTACCAATCCCGCCATATTTTTTAATTGGATCAAAACGTAATTCTTCATCGTGTAAAAGATCAACTGCCAGGTCAATGGAGGGACAACCTGTAACGTGGATTGCGTCATTGTCTTCCCCCATTTTTTTAACACGAATGGCTGACTCTTCACTGGAAACTAAATGTTGGTCGGCCAGTTTTGTGATCGCATGCCGCACCTTCTCATCAATGGACCCTGTAACCTCACCGCCTTGAATATGAACCAGTGGAATATTCATGTAAGAAGCAGCCACCGCAGTAGCCATAGTCTCGTACCTATCAGCTATAGTAACAACGATATCCGGCTTGAGATTGTCAAACGCTGTAGAAAGCTCAATCAAACCGATGCCCGTACTCTTTGCCATTGCGGGTAAACTTTCCCCTTCAATGACCATCAATACCCTCGCGTCGATTTGAAAACCATCGGCCTCGATCAGTTCGTGAGCATTCCCATACCTATCCAAAACTGCAGAAGCTGCAACTACTAATTGTAGTTCCAGCTCCTCGTGCTCTTTTATGGCCTTTAATGCTGTTCGAATCCTCGAATAACTGGGGCGGGCTGTGATGACTACACAAACTTTCCTCATCTTTGAATAACCTGATTTTGATGGATGAATTCACCTTTTCTAATTGGGCAAGACGCCCGAGAGCCAATTACTTCAAAGAATTCCTTTGCGGGGATTCCTTTGCAAGGCTTACGAAATGTTAAATTTTCCCTGGTTAACTCCTCGCCTTCGGCGATGTCATTAGCAGCCACAAGGCCCTGCTGAAACATCCCTCGCATTGAATCAAAATCTTGCTCGATTTCATCTTTTTTTACGGGCGAAGACAGGGCTTTAGCAATGAATCGTGCCCCTGCGACCAACTGCTCTAGCTCAGCAATCGTTAGGGAAGCAACAGTATCAGGCCCGAACATATCCTCGTGGAAAGTCACGTGCACTTCAACGAAGTGAGCACCCCTCGAGATTGCTGCCAAAGGGGCAAATATTTTTCCTGAGTGGTCCGAAAGTCCTACTGGACAGCTGTACCGGTCTGTTAATTCTCTGAGGATATTTAATCCAATCTCTGAAGGTGGAGTTGGATATTTAGACGAACATTGAAATACGCCCAGGGGGGCCCCCATATTTTTCACCATTTCCACTGCCAAATCTAACTCATTATAAGATGACATTCCCGAGGAAAGTAGTACAGGCAGTTTAGTTTCTGCCATTTTTTCAATCAGCCTTAGGTTTGATGTCTCTCCTGATGCAACTTTCCAAGCCTTCACACCAATACTTTTCAGAAGGTCGACCGCAGCTAAGGAAAACGGGGAGCTGATAAAGAAAAGACCTTTATCTTCTGCGTGTGTTTTTAACCCAGCCCACTCCTCCGGCGAAAATTCCATCCTTCGCCAATAGTCCATACGGGTCTTGTCTTGATAGCTAAAATTTACACGCCATGGCTCTTCTGGAGAACTCTCCTCGCCGGCTATATGAGTCTGGAATTTTACAGCATCACACCCAACTTTGGCCACAGCATCAATGTAGGAGTGCGCAATGCCGAGACTGCCATCATGCGCCTGAGCAACCTCAGCTATTATAAGGGGCTTAACATCACCTATCATTCCTTGATGACCCACGATTATATCTCTGAAGAGGCACAATACTGTTGAATCGTGGGTCATGGAAAGATTTTTTCTTTACTCGCATTAGATGTTGGCCGCAGCATCCCGGCGGAGGTTTTCCAGGGAAAAATGAGCAGGATTTGTTTTGTTGTCGACTCTGGTACGGCTATTAGGAACTTGCTCAGAACAAATGTACTGACGAGTTTAATCAACGATCATTTGGACGATGTATCGATTTACTCCCCAATTAACGATAGACAATTTAAATCAGAACTGGGCGGAAACGAAGTAGAAGTCCTTTCATTCCCTCAAAGTAAGAAAACTCTATCCGCAAAGTTACTGTCGTCTCTTGCGTGTGATTGCTGGGCCCTAAGGCATAATTTGTTTACATATATTAATAAGCGGAGGGCTCTCCGAGGCTTCGCCTTAAAGAAAATTCTTATTCGCATCCTAGCAGGGAACTTGAGTCCAAAAAACCTTAAAAAACTTGAGAGTAAACTCAAGAATATGGCTCGGAATCAATCGGTTGTGAATGATCCATCCAAGCTGCTAGATTCAAATATAGATCTTTTGGTTTACAGTACCATGTTTTCCCCTTCTCACTCATTAGAGCTAGCCGCTGAAGATTTGGGGATACCAACGGTAGCCGTTATAATGAGTTGGGATAATTTAACCACCAAAGGGCCGTTACGACTAAACCCCAACTCATTCATTGTCTGGAATGATGTTATGAGGACTGAGCTTATCCAGTACCACGGTTGCGACCCCGAAGACATAATGGTATCAGGCATCCCTCAATTCGACTTGTATGCAAACCGAGACCAACTCCGATCTAGGCGAGATTTCTGCGAAAAATGGAACTTAAACCCTGATCATAAAATCATCTCATATACCACAGGAACGGACCAAACCTCGCCATTTGACGAGGATTTGATCTGGGATCTGGTAGAGGGGATAGAAAAGTCAGTTTTTGATATCAAATCACAATTAGTGATTCGCCCGCACCCAAAAGATAGCCCATCATCATACAATCAACTAGCTAAGCACCCATGTGTTACCGTCCAATTACCTGGCAGGCGTGGCAATTCCTCTGATTCATGGAATCCAACGCAAGAAGACATGGTAGATTTGGCTGAGCTAATGTTGCATTCAGACACAAATGTAAATGTTGCCTCAACCATTACGCTTGACGCTGCCTCGTTCGACACACCGATCGTGAATATTGCCTACGACGGGAGTAAACGCCGGCCTTATAATCGATCGATTGCTCGATATTATCAGTATGAGCATTATCGCCCCATCACAAATAGTGGCGGAGTGAAAATTGCTTTTTCCAAGGAAGAATTGTGGGCGGAAACGAAACATTATTTGCATAACCCCTCAACAGATGAAGAAGGTCGGCGTATAATTCGCGAAAAAATGATTGGAGATTTGGATGGTAGTTCTGGCCTTAGGATCGCATCATTTCTATCCCGAATTTCTGCCCGCCTCGCCTAGCACTTCATATAATATGAGGCCGTAACTTGAAAACTCTTTTCCTAATCGTCGATTCTGGGACGGCAATACGCAACATATTGCGTACGTCGGTACTAAAAACAATTCTTGATGATTCAGACGCACAGATAATTATTTTTAGTCCCGTTTTTTCCGATGAATTCAAAAATGAGTTCGAATCAGAAAGGGTGACGGTGCACCCGCTGCCCCAAAGAAGACGCTCTCGCCTGGAATCTCTGATTCATTCCATAAGGAGAAATGTATGGGCAGATTACACGGGATTATTCTCTTTTAATTTAAAACGGAAATATAAGACTTTTTTTTTAATAAGGGGCTTATTTGCTTTATTGGGAAAAGTATTACCAACCCCCGCGCAGCAAAGGTTGCTAAAAAAATTGCATGATCTTGAGTTTCAATTGGCCCCAAAATTAAGAACGGCCTATTTCGACGACTATAATCCGGATTTAGTTTTCTACACATCCATGTTTTCCCCTCAAAGAACAGGTCTCGAATTGGAGGCAGAGCAGCGTAAAATCTCATCTATTGCATTCATTATGAGCTGGGATAATACAACGGTGAAAGGACCGTTAAACCAGAGACCAAGCAAGTTTATTGTATGGAATGAAATAATGAAAAAGGAACTGATCGATTATCATATGGTCGAGCACGACCGAATCTTTGTTTCTCCCCCCCCTCAATTTGATTGCTATCAACACCAAAGATCGATCCAAAATCTGGAGGATTTTTGCAAAAAATATTCGATTCCCTCAGGGAAAAAAATTATCTCCTATACAACGGGAACCCCTGGATGTGCCCCACGAGATTTTGAGGTAGTGAAGATGCTTTGTGAGGAAATCAAAAGTAGAAATTTAAATGATTCTATCCACTTAATTATTCGTCCTCACCCAAAAGATCAACTATCGAAATACGAATTCATCACTGAAGTCCCTTTCGCCACACTGCAAAAACCCGGGAGAACTAGTAGCGCCATGGATTCTTGGAACCCCTCAAGGGAAAACATGGAAGAATTGGCTGAACTCATGCTCTACTCTGATATTAATATTAATGTTGCTTCTACTATAACCATAGACGCTGCTATTTTCGATACCCCCGTAATTAATGTGGCGTTTGATGGGGCAAAAAACCTGCGGTTCCACAAATCATGCCGCAGACTATACCATTACGAGCATTATAAGTATATGCAGGATCAGGGCGGAGTACCTCTCGCGAACTCTATGGACGAACTCCTTACCTATTTAAAAGAGCACCTAGCCGATCCTAATTGGGGAGAAAAGGGACGTGAGACAATCCGGGCAGATCAAGTCGGAATAATAAAATGGAATTCTGGGCAAAAAATTGGGGAATTTATATCCAAAATTCTTATGAAGAAGGTGGGGCTAAATGTTACTAGGAATTAACTTTCACTATATTAGACCAGATTTTAATTTTCCGTTTAGTGGGATTCACGGAATCAGTCCGAAACGATTTAAAGAACAACTCACAATCTTATCTAAACAGGGCGAATTCGTCTCCCAACAACAAATTACGAAGGCCATCTGCGGTGAAGGCACTTTACCTTCAAAATCAATTGCAATAACGTTCGATGATGGCCTTAAGGAACAGTATGACTACGCGCTTCCAGTTTTGGAATCGATGGGGATTCCTGCGACTTTCTACTTCAATTCAATAAATGCCAGCGATGGAGTAATTTCTCCCATACACAAGTCTCATTACATCAGGGCCAACAATAGTGCACTTGAGGTTATAGAGAAGGTACAAAACATCGCACGAAGTCTCGGGTTTGAACAATTCGATTTGGATGAATTAAGCCATAAGGCAAAAAATGTATACCCATATGATGAAGAATCTGACGCATGCCTCAAGTATTACCTAAACCGCGACCTTCCATCCACTCTCTCATCTGAAATTATGGTCAGACTTTGGAAAGACTTGGTGGATAAGGATGAGACCCAACTTGCTTCAGAGTGGTATATGGACACAAATCAAATTACGTCACTTGGAAGAAAAGGCATGCTCGGCTCACATGGGCACGAGCATTTGTCCATGGCGCAACAATCACATCCCGACCGTGAGAATCAAATTAGACGAACCTTTAATTTTCTGCGCGAATTAGAAATCAATACTTCCTGCCAATCGTTCAGTTTTCCCTATGGCTCCAAAGATTCATGCTGCAGCTCGATCAAGCCCATCCTATCTAAATACGATCTGCGCTTTTCGTGGACAATGGAGCGTGCTGTAAATACAGACTTGAACGATCCTTTTTTTCTGGCACGTATTTCATGCAGCGATGCACCAGGGGGCAATCACGCTCATCCTTCATGCAATAATATTTTCGAATCTCTTCCAAAATCGAAATGGTTTAAATAACCGATTGTTATATGTACAAAACCGTACTTCTAACTGCAGATCAAAGAAGGCATAAATATGTCGCAAATTGCGTGCACAATGCAATTGGGCTCACAGGCATTCTGAGCGAAGAAAAGGGTTCACAGACAAATAATTCAGTTGATCCAATAATTGCCGCACACTTTGAACGTAGAGACAAAGTCGAACGTGAATTGCTCGGAAACAACGATTTTCCCAGTGGGGTTCCAATTTTAAATGGGCGTGCTCTTGACGTTAATAGCACGGAAGCTATCGATTGGATTCGCCTCTTGTCTCCGGATTTGATTCTTCTATATGGGACAAGGATTATTCGCGATCGATTACTGACTATTTTCGACCAAAGAATAATCAATATGCACTTGGGACTTTCTCCATATTACAGAGGATCCGGCACGAATTTTTGGCCGCTGGTTGAAGGATGCCCAGAATTCGTGGGGACTACTATTCACATCGCGTCGGCTCGGGTTGATGCCGGCGGTATTCTACACCAAGTCAGACCAAAAATCGAAAAGGAAGATAAATGCCATGAAATAGGGACCAAAAGCATTATGGAAGGGGCCCCATTGATGGCAAGTGCTGCGTACAAGTTTCTGGATAAATCGATACAATCTGTGGAACAAGATTTGACTATAGGAAAAGTATTTAAGAAAAAAGATTTTCGGGCCAACTCCGTGATCAAGATGAATCAAAATTTTAACACAGGCATGGTGCAATCATTTCTTGGTAATCGTGAATCCGTTTGTTCAAGGGTTCCAATAATCCAGCAACTAAGTTAGATAATGAATAAATTTTGGCATTCTATTCTTAAAGACCACGTTAATTTGACGTCAAAAGAGTTAGGTATTCAAATTGCCGATTGGAGTTACTTGGATAACTGGAGATCAATTAGCTTACCTAGCGAAGGAGAAATTGAGTACATCAAAGAATGTCCCTGTTGTGGTGAAGAATTAATCGAATTGATGACAACAACTTGGGCTGAATCGACTATCAGATTTATAGTAGGGGTTTGTGATAATTGCGGATATATCGGTTATATGACTCAGCCGAAAAGTGAATGGTTCACCAGTTATTATGAAAATTCATGGGACCAAGCAGGCAGAAGCAATATCGATAAACCAAAAATGAGCCCCCCAAAAGATGAGGGACTCATATACTTTAAAAGACACCCTGAACTATTTAATTTCAAAAAGCCTCTTTGTGAAATAGGTTGTGGCTACGGGAGAGCACTTAACTATTTATCTCAACTAGGTTTTGAAAAAGTTGTTGGAGTTGAGCCCTCAATTCATCGGTCCAATGAAGCAGGTGCAAAGAATCAATTGGATATAATTGGGGGCGGGTTTGATGATACGCACACTCAAAATCTTTTGAAAGAAATGGGGGCCATCGGGACTTTTTACTCGCACCATGTTGTTGAACATACCCGCGAACCTGACAAGATTATTAGAATTGCATCAAAGTTACAGGAACCTGGCGGGAAACTTGTTTTAAGTGTTCCTAATGTGGTTCAGGAACCAACTCTTAACCTGATGTTTTTTATCCCTCATCTGCACGCATTCTCATCGAACTCATTAGATTTTTTGCTTAATAGAAATGGATACAAAATAATAGATCGCAGTGTGTCTAATAATTTTAACTTAAATATTTTGGCAGAGAAATGTTCATCCGGAACCGCGACTAACAAAAATTTAACAAAGGACCATGCAGTGGAAAGCTTAAGTCGAATTATAAATGGCCTAAATCTTTCCAAAGAAAATTATTCTAACGAGAAGGTCACACTAGTTTGGTCAGGTAAAAGTAACTCTTCATTTCTTCTGCGAAATTCACTCCTCAAAAAGCGATTTTTTTTAAAGCCACTCTTAAAGTACAAGGGATATAAAAGAGGCCGGACTCTACTCGCCAAAAAACTGGACTCGCGGGCGGTGAGTTCCGAAAACTGTCCCATAGAATTTCATGTTTTAGGTATGCCAAAGATGCTAATAAAATGAGAAGCCACCAAATGAAATATGAGAGTGCCCCGAGACTAGGATGCTCAAATAAGCTTCATAAATTTTTCCGCAAAATTTGGGTTCCTGATTCAGTATGTGACTACATTGTTTCTGGCATAAAAGGAATCCATGGATGGAAAGATGATCGCATTAGAGAAAAGATGGCCCAAGAGCTCCATTTTACCAATCAGCCGGCTTTAGCTGAGCTCAAAAACAATGGATATCTCTATTTTGATGACGAAACCATAAACCTCGACGCTCCCATAAAAAAGGCCAAGACCTTATTTTCCGAGAAAAAGTGTGGTGAATTGGTAGAAAGCTATTCCGGCCAAAAACCAGGCGTTCTAATTACCTTGATGAGAGATTCTGATTTTATCCCCCACAGGGAATTATTTGATTTCTTCATCTCTGATAAAATAACGTCGATCGCCTGCTCTTATTTCAATTGCGTGCCTGTTCTTACAAATATCAGACTGTGGTGGTCGCCACCTAATGATTCTATAAAGCAGAGCCAATTATTTCACCTAGATGGTGAGGATAAGACCCAACTGAAGTTCTTTTTTAATATTTATGAGGTTACGGAAGAAACCGGCCCCTTTACATTTCTATGTAAAAAGGAATCCCGAAAGCTTATTTCAAAAATACCAAAGTGGAGAGCCAAGTTAGATGATGAAAAAGTATTCAAAGAATTACCAACAGCAAAGCTACACAAACTACTTGGCCCCCCTGGCAAACTGTCGGTAGTGGACACCTCAAAATGCCTGCATTACGGTAGCAGAGGGAACCGTAAGGACCGAGTAATGATTATGTTCCAATTCACGCGGCGAACCGCCCCTAAAATTGACGCACCGATATGGTCCCACGAAATAAGCAATATACTGAAAAGCTGTAACAAAATTCAGAGGAAAGTCCTGAATTTTGCTTAGACAATACCTAGTTTTTTAAAATACTTAATTGTGTGATCGAGACCCGTCTGAATTGACACTTCGGGACGCCAGCCTAATTTTGCATTAGCTAATTGAATATCCGGCTTTCTCTGCTTTGGATCATCTTGAGGCAGTGAAACTTCCTGAAAATTCGGGGCTTGGCCCAATTTTTCACCAATCATTTCAGCCAATTGACGAATTGTAAATTCATCAGGATTACCCAAATTAATCGGCCCCGTTAGTTCATCTTCAGATTCCATAAATCGTAGAAACCCATTAATCAGATCGTCAACATAACAAAAAGACCGAGTTTGTGAGCCATCGCCATAAATTGTAATCGGATCCCCTTTCAGTGCCTGAACAATAAAGTTCGATACCACCCTGCCGTCATTGGGATGCATACGTGGGCCGTAGGTATTAAATATCCTTGCTACTTTTATTCTTAATTTATGCTGCCTATAATAATCAAAGAACAAGGTTTCGGCGCATCGTTTACCTTCATCATAACACGATCTAACTCCTATTGGATTTACGTTTCCCCAATACTCTTCTGTTTGTGGATGAACTGCCGGGTCTCCATACACCTCACTTGTTGAAGCCTGCAGGATTTTTGCACCTGTACGCTTCGCTAAACCTAACATATTGATGGCCCCGTGCACTGAAGTCTTGGTCGTTTGTACTGGGTCATGTTGATAATGAATTGGCGATGCCGGACACGCCAAATTATAAATCTCATCCACCTCCACATACAATGGGAACGTCACATCATGCCGCATCAGCTCGAAACGTGGATGTTCCAACAAATGAGCAACATTGGACCTGCGTCCGGTGAAGAAATTATCCACGCACAGCACTTCTGCGTCGCCGGCGATCAGCCTATCGCATAAATGCGACCCGAGAAAACCAGCCCCTCCAGTAACCAATACCCTTTTAGTCTGCCAACCCGCCATTTTTATCCTTTTTAAATTCGTTCACAAACGGCGAGAGACTGACCTCATATGGCGTGAAAATCAAAACCGAATTATTTGCGCCAAAAATATACTCGAACTGCCCGCCGGCAACCATTGCTGTAATGAACGAAAGTCCCAATTGCATTAACCTCCCCACTGACAGCAACTCACGAACCCACAATCCGATCCATGTCACCAAAGCCAATACTCTCCTATAAGGCCAAAGTTAGCACCGATCTGGAGTAGAATAATATGCGTATGACTCGCCTTCCTATTAACATGGGCGATGCCGTAACGCTCCTTGGCATCGAGCAAATGTCGCCTGCGTTGATAATATCTCAGCCGGGTAAGCGGCCTTTCCTCAATGGCTGCTAGCGCACCCTGATGTATTAAAAGCGCCCCCCTCCATTTCTACTGCCTGATTTTCACCTGATAACAAGTACTCCTCTTTAGAGGGATTAAACCACTCTCTTTATTCAAGTATCCATCGCCGAAGATGTGCTAATCCCATAAATTGTAAAAATCATTATAGAGTTATTTGCGTCCAGTACATACTCAAACTGTCCTCCAACAACCATCGCCACAACAAAAGGAAGTCCCAATTTTAGTGACAACCCTCCCTTGGTAATCAATTCGCTGATCCAGAAGCCGATCCAACCAATCAAGGACATGAGTCCTAAAACCCCAAAATCGGCTCCTATTTCCAAAAATATATTATGCGCGTGCGAGGAGTGTTTGCGCAGGCGGTTGAGTTCTTCTTTCAGGGCGGCAATGGTGCGGGTGTATTGCGGGTCTTCGTAGCGGCTTTGCATTTCGTTGGGATCTTTTTTTAGATCGAAAAATTTCCAAGCATCAAGAGTGTCGTCGGGGAAACGTATGAGTTTGTGCCGGCCGTCGGTAACGCCGTAGTGCACGGGCACACCGTGTCCGCCGGCTTCGTAGTAGTGATAGTAATGGGTTGGCCCGTCAGGGTTTGAAACTCCGTGCCGTAGTTTTATATCACGCATATTTGGCCCCAACTGG
>Ga0163109_10003286_pt1 | contig 12365 bp, 12 predicted proteins | sample CRUFie1St13metaG_FD_108704 | JGI IMG/M metagenome (GOLD analysis project Ga0163109, IMG submission 108704) | Marine microbial communities from the Costa Rica Dome - CRUD Field 142mm St13 metaG | ecosystem: Environmental > Aquatic > Marine > Oceanic > Photic zone | place: Costa Rica: the Eastern... | reverse complement strand
CAAATGCTACATCTGCGTTTGCAAAATCATTATTAATTTCTTCTAATTCAAATACTTCATCATATGGCACATTCGCTTCTGCTAACAAAACATTCATGTGGCCTGGCATTCTACCGGCAACAGGATGTATAGCATATGAAACTTTAATATCATTTTTTTTCAACGTATCGACCATTTCTCTTAGCGCATGTTGAGCCTGTGCTACTGCCATTCCATAACCAGGAACTATTATTACAGATGAAGCATTTTTCATTAAAAAAGCCGCATCGTCAGCATTACCACTTTTTACCGGTCTTTGCTCTTTGTTTTGTTTAGAAGATGATTGCTCAACTCCACCAAACCCACCAAGTATCACATTAAAAAATGATCTATTCATACCTTTACACATTATGTAAGAAAGAATAGCTCCTGATGAACCAACTAAGGCTCCTGTTATAATCAAAGCAGAGTTTTCTAAAGTAAATCCAATACCAGCGGCTGCCCATCCCGAATAAGAGTTTAGCATGGATATTACAACTGGCATGTCAGCTCCACCTATTGGAATAATAATTAAAAAACCAATTAAGAAAGATATACCAATTAAAACCCAAAAAAGATTACTAGATTGAGTTGAACATAAAAAGTAAGTTAAAATCACAATTGAAATTAATATCAATGCGTTTAATAAATGCTGACCTTTGAACGTTATTGGTGCTCCCGACATAATTCCTTGAAGTTTTAAAAATGCTATAACTGATCCTGAAAAAGTTATCGCCCCAACTGCTGCTCCAATTGACATTTCAATTAAACTTGCAAGTTTTATATTACCTGGTGATCCTAAATTAAAAGCTTCAGGATTTATAAAAGCAGAAATTGCAACAAAAACAGCCGCTAATCCAACTAAACTATGAAAGCCAGCAACTAACTCTGGCATTGCAGTCATGGGAATTCTGTAAGCTATGAACGCACCGATAGTTCCTCCAATTAATAAAAAACCAATTACATATAAAAAACCAGTTGAAAAATTTCCAATAGACATAAAAGTTACCGCAATGGCTATAACCATACCAACAATACCAAAAAAGTTACCTTGTCTTGATGTTTCTGGAGAAGATAGACCCCTAAGAGCTAAAATAAATAAAACACCAGAGATTAAATAAAATAATGCTGATAAGTTTGCTGACATATAATTATTTATCCTTTTTTTTCTTTTTGTACATCGCCAGCATCCTTTGAGTTACCAGAAAACCACCAAAAATATTTATGGCTGCTAATGAAATAGCAAGAAATCCGAAAAAACTAGAAGTTGTAAAAACAGCTCCATCAACATTGGCTAGAGCAGCTATAATAGCACCAACTATGATAACTGATGAAATAGCATTAGTGACTGACATAAGAGGCGTGTGTAGTGATGGAGTCACACTCCAGACGACATAGTAGCCTACAAAGATAGATAAAATAAATATACTCAATCTAAATATAAAAGGATCTATTTCCATAATTACTTCAATAAAGTTTTTTCTATAATTTCATCTTCAAGGTTAATATTAATTTTTTTATTTTCCTTATCATAAAGATTCATAATAAAATTAAACATATTTTTAGCATATAAATTAGACGCAGATGTTGGTAATTTATTTAAAATGTTTGTCTCACCCATTATTTTTACGCCATTATTTTCAATTATTTGATCTACCTTTGATAGTGAGGTATTACCGCCTTGAACTGCTGCCAAATCATATATTATTGATCCTGGTTGCATGTTATTTATCATATTATCTTTAATAATAACTGGAGCTTTTTTGCCAGGAATTAATGCAGTACAAATAACAATGTCTATTTTTTTTATTGTTTCAGCTAATAGTTCCTCCTGTTTTTTTTTAAATTCATCAGAAGTTTCCTTAGCATAACCACCTTCTGTCTCCAAATTTTCAGATCCTTCAACAGTCAAAAACTTCCCTCCTAAGCTCTCTACTTGTTCTTTGGAAGCCATTCTTACGTCTGTTGCAAAAACAATTGCACCCATCCTTTTAGCTGTTGCTATAGCTTGTAAACCAGCAACACCAGCTCCGACAACCAAAACTTTTGCTGCTGGGACTGTCCCTGCTGCGGTCATCATCATGGGTATAGCTTTTTCAAAATTTGCAAAAGCCTCTACTACTGCTTTATAACCAGCTAAATTTGCTTGTGAAGATAGAATATCCATTGATTGTGCTCGAGTTATCCTTGGTAAGAGTTCTAAGGAAAAATTTTTTACATCTTTATTTATTAATTCATCAATTTTTTTTTTGTTTGAGAATGGATTTAATACTCCAATTAAATTTTGATTGGCTTTTAAATATGAAAGTTTTTCATCTGATGGTAAGTTAAGTTGAATAATTAAATCAGCTGTATCAATTAAATCTTTTTCATTTTCAACTATTTGTACACCGCAATCTTTAAATTCACTATCACTAAATCCCAAATGAGTTCCATAGTTTTTACTTACAGAAACTTCAAAGCCATTTGATATATATTTTTTCGAAATATCTGGAGTTAATGCAATTCTTTTTTCAATATTTTTATCTTCTGAAGTTGAAACTATTTTCATAAATAAATATTATAGTAAGAATATTGCCATTAAAACCAAAACTACTATTACAGCGACAGTTCCCCACGTTACAAATTTTGTGAAGTTATTCCATGTATTTTTATGGCTATCATTATCCATAAAAATTATTTTTGTCTTGCTTTAAATTTTGGATTATTTTTATTAATTATGTAAACTCTACCTCTTCGCTTGACGAGTTTTGATCCTAAATCTCTTTTTCTTAAGGATTTTAATGAGCTTTTTATTTTCATAATTTTTTAATAGCCTGGCAACGACCTACTCTCCCGTATCTTAAGACAAAGTACCATCGGCGCTGAAGGGCTTGACTTCCGAGTTCGGAATGGGATCGGGTATAACACCTTCGCAAAAATTACCAGGCTCAGAATTAATATCTAAAATTTCAAAAATGTAAACTTAATTTTAATCAAAGAATCTATATCTAATGATACAATATAGTGCCCAAAAAGCATCTTTAAGAGTTATTTTTTTGCCCTCTTCATATGATCTTCCCTTATAAGTTATGCCCACTTCATAAAATTTAAATTTTTTTTTCGCTAATTTTACTGTTATTTCTGGTTCAATTCCAAATGAATCCTCTTTTAAATTTATCGAATTTATCGCATCTCTTTTAAAAACTTTAAAACCAGTTTCCATATCACTCATATTAAGATTCGTAAAAATATTTGAAATAAAAGTTAATATTTTATTAGCTAAAAAATGGTAAAAATAATGTAATCTTGTAAAACCTCCACCACCTAGAAATCTTGAACCATAAACTACGTCTGCATCAGACTCTATAAAAGGTCTTATTAATGAAGAGTAATCATTTGGAGAGTATTCCAAATCAGCATCTTGGACGATTATTATGTCGCCAGTAGCTACTTTGAAGCCAGTTCTAAGTGATTTACCTTTACCAAAATTTTTATCATGATTAATTACTTGAATTAAATCGTTATTTAAGTCACTTAAAATTTTTTGTGTTCCATCAGTAGAACCATCATCAACAACTATTATTTCAAGATCATAAGTTTTAAATTTTTTAATTTCTTCTATCAATTTTGAAATTGTTTTTTTTTCATTGAAACAAGGAATTATGACAGAGATTTTATTTATAATCATTATTAGTTTATACTTTATAAAAAATAATAGTAAATTATTATTAATTATTATTGAAAACTTATAAATTTTAAAATGGTTATATTATTAAATACACTCTTTTTTTTACTTTTTGTGATTATTTCTCAATTTTCAATAATGGGTTATGGAATTCCAATAAAAAAAATTTTGATCAATCATAAATTTATAAATCATAAACATTATGAAATGCTATTTGAATTTATACTAGGTTTAATATTTTTAAATTTAATCGGATTTATTCTTTTTTTTTCTTCAATTTCAAATCCATTTATAAATATAATTTTTTTTTTTTTTGGTTTTTTTTTTTTTTATAAAAACTATTTTCTTGAAAAAAAAAAATTTTAAAAAACAATTTTAATAATTATTTCAATAATGTTTATTGGAATACTAATTTCAAAAACACATGAAGATTATTTAGCTTATCATTTTGATTACATAGATTTAATATATAATTCAGATTTTGTCGCTGGTCTTGGAAATTTAGAAATTGGTTACAATTACACACCATTTATAGCATATTTACAAAAAATATTTATCATTCCTCATTATAATTTTAAATTATTGCATATTCCAATTTTTCTAATTTTTTTAAATATTTGTTTTTTTTTAATCTCAGATGTTTTTTTTAAAAAAAACATTAATTTAATCTTTTTTATTTTACTTTTATTTATAATTTTAAAATTTACACGTCTTTCTGAATTTGGATATGACTATCCAGCTGGATTGTTATTACTAGTAATTTTTATTATTTTTGATTACTCTATTAAGAATAACATAAAGTTATCACCAATTTTATTTTTAATTATTTATTTATACTCAGTATCTATAAAGATAACATCATTATTTTTTTTACCTATTATTTTTTTTATAGTTTTAAAATCAATGAATAATGAAAAAAAAATGAAATTTCTAATCAACAAAACAACTTATAAAAGATCTATATTTTTTGTTTGTCTTTTAACTTTTTTTATTTTGGATAATTTTTTTAAGTCTGGCTGTCTAATGATAATATTTAAAGCAAGCTGTTTTAATGCTGAAATGATACCATGGGCAGTAGATTATAATAAGATAAGTGATTATGGTTTACATGTAAATTTATGGGCTAAAGGTTTTTACCATCAAAATTATAAGATATCAGACCCATTCATATACTTATCTTTTAGTAATTGGTTTCCAATTTGGTTAAAAGAACATTTTTTTTATAAAGTTTTTGAATTTAATTTACTTTTAATATTTGTATCTTTGATAATTCTAATTTTATACAAAAATCAATTAAATTTTAACTTAAACAATAAATTTAATCATAAAATATTTTTTATATTTTGTTCTTTAATTTCAATATTTATATGGATCTCAAATTTACCTCAACTAAGGTTTGGATTTTATAATATAATTTGTTTTTATTTATTATTAATACAATTATTCATAAAAACTGAGATAAAGGTTGAAAAAAAGAAACTTGTAAATTTTCTTATAATTTTTTCGTTATTATTTTACTTTTCGTCAAATCTATTAAGAATTAAAAAAGAACTTGAAAGAAATGATCGATATAAGTTTGTAAACTTTCCTTTTGAGTCAGGCACAAATTATGCTGTCGATAAATCTTTCGAGGAAAGATATAAAGATACATTAAAGTTTCAACAAAAAGAAAAAAAAATAATCTTATATCTTAGTAACAAATAAATATTTAATATCTAATTATACCAATAATTTTCCCACTTAATAATGCAGAGTGTTTAATCATATTTTTAAAATTCAACAAAACAGAGTAAAGAAAAAAGGCAACAATTGATTTAAAAATTGAATTCAAAATCAAATAGACAAAAATAATTTTCTTTTTTTTAAAATTTTTTTTAAATATTGCACCTTGTCCCTTTCCATAAGAGAAAAACTTTTTAAATATTTCATACGAATTCTGTAATCTAAAAAATTCATCAGGATGATAAACTCCAACATTTGAGGAATAGTAAATTTTTTTTTTCAAATACAATGCTCTAAAAATGTAATCAGTCTCTTCACCGCTTCCAAATTTTGCTCCCAGCCCAAAATTCTTATCAAAAAGAATATTTTTATCAAAATTATTCTTCATCCAAAGTGTAGAGGATAGACAAGTTGATGTATTAAAGTAATTTATTTTAACATCTTTATTGCTCATATTTTTTGAAAAAGACTTATGTGTGTTAAATTTGTTTATTCTGCTGAACAAAATATCACAATTGTTTTTTCTCATGAAATTCCAATTTTTTAAAAAATAGTTACTAGCTATTTTAACATCGTCATCGAGGAAAGTTATGATAGTAGATTTCGAAATATTAATTCCATCATTTTTAGATAAAGATAAATTTTCTATATTTTTTCTTTTATAAATTATATTTTTTTTCTTTAAAAAATTTGGCAATGAAATTTTTTTATTGAATTGATGTATTACAATTATCTTTATTAAGAAATTCCCTTTCTGAGATATAATTTGATTGATAAGTTTTTTTAGACTAATTAAATTCTTATTAGTACTTATAATAACATCTATATTTCTATTCATATAAACTTAGATTAATATTTCATTAATAAAAAAAATCATTACAAATTTGTAACATTTTCAATTTTTATAAAATTAGATCTTTTATATATAAATTACTTGTATTTTTTTATATACTTTAGTCACATAATCAACATTTCAAATTATAAATATAAAAAATAGAATGTTTGAAAATATAATTTTATACACAGGAGTCTTATATTTAATCAATTTTATTTTTTTAAAAAAAAATTTTTTGATTCACAAGTCATTTGGATTAAAACATAAACAAAAAAATCTAAAGGGAATAGTTTTAAGTGGAGGAACTTACTTGTTCATATCATTTGCTTTGACTTCATTTTTTAATGAATTTCTTTTTTTTGATATTTTTTTATACGGATTTATTTTTTTATTGTTAGGTATTTTTTCAGACCTCAATTTTAAAATAAGTCCTCAACAAAGATTATTGATTATGTTTTTGATGTCATTTTTTATAATTTATAACTCAAATATTACAATAGATAAGATAGATTTTTATTTTTTGGATAACTTATTAAAATATAAATATTTTTCTATTTTATTTTTTTCTATTTGTTTAGTTATTTTAATTAATGGCTCTAATTTTATTGATGGAACGAATGGAAACGCAATAGGTTACTATTTACTGTGTATTATATCCTTATCCTATCAGTACGATTTGTCAAAAAATTTTGATAGCGAAAATATCCTATTAAATTCGATAAGTTTTTCATTATTAATTTTTATGATATTAAATTTTTTTAATAAATGTTTTCTTGGAGATAATGGAGCTTATTATATTTCAGCTGTTGTTGGAATTCTAGCAATTCATGTATTTTTAATAACAAACGTATCTTCATTCTATATCGCAAATTTATTTATTTATCCAATTGTTGAAGTTTTTATATCATTTATAAGAAAAATATTTTCTAATAAGTCTCCTTATGTTCCAGATAATAAACATTTACATCATTTAATACTTAAGAAAATTGATAGATTTAATTTATTAAGAAAATTTAGTAATAGTCTGACTTCAATTTTTATTTTAACTTTGCTTTCAATATTTTTTTACATAACAAGTTTGGAAGTTTTTAATAAGTCCTACCAAATTAAGTTAAGCTTAATTTTTATTTTAATTTATTTTTTGCTTTATCTTCTATTAAATTTTTCTCAGAAAACAAAAAAAGATAAAATGCAAAATTAAAATATAAAAGTCCACTTAACCAATTATTATAAAAATTTCCATGAGGAGAAAACGGAAATAAATATATAAATAGCCCAATTAAGATAACTAATTGAGAATTCTTTAAATCAGATTTTCTATTGAATACTCTTAAAAACAAATTTTTTGATAAACAAAAAATTAGATATAAATAGAAGAGTAAAACAAGACCAAAACCAATTATTCCAGTTTCTGCCAAAAGTTGAATATATGTGTTATGAGGATGAGTTGTACATGAACTTTGGCTAGTCTTAAATCTTTTTTCTTTACATAAAACTCTGAAAGATCTAGGGCCATTACCCAAAAATTTTTTTTCATTAAACATCTTTAATGCTGATTGATAATGACTTTTATGAAATTGACTAAATTGAAATTTATCTAAATTATAAAAAGAGGACGTTATTCTATGTTTAAGTTTATCGTCAAAAGTTAAAAGTGAGTATATAGAAATAATTAAGGTAGTTGAGAAAAGAATGATAATTTTTTTTTTATCTTTAAAAGATAAAAATATAAAAGTTAAAAATAAAAAAATTATTGAATGAAAAAAAGCTGCTCTTTCACCTGTAATACTTATTACTAATATTACTAATAATATTAAAAAGAATAAATTGACAAATTTATTATCTTTATAATGGAAAATATGTAGCACAGTAAAAATTGGTAAAATTTTTGATAAATAACTGCCTAAAATCTTTTCATCTCCAAAAAAACTTGTCACACTATAATTCATAATATCCCAAGTTCCATTTTCGCCAGTTGATCCATAAAATTTTAAAATCGGAAATCCTAAAATATTAGCGTGAAATATATATTGTATTATCGAGTCAATAATTAAAACAATCATTAGTGATAAAAAAACAAAATAAAGATTTTTTTTCAAATCCTCTTTTATTTTTAATAGATAACAAACTGCAACTGCAAAAATTATAAATCGAAAATAAAAAAGAGATGATTTAAATGAAACTAATAAAATACCAGAAAAAATTGAAGAGGTTACCAAAACCGCATAAAACAACAAAAGAAGACGGATAATTTTTTGTTTAAATAGTATCCATAAGTTTTCTTTGTAACAAATATATAAAAAAATAATTGACGTTAAAATAACTATCGTATCAGGTATTAGAGGGCCAGTCACAAAAGCTATAGGAAGTAATAAAATTAAGTAGTAAAGGAAATTTATTAATTTATTATAATTATACATTATTTTTTAAATAGTTTAATAATTAGAAATCTTATATCATTTAAAAGATAGAATTTTTCATTTAAATTCAACTGAAAAAAAGTGATCCTTTGATTTTTGGGCAGATAACTAGAATATAAAAATTTTAAACAATTAAAATGTTTTTTAAGTTTGTTTATATTATTGATATATTCAAAAAATAATTTTTTTTTAGATTTAAGTTTTAATTTTGGGTAATAATTGCAGCAACTTGCGATAATTGAAAAAAAAATTTGTTCCTTACTCTTTGTTTTGCTTAAAGATTTTTCATGATATCTTATTTTAATCAATTTTTTTTCTAAATTACCTATTTTTCCATTCCTGCTTAACCTGCACCACAAATCATAATCTTGAGCAAAATTAAAAAAACTTCTATATCCGCCAATTTTTAAAAAAATTCTTTTTTTGAACATTGTAGATGAGTGTAAAAAGAAATTACTGAATATTAATTTTTTTTTTATTTTTTCATGTGATAAATTTTTAAGGTTAATATTACTAATTATCTTATCTTTATTATCAATTTTAAACCCCGATGTTCCTACTAATACTTTTTTTTTATCATTTTCAAACCAGCTAATTTGATCATTAAATCTTGACTTTAATGAAATATCATCAGAATCCATTCTGGCTATAAATTCACCTCTAGCTAGTCTTGTTAATTTTATCAAAGACTTAGTTAATCCTAAATTTTTTTCATTCCTAAATAGTCGTATTCTTTTGTCTTCTTTTTGAAATTTTTTAATTATATTTAAAGTTTTATCTTTAGATGCATCGTCTAATATTAAAAATTCAAAATCTTTAAAACTTTGGTTCAAAATACTTTTTATTGATTTTTTTATAAATTGCTCTTGATTATGCGCTGCCATAAGAACTGATATTTTGGGCTTTTTCATAAATTTTATAATTTCAAATTAAGTATGATTTTCTTATATCAAATGTTCATTTTTTTATTAAATTGTATATAAAGATTCATTAAAAATTGACAAATTTATGAATAAGAGACAATTATTTCTTAAAATTTAATAGAATTTAAATAAAACAACTAAATATGCACAAAGAAAATGTTTTTATAGCAACTTCATCTTTTGGAACTATCAGTAAAAACCCCCTTAAATTACTAAAAAAACATAAAATTTCTTTTAAGTTAAATCCTTATAAAAGAAAATTGAATAAAAATGAAATTATAGAGAATGCAAAAAATTTCAAATATATCATAGCTGGTACTGAAAAATACGATAAAGAAGTTTTAGGTAAATTGATAAATCTAAAAGCAATATTTAGATTAGGAAGTGGAATAGACAACCTAGATCTTAAATTTTTAAAAAAAAAGAAAATTAAATTGTTTAAATCAACTATTACTCCCGAAAAATCAGTTGCGGAATTAAATGTAGCTATGATTTTAAGTCATCTTAAGGAATTAAATTTTCATAATAACAACATGAAAAATAAAGTATGGAAAAAAAGATTTAACTCCCTTCTCTTCAAAAAAACTATAGGAATAGTTGGATATGGTAAAGTTGGTAAATACACAGAAAAAATTCTTAAAAATTTTGGAGTTAATATATTAATCAATGAAGCAAAAAAAATTCATAAATCAAAAACTTCATTAATTAAACTTATTAGATTATCTGATATTATAATATTTTGTGCAAGCATTCATAAAAATATGAAACCTCTCATAAATTCTTCAAATATAAAATATTTAAAAAAAAACTGCTTAATAGTAAATACTGCAAGACCAGAGTTATTAGATTATGAGCTTTTGTATAATGCAGTATCCAAGAAAAAATTATCGGGTTTGGCACTAGATGTTTATCCTACAGAACCATATTATGGTATTCTTTCTAAATTAAAAAATATAACCTTAACTCCACATATTGCAGGATATTCCAAAGAAATAAGAAGTGAGATGGAATTTGAAATTATAAATAAAATATTAAAATTTTCTGGAAGTTAATTTTTTGTAGCTAAAATATAACCTCTTTCTTTAGAGGAAAAAATTTCTTTAATTTCATAATCGTTTGCGTTTCTTATCTCGTTAATCAGTTTTACAACCCCATCGAATTTTCCTGGCGTGTAATCATCAAAGAAAATTATATCTTCTTTTGATTGTCTTTTTTTGACATACTCAAATTCTAACTTAACATCTTTATATTTATGAGATCCATCGAGAAAAGCAAAGTGAATTTTATTCATATCTAATTTCTTAAGAATATTTTTCGTAAATCCTTGAATAAACTCTATATTTTTTAATTCGTCCTTATAATTTTCTAATAGTTCTAGTCTGGTTTTTTTTCCATCAAAATCAGAAATACAATTCCAATACATTTTTTTATTATTGGGTATAAAATCTAGTGTAAATATTTTACCATTTGAGTTATTTTCGGAGATTGCCTTTGACATACAAATTGATGAAAAACCTCTAGCTGTGCCAGTTTCTAAAATATTGAAATTAGTATTTTTTTTACAGAGTTTATCTACTAAACCATATAAAATTTTTCCATGTTGGACGTTAATTTTAGAAATTTTAATTACAATCTGTGTTTTTAAAGCAAGTTCTATCAACCAGTCACTGTCAATTTTTTTTAACCCTTTATTCTCAATAAATTCATCTATAAGTGGAAATGCTTCTTTTTTAAGATTTTTTTTTATATTTAAAAAATAATCTTTACCAATATAGCTTGCATTTTTGAATGAAAACTCTGGTAAAAACTTGATTATGATAAAATTAACGAGTGTTTTTAAATGTTTTTTCACCAGAAATAATCGACTATTTTTTTGTAACTTTTAATATTCTTATTCTTTGAGTAATCTTATTTTTTTCTTCCATTCCCAATTTATTCATAAACTGTCTATCTCCAGAGTAATATTTAAGAAATAAATCGTTCAAAATTAAACTCTTAAAATTAGTTTTAATTTCAGTAGATTTATAATTGTTTTTTTTAATAAAATTCTTTGCTTCATCAAAAAAAGGTTTTGATATATTTGCTTTAAAATTTTTAATAGGTTTCAAGTCTAGTTTAGATCTTATCATATTAATATATGGAATATTATGCTCTTTGTAATTATAATATGCATCATCAAAAGCAATTATCGAGTCTTTTTTTGAAATTTTTAGAAAAAGTTTGAGTTCTTCACCTACAGTTTTCCAAGTATGATCTGAGTCGAAAAAAGCAAAATTTGGTTTTATTCTTTTTTCTTTAATTAAATTTATTCCAGAATAGGTTTCAGTTGAGGATGATGCTATAAAATTCCAATAATCATTAATATTAATACCAAAAGTTTTACCCAAACTTTCATTCATTACTGAATTTAAAAAAAAACCTTTGGAACCATTGGTGTCCCATGAATATACTTTTCCATTTTTTAAAATTGCGTAGAGTACAAAAGCAATCGTGCTTGCTCCACATCCGGTTTCAATTATAATTGGCTTACCAGAAATTTTTTTGCAGGTTTGATATAAAGTTATAATTTCTGAGTCAGGTATACCATTGACCCAACGAGGTAATAAACGTTTTATAAATATCAAATAATCAATTATATTTTTTTTTATATCTTTTTTTTTTTTATATTTTAAATTTTACATAATTTATTTTAATTCTTAATTTTTCTTTTAAAATGAAATATTTTTTTTTAAATTTTTTTCTTTTTAAGTATTAATTTTTTAAATTGATAAAAATTTGTT
>Ga0163109_10003285_pt1 | contig 12365 bp, 22 predicted proteins | sample CRUFie1St13metaG_FD_108704 | JGI IMG/M metagenome (GOLD analysis project Ga0163109, IMG submission 108704) | Marine microbial communities from the Costa Rica Dome - CRUD Field 142mm St13 metaG | ecosystem: Environmental > Aquatic > Marine > Oceanic > Photic zone | place: Costa Rica: the Eastern... | reverse complement strand
ATAAACTACATTCCAATTATCTTTTTCTAATTGTACTTTTACAAAATCATTACAATCATCCACTCCTTGGAGTGTAAAATTTGGAAATTTATTTCCTACTGTTAACATTAAAATACCCTCACTAATATACAGTCAGCATTAATTCTGCCTGTTGGTTTATTTATTTTTGTTGTGATCCCATCCCATACTTTTTCTATCTGCTTTTCAGTTTTAGAAAGTATAAGTGGTAACACTTCATCTGGTTTTCTCAAAGTCGCTGTTCGACTTGAGTCATCAAATCCTTTAATCGTTGTACCTGATACTTGTAGTCCTGTAGTAGAATCCACACAGTATTCAGTTAGCTTACGCTGTTTAGTATTATACACAAATAGTTTTTTACTACCTGGTATAAGTACTGGATTAATAGAAACAAGTTTGGAATCAATATCCTCTTGGCAATACTTTAGCCTAGATACTTGTTGGTCTGATGACTTTGGTTTTCTCGCTCTTGGAGCTCTTGATGATTTAAATGATAATTTTAATTTCTCTAAATCTTCGAATGTTTTTTCGAATTGAGTCATTATCTTTTTCTTATTCCCTTTAGTAATATGTGAATAAGCCTCTACACATTGCTCACATGTTTTTTCGTATGCTTCTTTTATATTTTGGTACTCTTCATCTAACATAGACTTAAATATATTAACTGCATTACCTTTAAGACCATGCATTTTAAATCTATTGTAAGCACCAAACTTTTGTGTGTAATCACCTTCAAACCAACCTTCTACGATAATACTATCCCAGTCATGCCATATAGTATCAACAACTTTTCGTCTTGTTCTTTCAGCTGGTGTTATTACAACTACATTCTTTTTCTGTTCTTCTACTTCTTTTTTAATTTTTAAACCTTCTTTATAGGCTTCATTAATAGCATCTTTAAATCTTTGGATAGCTTCATCATCAAATTTCCATCCACGATAATATAACTTAATTGGTTTATGGATTTTCATCATTTTCCAATCTTTTAGTTTACGTAATACAGATATTTTCTTTTTATCATATCCCATCACATCTTCAGCAAATTGATATACTGTAGGTAAGTAATCTTTATTTTTATAAAAATAATTATACCAATTATTCGCTCTTGAGTATTCAGCATTAGTAAACTCACTGTTTTCGTCATACAGTGGTTCCTGTCCTAAATACTTATCTTCTAACGTAGCTCCTCTTTTTCTAGCCATAGTACTCCTTAAAAATATGGGGACCAGTGGTTGATGAAAAGGAGTTGATGATCACCGGTCCCTCCATATTATAAAACTTTAATTCCATCAACATAATTCTCTGCCGCGGACTGTGCCCACGCTTCGCTTTTTCCTTCATACGGTTCTCTTTTGAGTAATGTACCCTTCTTATACATTTCTATTCCGTATACACCATCTGACCTTTTAAAAACGTCAGCTTGTAAATCATCTCTAAGATATGTAGAGATATAATCGTATGTATATCTTTTTTCAAATCTAGTCATCTTTTCTCCTAGCTCTTTTTTGTTCATCTACCAATACACTACTCATATATGCAAAGTAACCCATTACACACATAAGCATAAATCCAAAGAATTCTTCTATCCATTCCATATAAAATAAAAATGCATAAAATCCTAAACAACTTGCAATTATAATAATCCAAGTTGATGCTTTGCCCCAATCAATACTACTTCTTTTCATATATTTACCTCTCCAAATAAAACTAAAACTGTTAATAATATCATAACCCATATAGAAAATATCATAGTCCATTTAAATATTCCTAGAATCATGTCAAAGAATTTTGTCATTAGCCTCTCCTCATTTTTGATATATCTTCAGCTTCTTGTTGGCTGATAACAGGTACTGCATTACTCTTATGCATAGTTGCAATACCTTTTACTAATGTACCTGTATATTTCATATTCTCTTTTCTAGCTGTGTCGCCTGATTGAGATATCCATGTACCATCTTTCATAGCTTCTTCCATTAATGATTTATATTGTTTGGCCTGTTCTTCTCTCAATATATCTAGTTGAGATTTCTCAGGTATATGTTTCTTAAAACCTGTGATTGGTTTTTTCTTTGATGCATTAGCAAAGTGATTCTTTCTTCTTTTTCCTGTCGGACCATATCTTAGTGATCCCATGTAAAAACTTGTCATACCCATAAATAGTTCCTCATCATAATATTATATATTATACCACAGTTTTGAGTAAATGTAAATAGTTAATTTCATTAAATATCAATTTCTACACTTGGCCCAAATCTTTCCCATTGAGAAATAAGATCATCTCCTTGAAGTTGTGCTTCTCCAAATGTTCTGATTACTTTACCGTCTTTAGTTCTTTCTATACGGCCATCATTATATTCTGTATCTATAACACTTCCATCTTCAGTATGAGTATCATATGCCATAGTACATTTACGTGTATCGAAAGAATGTAATGATTTTACTCCTTTCGCCCATTCTTCAGCTAATAATAACTTAGCTTGTCTGATCACAACATCTCTGTGTTCACCCATCTTTTTTCTCCTTTTTTATTTTTTCGTAATCTTCCCAGTCATGGGGAGTTCCAGCATTAGGTTTAGAATTATTCATTGCTCTATCCCAAGCTTGTTTTTGTAGAGTCCTTAATTCAGACTCTTTTGTTTCCTTCTTTGTCATAATTAATATTAAACTTATTGGCTTGACGCTGAAAAGATTTTTCTATTTGTCTATCAAACCATTCTCTAAACCATTGTCTTATTTTACCCACAACCATACTCCGTAACATACGGTTGCTGTAAATAAACAACCACCTAATATAGTTAGTAATTCTATAATTAATCCCATGAGTCTTGCTCCTTCATAGCATTATAAGTTTCCATGTATGATGTTGAACCTAACCATCGTTCTGTATTCTCTTTTGAATAATGTCTGTTTTCATCTTTATGTAAATCTAAACCACCTGAATTAAGGTGAGCACTTTTCTTCATAGATGCTGATAGTTTATTATAATAGTTTTTTGGCCTACTATAAACTTTTTTTACAGTTGCTTTAAACTCTTTTTCTTCGTCATACTTTTTCTTTTCTTCAAGTAAGAATGCTCTTATTTCCTTAAATGATAATTTTTTGTTATCTGCCATTAGTCACTCCATCGTAAAAATAGTCGAGCTCAGAAATAGCATTCTTTGACATTACTCTGTCAATGATTCTATCCTTAAACCCTAGTTTATATAATATAGACTCTATGAATGTTAATTGTACATTCAATGGAATCCTCGTTGCTATATGTTCAAAATGCATTACGCTCATTATGCCTCCTTTGCTTCATCTCTACACATGTTTAATAATGATAAGCTATGTTGATCATTACATAGTTTACCATCGCCCTCGTAGGCATATAAGAAATCAGTTTTCTCTGCGATATCTCTAGCATCTAACAGATTAAAGTAATCTTGTTGTGAATGCCCACCTACATTAATAGTCCATAATTCATTATCACTATAAGGTCTTGAACCTTTCCAGTCATATAATGTAAACAGACCGGACTCAACTTCACCATCTTCGTCAATGATTTCAGTTTTAATAATCCATTCACATGTAACTTTACCGTCACCACTAGGCACCATATTTGGCTCACCAAACATTTCTCTTAGTTGACGGGTTGTTATATCTTTTAAATAACCTTGCAGACATGTGCCGTTTGCATCACCCATGTCATCACTTATATTTTTAAATTTAATAAAATCCATTATATAGCCTCCTTAATTTCTTGTCTGATAATTCCAGCAACTTGCCAAGAGTTAAGATCTCCACCGGCTGAAATACCAAAATCAAATCTGTTACACACTAATTGGTAATATCTAGTACCTTCGATAAACATTGAAAACTGGTCATTAACCCTTTTACCGTTGAGCCAGAATTTATTGTCTGAACCTCTTACCGGTGTAAGGCTATAGTTAAGTTTATTTTTTAAGAACCCTACGACAGCGTCTTGGTCCACATACGATAGTCCATCTTTGGACTTTGAGATTATATTATAATTTTTCATTTCACTCCTATTCATCAATTTATAATACCATTGTATACTAGTTTTAGACAAATGTAAATAGCCAAACTGAAATTGTTACACAATTGTAACACAATTGTAACAGAACTGTAACATTACTGTTTATCAAAGTATGCCCTCACTAAATACACTCTAATATAAGCAAATACTGTCATTACTATAGTACTATATGTGGCTAACCAAAAAGCATCTTCAATTTGCCATACATCAAGTAATAACCACAATACAAGAATCTGCAATGGGTAATTAACTATTGTACCACTAAAGACTGTGGTAGCTGTTTCTTTATGTCTGTTTCTTGCTTTTACACTCATAATATTGGAAGCCCGTAGGGGAATCGAACCCCTATTGCCAGGATGAAAACCTGATGTCCTAACCGTTAGACGAACGGGCCATAAACCATGGAGTTTTTACTGGTTGTTCAACTCTAGGGTATTACCCCTATTCTATACAGCGTGTCCTTCTAAGCCAGGCCTTACCTGAATTTTATCTAGGTGGATAGCAGCCACCATAAAGAATCTCGTTTTCTGTAACTTCCCAACCAACTCCTGAATTTCAGTTACTTCATTGTTTCCGTTCTGTCCTAACCTCACAACCATATGCCACGTCTTAATTGACTTTACAGTTAGGACCGGGATTTTCGTAGAGCTTCACAACAACCAACCAACTACAGCTCTTCCTCGATTCCTGATTTTTTACTAGTGAAATCTTTGCACTAAACCATCTACTACTAAGTAATCTATATGGATTTTACCTCTAGGATCAAAATCTCCTAGGTAATCACAAAATTTGTCCCATGAATTTGGATCATTTTTGTCTATCATTAAACTTAACATTTTTTGACCAGAAACATATGCATCTACATCTCCTAAGTCAACATAACTAATAGATGAACCATCTACTCTTCTACCAATAAAACCATTTTTTAGTCTTGCTGGTATCTTATTAACATCTATTGGATTATTCATTATCACTCCTTAATTCCTTAAATATATAAACCATTATACCATAGTCAAAAGCAAATGTAAATAGTTTATGTGAAAAAAGTGTGACTTTTTTTAGTTAGAAGATGATATCGTTATTATGTAATACTGTAAGATTATTAATTGTTGCTAAAGTAACAATTGAATTAGGTAAGTGAAGGTTATCTTTTTCCCAAACTTCTAATAGTAAATTACCCCATACTATTTTAAATAATATTAATCTATCTAGTGAAGGGTCTTCACCAAGGAGTGGATTTGCTTCTTTAATATTTGGTTCTTTTAGGCCACGATGTGTTGTCCATACATCTACTGCATTTATAGCCCAGAAATAATAAAGTTCTTTTTTACTATACTTATTTGAAAATTGTAACCCTTTCAGATTTGCCTTTGACTTGTATTCTATCGACTTGAGTGAAGCTTCTCTCTTTACACTTTCCAGCAGTGAATTGTGATAACAACACTCGAACCCCATCGTAATTGCGAGTTTGTCCTTCGAGTCTAGCTGCCAAGTTGACTGCATCTCCAATGACGGAATAGTCAAATCGAGACTCTGATCCCATGTTTCCGACAATGCAGTCCCCGGTATTAATACCAATGCCAACATCAATCCGTGGTAAACCTTTATTCTCCAATTCTTTAATAAGTTCATCTGCTGCCTCTACTATTTCATATGCTGTGTTTACTGCCAATTCTGCATGATTATCACATGGCAATGGAGCATTCCAAAATGCCATAATACAATCACCCATATATTTATCGATAGTCCCACCATTCTTTAAAATGATTTTAGTCATGGTGTCTAAATAGTTATTTATAATTTCCACTAACCCTTCAGGATCATTATTGTTTTTATAGTGTTCTGATATTGGAGTAAAGCCTACTATATCCATAAATAAGAATGTCATTTCTTTTCGTTCTCCACCTAACTTTAATAATGATGGATCTTTTTGTAATAACATAACCTGTCTTGGATCTAAATAAGTTTCAAACTGTTTCTTTATTTGTTGTCGTAACATAAACTGTTTATAAAAATTATTCAGTGCTCCTGAGAGATAAGTTATTATATATAATATTAGTGAATAACTAAGGTCGAGGAGTATAAAAAATTTATTCCAGATATAATACACGAGTCCGCCTGTCCCGGCGACAAGAACCAGAAAGGTTAGTAAAGAAACCCAGATTGGTGCACGATATACCAAAAGAATTAGAAGCAGAGCAAGCAGAGTTGATACAACAACTTCTGCAAGAAATGCGTACTGAGGCCGAGAGATTGGATTCTCAGAAAGAATCGTCTGTAATGTTGTCGCTTGTAACTGATGAGGATATTTTAATCCACCAGGAGTAGGTACTTGTAAACTCAAACCTCTAGCGGTAACTCCGACTATAACCGTTTTACCTTTTAAATCTGTAACATCTGATAAATTATTAACATACTCTATTTCTTCAAATTTTGTATTCCATTTTAACCATATAGAACCATCAGCATCAGTAGGTATTTCATAAGGTCTTAATACAATACTTTCGATTCCAGCTTCATTTGATTTAATAGTATAAGATGGTTTATCGTTTAAAACTCTAATTGTTTCTAAAGCAAATGATGGATATAATTGACCGTTTACGTTAGAAATAAGTGGTATTCTTCTTGTTATATTATCCACTTCTGGAGCACCGTTAGATAAGCCATGACCCCATGCACCTGATTCTATATCAGGTATATTAGTTACTAATCCGTTATATTTGTAAATAAAATCGAGAGGATCTGAGGTACCAAATGTGGCATATCCAACATATGGAGCGGAATCGCTTCTACCATATTCATCTGCTGTTTGAGTTAATATAATACCATTATCTTTTATCCAAGAGGCAAATACTTCATCACCACCAAACCTATCAGGCTCTGGAAACATTATAGTAAACCCTATCATTCCAGCATTTTTGTTTCTCAAATCAGATATCATTTGAGCATAGTATTGTCTAGGCCATGGAAACTGCCCTAATTCTTCTAGGGATTCCTCTCCTATATTTAATAATACTATTTCGTTGGATTGTTCTTCGGGAAGTGTTTTAATTAATGAGTCAAATACATTTAATCTTGTTTGCTCTAATAGTGATGGGTCGGCAATTCTCATACAGACCATCAGAACTACTAAAGCTATTGTTGTCCAAATGGACGTAATGTATTTCATTATTTATTTTTCTTGTTTTCCCAATCTTTAATTGCTGTCTGTATTGTTTCTTCTGCTAATACAGAACAGTGGTATTTAATTGGTGGTAATTCTAATGCTTCAGCTATTTCTTTATCCTTTATTTGTCTAGCTTCATCTAAAGTTCTACCTTTTAACATTTCAACAAACATGGTTGATGATGCAATTGCTGAACCACAACCATAAGTTTTAAATTTAACATCTATGATTCTTTCATCTTTATCAAGTTTAAGTTGTAGTTTCATAACATCACCACATGCTGGTGCACCTGACATTCCTGTTGCTACGTCTGCATCTTTAGGGTCAAATCTTCCGACTGAAAATTGTTTAGGTGAATTGAGTACCTGTTCGAATCTGTCTACTACTTTTTTTGAATAAGCCATTAATTACCTTGTGATACATTAACAGTACAACCGCCTACAGTATAACATGTATTTGTTATAGAATAACTTTGGTTAGTTGCACCTTGTTGTAATAAATTTAATGTTGTAGGTTCAGTGCCGTTTAGTGTAATTTGTGCATTATGATTTGCAGTACCTTTTTGCATGAGGTCAACGTCTGACCCATCGGCTGTTCCATAAAAGTATGCATGTGAGTAATGAGAACCTGAACCTTCTTGCCATAAATCAACAATTGTATCATCAGCGTGTATATCTAAATTAAATGTATGAGAACCATGCTGATAAACATCTACTGTATTATCATCTCCCCATATATGTCTACCATAAGTTGCACCATCGTATTGTATTGCAGTTTCATCGTTATTAACACCGTCAACATCACCACCCCATGACTTACCAGAACCCCAATATGATACCCAAGATATTGAATTACCTGTACCATTTTGAGTTAAATCGAATGTATTACTTGCATGAGCAAAGGAAAAGTTAACTGTATTACCATAGCCTATTTGTGTTATATTTAAGTTTAAATCATCTCCACCTTCAACCTGTTCCACATGAATATGATTATCATCTGTTGGACCAGCTCTTAAATCTGATACAAATGCTATAAGAACAAATAATAGTAAAGCACTACCCACTGCTCTTAATACTCTATTGTCGTCTTCGTCTCTTTTCATTATTTTTCCTTAGGTAATGGATTCCTAGAGCCTACAGCTTGTTCTATAGAATCGAATCCATCAGCCTTTAATAATTTTACTAATCCTCTATTAATTTCATTAATGTTTTGTGGACCATCAAATATCATTGTAGTAATCATATGTAATAAACTTGCGCCTGATGTAATTTTTTCGTATGCATCTTTAGCACTAAAGATTCCACCAACTCCAATAATAGTTAATTTACCTCTTGTTCTTCTATACACATGTCTGATAACATTAGTGGATATTCTTTGTAAAGGTAATCCACTCATAGCACCTTTACCTTCTGGTAATCTTCCATCAACTGTAGGATATTCTTCTGGTCTATGTTCTGTATTATATTGTGGTTTTGCTAGATTAGTACAAACAACTCCGTCCATTTTATGTTTAACACAACCGTCTACAATAACATTTATTTCATCTAATGTCATATCAGCTGCCAATTTTACATAAATAGGTTTATTACTAATTGGTCTAATTTCTTTATTAATTGCAGTCAATAATGCATCTAAGTTTTTCTTATCAACAAATGGTTCACCATCTTGTGTGTTAGGACAACTAATATTGACATCATAATAATCTCCTATATCCGCAAACAATCTCATTGTTTTTAAATAATCATTTATTGAATCTTCTAAAATAAATTCTGGAGTAAGATTAGAATTGGCTGCGTTAATACCAACCCTTAATCTACCAAAATCTTCACCGCTTAAACGTTTGGAAATTGTTTCTGATCCTTCATTATTTAAACCATACCATACTACAATTGCCTTTGATTTTACCATTCTAAATAATCTTTTACCTGGATTACCTGGACATATTTCTCCAGTAAATGATCCAAGTTCAGCAAGACCAAAACCTAATGATGGGTATATCTTTGTGAGTTCTCCGTCTTTATCAAACCCTGCAGACAGCCCTACTGGATTTCTATAATCCACTCCATCAACGTTTATAGCTAAACTCTTATGGTTGTAATCAAAAAATAAGTTTGTTAGTTTTCTTAGTAATGAATACTTACCTAGAAATACACCGACTCTTTTTAAAGAGTAATGTGCCTGTTCTGGTTCCATTAAGAATATCAATGGTCTAATTATTTGATACCCTAACCATAAAAATTTATTTCTTATTCCTATTATTGTACTCACTTATTTTTCTCCTTAGTTTTTTGTTTTAATTTTTCTAAATGTGCTGTCCAAATTTCATATGCTTTACGTAAATTTTCTTTTTTCTCTGGATCTTTTGTATTTTTAATTGCTTCTTTAGCTCTTTGTTGCATAACTAAAGTTGCTTGCACTTTATGTGCGTGTGTTCTTTTAGCTTTATTAATTATTGCTATACCTTTATTTGCAGTAGCCGCATCTTTAAATCCTAAACCTTTTATAGTACCTTTAGGGTTTTCATCTGTATATAAATCAGAATGGCTTGAGCTACCGCGATGCTGACCTTTTTTTCTAGGAGTTCTTGCATCAGCTTCTTTTTGTAAGTTATCCATACCTGTAGCTTTTCTAATAGTAGGGTCTTGTTTTACTTGTACATAAATTTTACCATCATGCTTTATTACTTTACCTTTTATTTCTTTTGCTTTCTTTTCAGCTTCTTGTTCAGATTTATATTCAGCTGGCTTTCCATCTTTATTTTGGACAACCATTATTCGCTTACTGCCTGGATCCATATAAACCCATTCTTTTATGTACCTTTTAAATGTTTTCATATAACTATTTATAATTGTTTAATCCTTATATCTATGGCATCACCATCATTTCCTATAATAAGACCTTGGAAGGTTGGTGTATCTGTATCTAATGTAAAAGAACCACCAGCTGCTATAGTTATTTCTATAAGACCATTTACATTACGATATAAAACTAAATCACCATCTCTTAGAAATACATTATATTGTGATTCTTCATTTAAACCTCTTCTTGCACCTTTAATATCAAACTCACCTAATGTATCAAATAGGTCTCCAGAATCTACTACATCTAAAACATCAATTAAAAACTCTACATCAAGTTCATTAATATCTAATTCGTTAAACTCTTCTAATTCATCTTCTGCCAATTCATCTTCTTCTAATTCATTAAATTCTAAAAAGTCTATATCAAGTAATCCTTGGTCTTCATTTTGTTCATCTGCTAAATCTTCCTCAATGGCTTCTTTTACTTCTTCGGGTGGATTTACAATAAACATATTATCAATTAAAGCTGGTGTAATACCATTAATTACTGTTTCTTGTGTTGGTGACCTATCAAATGATGCAACCATAGTTGCTGCGTATGCTTCATCTAATATTACAGTACCACCAAGGTTTGATACTTCTATAACTCCAGATGGATTACCCTGATCATCTGGCAATAATATAATAAGTGATCTTCCAATTTCATCAATCGTTGTTGTAAAGTCTGTACCTCTAACTGCTATTGTTGCAGTAGGTGTACTGATTTCTATGTTTGCTTTATTTACTAATCCTAAGGAACCTGAAGCAAATCTTGCTGTTCCACTAACCATACGCATTGACATTTTAGATAGTGATGGATTAGGATCATAATATACTGTATCTATTAATACACGTGAATGTTCTTTGAGTTGAAGTTCTGCTTTATCTAAAAACTCAATTAGCATTCTGCCATCTGCAGTTTCTGCTGTATCGTTTAAATTAATTTCGAGACCGACTTCATGATTAAAAGTTTCTTTACCTCTTGTAATTCCACCGTAACCTTTGGTCTCTCTAATATCACCGATGGGTTCAGCATAACTGAACCCACTGATGAGAAAAAATAGACTAGCTGTCGTTAGCTGCGTCTTTTTGATTAAGTTGAATAATCGCATTGTCTGATGTAACAGTTAATACAATATTTGCATTTGGTGAAGAACAACCATTACCTGCGCCTGAAGCACAAGTACCAGATATTTGATTAATATCAACATCTGCTGAATCACCTGTTAAAGTGAATTCTAGGTTTTGCTCACCATCGTTTTGCAATGTATTGATGTTATTACTATCACCAGTAATTTCAAAATCCCAAATGTTATCGTCTGATTCCCAGTCGATATCAAAGACGTTTGAACTACCAATTAAAATTAAATCTGCATTTAATCTTTCTGCACTAGCAACTTTACCGTAATCAATATCAAAAGTGTTACTATCACCTGTGACATCAAAGTTTATGTTACCATCATCTGCACTACCTGTGTCACCGATGTTCCAATCTATAACATTTGAATCTCCAGTAAAGTCTAACTTATAGTAAGAACTATCAGCTACAACTGGGCCAAATAAAATGTTTTGGTTACCTGTGAAATCAATATCAAATTCTAAACTTGAACCTGTAATTGACATTACAGAACCTGACCCACTTGAAAAATCGTCTCCACCGATTTTGTTACCAAAACCGATTTGGTCGATATATAATTTCAGTGTATCACCAGTTTGAGTGATTTTAATTTCGTTATCATCAGTGGCTTGTGCGAAAACAAAAGATGTCGACAATAGCAATGCTATACTTAAAAGTTTATTCATTTTCGTTATACCCCTCTATTTTCCAATAACCACGTTCGTGGCCTTGGTATACTAATTCTAACACTCCAGCTTCAATAGCTGTTCGTGTCGCGTATGTCACGGACTCATTATTACCCACGCCGTCCTCATACTCTACTAGAGTAGTGCTATTATCCACAAAGCGGAAAATATCCCCACTGCCACCATAACTAAGAATAGTTTTCTTAGCTTGGACATTCAATAATACTTCACCTGTCAGAACTGAAACAGCTCTGATAGATACGGTTACGACATCTTGCGAATATCGCTTACTTTTACCAATACCTAGGAGTCTTGCGCCTCGACCACCTGTTTGTGTATTAGTATCGTATCCAATGATTCCACCTTCTATTATCATTCCTGCAAATAGGAGTGGATTCAATGGTTGTGGGCCACCGTCGCCCGCAAATTCTTGTCTAGCACTTCGTATAATTTGTCTTTCTCGTACTAGATTGTCTATTCCTTGTCTTTCAGCAACTCT
>Ga0163109_10003284_pt1 | contig 12366 bp, 12 predicted proteins | sample CRUFie1St13metaG_FD_108704 | JGI IMG/M metagenome (GOLD analysis project Ga0163109, IMG submission 108704) | Marine microbial communities from the Costa Rica Dome - CRUD Field 142mm St13 metaG | ecosystem: Environmental > Aquatic > Marine > Oceanic > Photic zone | place: Costa Rica: the Eastern... | reverse complement strand
TCGTTCGTGCGTTGTTGTTCTCATCATCGAAGGACTCCGGATTCCGCCGCTGCCCCTCCCCGCTCGTCGAAGCGTCGCAGCGCGCGCGCACTTCACGGCTAACGCGCTGCCCCGTCGGCGGCTGGGGTCTCACCCTGGGAGGCCTCGAGGTAGCCCGCGCCCCCGCCCCGAGGCGCTTGGTCTCAAGCCCTGAGGTCGCCATGAGATCGAATCACAGCCTGATCCATCATCTGGGCACCTGCAGGTCGTGATTCTTGACTCAGGGGGGGACACTGAGGGCGAGGTGATGGCCTGGGGTGGGGGTGGGGTCCTCCTTGGAGCCCGGCGAGGAAGGGAGTGAGAAGAAGAGCAAGGAAAAGAGGATTACGCTGATTTGATGACTGGGTTTGGGTTTGAGGGGCCTGGCGACGAACCCATCACTTGGTGACGCATGTGACCCCGCTGCAGGCGGCGAAGAAGATGATCAGGATCAGGAGGAGCACCACCCCGGCGATGATTAGCTTCATCTTGGTGTTCTGCCACCACATCTTCCTCCTCAGCTCCCTGCCCTTCTTCCTGAACTGGTCCGCAGTGTCCTTCATGGCCTCAGACTTGCCCATCACGTCCTCAAGCCTCTCTCCCCGCTCCAGCACCTTGTCGATGTTCGACGACATGATCTGCCTCGTGTCCTCGATCTGGCGCTTCACCTCGCTGATCTTGCCCTGGCCACCAGAGTACGCGATCTCCATGGCCTTCTTCATCGTCATGGAGAACCGTCTGAACTGCGTTGTGGTCTCCGCGCAGGTCTGCACCTCCGAGGCAGCGAACTGGCAGTAGAACTGGTCGTTCAGGTCCCCGAGGAAGACCATGGCGCTCGTGGACGAGATTCCCGTACTGCTCGCCACGCAGCCAAAAACGACGCCCAGGTGGTCGACCAAACAGTACGCCGTCCTGGCCTCGCTGAGCTGGAAAGTGTACTTGCCCTCCTGTTCAGACCACAGCGGCAGCAGCAGCAGTCGTTGCCAGTGGCGAGGCAGGGTGAGGGAGGGAGAGGAACACGTTATTTTTTTTTTTTGGTGGCAAGAGGAGAAGTCCGTCAGCGAAACCGAGTCGTCGTAGCCAGGGAGAGGAGGGCGTGGGGCGAGGGGCGAGGCTTCGACATCGTCTCGCGGACCCCCATCCCCCGTCTGCGGTCGTCCGTCACGAAAGAGACCCGCGCCCGTGGAGCTGCAGGCCGAGCTTTGGCACTGACCTGCGAGAGCTTCGCGAGCATCTGCGACGCTGTCTTCTGTGGGTTCTGAAAGGCCGTGGTCGCCTGGTGGTCGGCCCACACGGTCCTGCCGCGCCCCACGAAGGCGTAAAGGATTCCCGCTCCGGACTCCATATTCTCTCTCTCTCTCTCTCTCTCTCTCTCTCTGGCGCGCGCGCCCCTGCCCCTGGTCTTCTCTCTCTGCCGCCCCTGCGTCAACGCTCAACGCTTGCAACGATGCGTTTCAAAAACTCACTCCCTTCCCCCCCTCGCTGACCCCCTTGGCAATTGAATTTCGAACAGAGACCAAGACAGCTTTCGCGGGAGAAAGCCATTTTTTGGGGCAGCAGGAGCTGCCGGAGACGGCGCGCGCGGGAGGACCTGTGGCGGGTGAGGGAGGGCGTAACCTCGCGGGAGGGCGCGCGGCGTAGGCGAGAGGATCCCTGGGTGACGAAGCGTGGAACCCACCTCGCACCTCGGGGGCACCAAGCCGGAACAAACCCGAACTCTAGCTCCGAACAGTGAAGCCCTGGGGAGCGCGAGCGCAAAAAAATATATATGATAGGTGAAGAGTATAACCGGGTGCGCTCGGCGCTCTTCTCCTCAACTTCGGGTTCAGGGGGTGGTCTCTTCGTCCAGCCCGACTTCACGGCCCTCCTTCCGCAGTTTCCTGAAGTGTCCTACGACACCCTTGTTAGTATCTTTGCACAGGACTGCGTATCGAGGGTCAAGGTCGCACATGCAGTGCACAGGCGGTGAGCGAGCACCCTAAGCCAAACCGACACGACACGATGCAAGTTCGGGACTGACGGACCGACGCTCTCCTCCCCTTTCCTTCCCATTCTTTCAAACAAACAAACAAAAAGGCCCGAGCGGGTGGAGGGGTACTGTGAGCGGTGGCGGGCGGGGGAGTCTCTTGTGGACATAAGCGAGACAATCGACTTCCCGCCCTGCAATCTGGCGCGGCTGCTGCTCCCCTCACTCCTACCGGCGGAAGCGGCCACAGGGCGGGTGTCTAAGATCCTGGCCGATCCCGAATCGCTGATTCGCGTGCCGGACCAGGAGGGCGGTGAGGGCCTCGCCAGGCTCGCGTCAGAGGTCCGCGACTGTGTGGAGCGCGACCACGTGTCCTCTCCCCTCGTGGCGAGCGTGAAGCGCGCCATCGGGCTGGAGTACGAGTCGATATTGTACCAGCACCTCGAGTCTGCGGATCTCGCTTTTGAGACCGAAGGAGAGCTGAGGAAGAAGGGGGCCACCAAGACACCGGACGCCCTCCTCAAGATCCCCTTCATGATGGGCGACAGGGTCGTGCATTGGATCGACAGCAAGGCCTGCTTCTGCAGCGAGGAGCTGTACTACCAGGAGGGCGTAAGGCAGTTCAAACAGTATGTCAACAGGTTTGGCCCAGGGCTGGTGATTTACTGGTTTGGGTACCTTGAGGGGATACCGCCGGAGGACGGCATTGCGATCTCGGACTCCTTCCCGAGCGAGGTGACGCGGCTGTGAGGGCGTGGCGGGCTAACAGTCTGGACGACCATGCGATCTTTTGTTTGCAAAAACAACACACATACAAAAAAAAGAACAAAAACAATAGGAAATTCAGCAGGGAAGGCAAGGTTTCACGTCTCCTTCAGCGCCCCCTTAGGTGTCCCCTTGTTGCCCGCCATCGCTGCGTCCGAGTCCTCCAAGGGCAGCAGATAGTTACCCCAGTAGTCCTTGAACCAGAGCTGCTTGCCCGCGATGTCCGTCCGGACGACGAAAGGGAGCGCAATGGCATCCGACTCTGCCTTGAAACGAAGGCAGGCCCTCTGAAGGTAAGCAAAGGAGGGCGGCCCGGCCTCCTCCTCGTCCACGGCGTCTGTCGCCACACCCTCCAACGCCAGGAGGTCGTTCAGCAGCTGCCCCGGTGCCATGGTGAACCTCGTCTCGCAGGCCTTGCCAGCGATGATCTCAGAGTCGGAGGGCTCGTGCATGATGGAGATGTCCGGCAGGGTCCACTCTCCAGCCTCCGCCCTTGAGACCCCCCAGTGCAGCACCAGCGGCTCGGGGCTGTCCGAGAAGAACTCCACCATCTTTTCCCCGCCCCTCTGCGAGCTCACCAGGGACAGCACCCTGCCGTGGCTGCCATCCCTCCCCAGGGCAAAGACGCGCTGCAGCACGATCTCCTGGCTCTTGGTGGCCTCGTGGGAGAGCTCCTGGAGGATCCCCGCCGGCACCGGGATGTGGAAGTCCTCGCCGCGCTCGTTCTTGACGTACCCGTCGTCGCCCACCTTGAGCACGAAGGAGATCCCCGTGACGCCCGCGACGGGCTTGACCCTGATGATCGCCCTCTTCACGTTGTGGTCACCCTCCGCGTCAAGCTCGGTGGAGCAAGAGTTCTCCTCGCAGAGCGAGTTCAGCGGCCTCGTGTACTCGGGAGGCAGCACCCACTCCCCCGAGACGTTCACCATGGGGTCCGCGTGGACCTCGTCCATGGAGCTCAAAACGTCCGTCCTCGGCGAAGTTTCCGTGAACTTTCCCGTGGCCATCCCCCAGTGCAGCGAGATGGGCCTGTCCTCTGCGACGTCCACGACGATCTCGACCTGGTACGAAGCGCTCACCGCTTTCACGAGCGCGATCATGGTACCGCCGGGAATGCTGTAGGTGTGGTGGTACATCACGACACCCTCTGTGCCCTGTGCGATCTTCTCCAGCAGGAACCCCGCCCTCGCGGCGGCCTCCTTCTCGCTCGCCGCCGACTCGACCCACGCCGTCGGCAGCGGGACGTAGAAGTCGCCGCCGTCCTCCGCTTTGAGCCACTCTGAGTCCCGGGAGCCGGAACCGTTGTTCGATCCAGCGCTGGATCCGCCACCCAACTTCCTTCTCAGGACGAAGGACAGGCCCGCGACCGGGTTGTTTCGCGAGACCTCGACCATGGTCATCTGCAGCGCCCCGCCTCCCCCGAGGTCCGTGTTGCAGGCCTCCTCGTTGCAGCTCGTGTCGAAGGGCCTGAGCTCGTCCGGCGGTAGCATCCACTGCGACTGGGTCTCGTCGTTCGTCCCTATGACCCCCCAGTGAAGCTGAACCGGGACCTGGCTGTCCGTGTAGAACCTCACCCTGTACCCGCTCCCAGTGGCTTCCCGCTCGCCTGCCTCGCTCCTCACCTCTTCCACCAGAACCAGAAGACTTTCGCCGCTATCGCCCACGGGATACGTTCTTCGCAATACGATCGAACGGTCTCCCATCGACTCGGAGATGGCCTGCAAGCGGTCAGAGGTCGACTCGATTGCAGGAGTCGGGGGCCAGCCCTTGAGCCTTGTCCGCAAATCGCAAATCGCGTTGTCCACGTAATTCTCCCTCTCGTCGTGTGTTAGCTGGTGCAAGAAGGCGACCTTGCTGAGCAGGTCGTTCGCGTGTTCCTCCACCAGCTTTTCTCGGGCCTCCCTCAGGGACTCGAACGAGCCTTCTGAAAAGGAAGAGGAAGAGCTGCGGGCGACGGTGACGAGGGGCCAGGGTCTCCGCCCGACAACAGGGCGGTGCCCGACCCGCCGCCGCATCGCGAAGATCCCGCTCGGGCCGGAGGCCTCCCCTCCTGCCGGCGCCGCGACGACGGCCATCCTTACCCCACCCCCCATGACGCGGAGAAACCGACGTTTTGTGCTTGCGACGAATCGATCCATCTCGTGTTTGGGAATCTCCCTCCAACAGGAGATCTCAGAGCAGAGCTGCCCGATTGCGACGGCATGGAGGCCGCGTCGCGGGACGAGGAGGTCGAGGACGAGGTTAAGCGGAAGATCGACGAGGCCTTGGCATGCACCTGCGTGGACGATCTCAAGGATGGCCCGTGCGGCGACAGCTTCGTGGAAGCGTTCAGCTGCTTCATACGCTCCCAGCACAAGAGTCTTGAGGTAAGAAGAAACCTTGAAAATTATTCTCATCATCGAACCGGCCGCCTCCTCGACGATCGTCGCGGTCGGTCCAAACGATGGCAATCTGACGCGCTCGAACGCGACGCGCGCGAATTGAATCAAGGACACGGACTGTTCGGAGGGCTTTGGAAAGCTCAAGGTAAGAAGGCTTTGACCCCGCAGACCCCAACCGGCATCGCGATTTGCTGACCCTCAACTCAACCTGCGGCCCCCACCCACCGCAGGAGTGCATGATACGAAATCCCGAGCAGTTCGAGGACTTTGCCGAGGCGTTCAAGCCCAAGGACGGGAAGGGACCCGAGGACTGATTCGCGAGCGAGAAATAAAAAACAAACGCAAGTATGTATCAGTGAGATCAATGCTCAGTCAAGACCCAACCTTTTCGAGTGCTCGCGTCCGCGCGTCAGCTCTGGAGGGAGAAGGGAGGCCTTGGGCCCTTGGGCTTGTCCCCATCGTCTGGTCCTTCAGCCTCCGGCCCGCCCTCCTCGCCGTCCATCTCGTCGTCCCCTTCCAGGGATGCCACGGAGGTCTCTCCGGTCTCCAACAGCGAAGGTGTCCCACTGCCACCCTTGCCCAGAGAGTTGTAGATCGCCATCGCCTGGGCGACCATGGAGTTGGTGTCGCTCAAGTTCTGCGGCAGCACGATCGTGTTGGTCTCCTTGGCGAGCTTCTCAAAGGCGGTGATGTACTGCTCGGCTATTTTGAGCTTGATCGCGCCCTCCGCTCCCTTGGCCCCCACCGACTTGGCCACCGTCCTGATCCCCTCCGCGGTGGCGTCCGCCAACCTCAGGATCGACTCGGCCTCTCCGCCCGCCTTGTTCACTATCTCCCTGGCCTGGGCCTCGGACGCCAAGATCTTGGCCTCTTTCTCTCCCTGGGCCTTGTTGATCGCACTCTGCTTCTCTCCCTCGGACTCCAGAACCGTGGCCCTCTTCCTCCTCTCCGCCTCCGCCTGCAGCTCCATCGCCGCCTTCACGCCGAAGGGCGGGGCGATGTCCCTGATCTCGTACCTAAGGCACTCCAGTCCCCAAGCGGAGCTCGCCTCGTTGATGCTGCAATTTGAAGACACAAAGCGGAGACACACGCACACGCGCGCGCACGCGCAGAGAGAGACAGGAGGTTAGACGAAGGGAGGAGATAGGAAGAAACCGGGGTGGCGTGAAGACATCTTCGAGGCTCACCTTCTGACGATCTTGACGTTCAAGGAGTCCCTCTCCTCGAAGGTCTTGTCCAAGGATATTTTTCCGATCTCGCTCCTCATGGTGGTCTGGGCGAGCATCTGCACCGCGTACAGGGGGTCCTCCACCCCGTACGACGCCTTGTAGGGGTCCACCACCCTGACATACAGAATTCCGTCGATGGTCACCGCAACGTTGTCCCTCGTGATGGCGTTCTGGTTTGGAATATCCAGAGTCTGCTCCTTGAGGTTGTGCACGTACCTTATGCTGTCTACAACAGGAATAAGGACGTGGATGCCGCTGTCGAGGACGCGGCTGAATTTTCCGAAGCGCTCGATCACCCACGCCTCCTGCTGCGGCACGATCTTGACCACGGTGTTTGCCGGGAGGTTCATTCTGTGCCTGTTTCGTATGAAGTTGGGTGGAACCCTGTCGGATCCACCCGGGGAGGTCTCCGCGCCGCCGAAGAAGAACCGCACGCCGGTCGAGTGGGATGTGGGGCCCGCGGCGACAGCGGCCTCAAGGCCGGCCAGGCCCCGCAGCCTCGGCGCGAGCGCTCTCCAGCCGATCCTCAGCGATCCTGACGAAGCCATGATGCACACCTTTGGGGGAAGATCTCGGTGGCCCGACCCCGACCAACACCAGCCAGCGAGATATTTCTTCGGGCAGGTTTCAAGATGGAAAGCGATGAGAGTGCCCGACGTGGATCGATCTTGCGTTCGTCGGCGTGCGTGGTGATGGAGGAAGCACGGGTCCCTAGGCTCGCGCCTTTGGAACGCCGAAAGTCGGCCAAAAGGCGGGGAAGAGCGCAGTGCACAGTGTAGGGTTGAAACGGTTTATGGAAGCAAAAGAAGAGAAAACAACTCCGTTTAGCGCACGAGACGTCAGGCAAACGTCGACCTCCGGTCGACTGGGGTCCCTCACAGAAGCCGGAGCACTCTCACGCAACCCATCCAAAGCGCTTCTCCTGTGGCCTTCGTGGGTCGTTTCCAAGAGGAGGGGTTGGGAAGAGGTGTCAGTCGCGCTGCAAAGAAGAAGCGTTGAACTTGCTTTCGAGGTTCGAAGCGGCGAGGAACGCGCAGTCGGCCCGTAAAGGCGGTGCGGATCGCTTGCTTTTGGAATGTGGCGAGATTATTGAGGTATGCATCAGTGCGTCTTGCACCCTCACCCAACCGCGCCTCTAGTTTGATCTCCTCAGTCATCGGGACGTCTCAGGCTCGATGGAAGCGAGTGACACGTACGGAGGATATAAGTTGACTGAGGCTCACGCGCGCCCGTAACGCAAACAATTGCGAGCGCACTCTCTCTCTCTCTCTCTCTCTCTCGTGGGTCGTCACGCCCTGAAAACATACCTCTGTAACAGTGAGGGAAACGCGCCCGTGCTCTGTGCCGCACCGGCGCGATTCCGCCCCCTCGGGCGGGCGCCTTCATCGGATCGGGCGAGTTGGTTCCCCTCCACCCCCCGGCCCCGCCCCCGGCCCCACCTTACGCGCTCCTAGGCGTGCGCTGCTCCTTCAAAGCAGAGCGCCGCCGCCATGGCCGCCCCAGCCGATTTGGAGAATGAATGAAAAGTTGATTGAAAAATTGATTCTTGGAAAACTGGGAGACGAGAGGGGGGAGCAGGTAACGGCTTCAAGTGTGGATGGCAACGGCAATGGCAACGATGAGGCTCTCGAGCGCGATGAAGATGGTGGCCGTCGTCGCGATTCTGGCAGCGGTCGCGACGAGGACGACGGCTGCGGTCGCCACCAGAAGCGCGGACGCGGACGCGGTGTGGGAACTGGAAAACCTTCGCCGTTCGGCCTGCGCGGCGATGGAGGCCATCGCGGCCAGCGAGTGTAGGGATGGGTCCGAACTTCTCGGGTGCTGCTCAACCGTCGCGGCGTACGAGGCGACCGCTTGCGCGTGCGCCTTTCGCGGCGGCGGGTCCGACGTTGTCGCCCAGCGCGCCGAGCCGCCCTCCTTTGACTTGGAGGACAGCGCCAGGAGGTGCCAGCTCACCGAGCTCGGTCTGGGCGTCGCCGATGAGGAGTGCACACCCTCGCGCCTTGCCGCGATCAACTTTCCGTTTTTGGTGGACCTCGCCGGGGCGGCGGGCCGGGAGCAGGAGTCCGAGAGAATTCTCGACGCCTGGATCGCAGAGCAGGCCTTCCTGCTGTACGAGTCCGTGGACGAGCAGAGGGCCGGGCTTGGCAAGGCCCTGCCCCGGTCGGAGGAGAGGAGCTACTTTCCCCTGTGCTCCCAGCTCGCGCTCAGGGCGGCCAGCGAGTGCGCCCCGACCTGGAGTCCCAGAGGGGGCAAGGCCCACGCCCTCGCCTGCTGCGACGCCATCCACCGCATGAACCGCGACGGGGTCTCTTGCTTCTGCGACGAGGAGGTCGTTGGAGGGCTGGGGGGACGCGAAGCGCTCTCGGAGCTGGCCAGCGTTGCCTCGGACGCCTGCGGTCTCCGCGTCCGCATGGGGGAGAGCTGCAAATGAGAGAACTGTAACCAAAATCCATACTCTTCTTTTCTTTCTTCTTCTTCGATTAGCCCCGCGGGTTGCCCATTCTCCCGAGACTGCCCGTCCAAGAAAATCACGCGCGCTCCCCACTCGGACCGTCACACCACGAGCAGGGTCACCACGGTCAGGTACTGGCCCTCCGGGTAGCTCAAGCTCGTCATGTGGTCTTCAGACGCACCTGCAGTCCTCAGCACCCGGAGGTCCCTGCCAGCCCTCGCGGCCGCGGAGGACAGCATCGGCAGGAACTTCATTCCTTTGGCTACCGCGCCGGAGCACGAGCAGGTGACGAGGATCCCGCCTGGGGACACGAGGTCCATCGCCATCGCGTTGAGCCGCTCGTACTTCCGTAGCGCTTGCCTCAAAAATTTAGCGCTTGGGCAGAGCTTTGGCGGGTCCAGCACCACGACGTCCCACTTGTCCCCCCGGTCGGCAGCCTTCGCCATGAACTTGGAGATATCCTCCGCCACAAAGTCGCATTCCACGTCGTTCAGGACGGCGTTCCTCCTGGCGACCTCGATGGCAGCAGCGGACGAGTCCACTCCAGTCACGCTGGTGGCGCCGCCGAGAGCAGCGGAGACCGCAAAGCCGCCCGTGTAACAGCAAAGGTCAAGGCACCGCTTTCCTCGGGACAGGGACCTGACATGGGCCCTGTTGGCCCTTTGGTCGCAGTAAAAGCCCGTTTTCTGCGATTGTGGGGGGGGAGGGGGGTCAGGGCTGCCCTTCGAGAGACGATTGGCGGATAGCGGCTCGTCCGCACCCATTCTTCAAATCTCACCTGCATGTCCAGCCTGACGGCAAACCTGGCGCCGTTCTCGAGCACAAGGGACTCGATACTCTCCGGCCCTCCCGCCTCCGGCGCTGGGGCCACCGTCGGCGCGGCCCCGTCGCCATTGCGCTCGATCTTGTAGAGCTCGAACCCGCTCTCCACCTCCACGCCCTCCTTCTTCAGGATGCCGGCGTCCGATCTCCAAGCGATGGTCTCTGCCGCGGCATCCTCCTCCTCCGGGTCGTCGCCCGCCGACTCAGCCAAAGCGGCCAGGACAACGTCCTTGTGCGACTCGACCCATGCGCTCGAGCTCTGCACCACTAAGTCTGTGCCAAAGCGGTCCACCACCAGGCCGCTCAGGCTGTCGCCCTCGCTGTTGATCAGCCTGTAGGCGTTCGTCTTCTGGGCGCTCGGCAGCCCGATCGCCTTCCTCGCCTCCCGGGCCTGCAGGATCCTGCGGCGTAGAAAGGAGGCCACGCGATCGCTGGAGAGCAAGTCACCGTCCCCCGAAGCGAAAGATCCGTCCGGCGAGTCCGACGCGAGCTCCATGACCCTACACCTGTACATCGACGTTGGATTGTAAAAACCCCAGCCTATGACGCGAGACTTCCAGTCACTGAAGTAGACTGGCTTCCCCGGCGCCAGGGCGTCCGAATTGCCGGCCGCGTCTTCCACATCAATCCTCTCCACGGCCCCGCCGTAGATGATCGGATTGCGGCTCTGCTCGAAGAGGTTTACCTTGCCCTTTTTCAGGATGGCGCAGGGCAAACGCTTTTTGTTGTTTTGGCTCCCGGTCTCCGCGCCGCGAGTCCCCAAAGCCTGGGAAGAAGCCTCTCGCCCGCGGGTCCTCGACGGCCTTGGGCTGGACCTTGCCGCGAGACGCGACAGCCATGACGACGGCCGTCCCAGAAGTCCGTGCGCTCTCCCGTCCCCCCCGGCCCTCATGCTCACTCACCGAGTGCACTTTTTGGCTTCGCCATCCACATCACATTGAGGATCGTTTTGGATGACATCGATGTCAAGCAGGCTCAAAACAGGATCTTGGCCAGCAGCTGCTGGTGGTGGCGGTGGTGGTGGTGGTGGAGCAGAGCGCAGCGCACTTCATCGAGAGCGTCGCGAACAGGAGGAGCCTTCAAGGTCTTGGGTCTGTTGGGGCTTTTTATAAGAATCGACCGAGTCCGACTCGCAATTCAACTTGAAGCCCGGCAACGGGAACGGTGTTGGTTAGGTGAGCGAAGCATGAAGATCTACACGAAGACGGGGGACGAGGGGACGAGTAGCCTGTACACGGGCGGGCGGCGCGACAAAAGCGACGCGGTCTTCGAGGCGCTGGGGGACACGGACGAGCTGAACTCATTGATCGGGGTGGCGCGGGAGCACTGTCGGAGTCTTCCAGAATGCGAAGGGCTCCTTGGGCAGCTGGAGACAATCCAGTCCAGGCTGCTGGACGTGGGTTCGGCGGTTGCCACCCCGCCGGGGAAGGCGACCGCCACAAAAGTCGAGCGGGCGGCCTTCCCGACCGGTCCTACGGAGGACCTCGAGTCCTGGATCGACGCCTACGACGAGACCTTGCCGCCGCTGCGAAACTTCATCCTCCCCTCGGGTGGGCTTGCGGCCTCCTTTTTGCACCTTGCGCGCACCACCTGCAGACGCGCTGAGCGGCGGATCGTTCCCCTCGTCCGCGAGGAAAACATACAAACGGAGGTCTGCGTCTTCATGAACAGACTGAGCGACTACCTCTTCACGGCCGCGAGGTTCGCCGCCAGGCAGGCCGAGGAGGAGGAGGTTGTTTACAAGAAGTCCTAAAAGTATAAAAAAATACAAAAGTCTTTCTCCCCACCCGCGCGAAAAACAGAGTCCAAACGATGATGACGTTTCACCTTCAGTCCTCGCCCATGCTGGAGGAGCCTCCACCGGCGTTCACGGTGTACTTGTTCCCCTTCCCAAGGCTGCAGTCCCGGTACCCCTCGTGGTAAGCGGCTCTCACGGCCGCCGCCTCCTTGGCGGATTCGCGAGCCTCCGCCGCAGCCCCCGCCGTAGGGAAGAGTGTTTGCTGAGGCTTTTCCAATTTTTCAGAGGAGGACACGAAGAGGAAGGAGAGGGCGACGCCCCCGAGAGTGGGAAGCACGATCCCGTAGTCCCTCGTCAGCTCGAACAGCAGCAACGTGGACGTCAGAGGAACGCGGCACACCGCTGCGAGTGTTGACGCCATCCCAACCAAGGCAAAGCTCTCCTGACCGGCCACCAGGCTCTCGAGCTGGGTTCCCGCGAGAAGGTTGTCCAGCAGTTTGCCGTACCTGGAGAGATGATGGCAGGTGGAGACGTCAGTACATTTCGCCCTCCCCAAAAAGCAAGTGAAAGAGAGAGATGGTGGTGGGGAGGTTGCGGCACTCACAGGGATCCCGTGACCGCTCCGAGGAAGAGGGTTGGCGCGTAGAGCCCTCCGGTGAGCCCGCTCGCCCTCGAGATGGAGGTGGCGAGAATTTTCGACACGCAAATCAGGCCAAGCGCCGGGATGGTAAAGTCCCCGCCCTGAAGCAGGATTCTGTTGAAGTTCTGGAACCCCTGGTAAGTGACCTCGGGGGAGACCATCGCGATGGCGCCGACCGCCACGCCGCCCAGCACGGGCAGGACCTCCCTGCCGACGCCCCTCGCTGCCAGCAGCCCGTCCACCCAGTCAGTTCCGATCGCAACGGATTTCGTGAAGGTCTGGCTGACGCCGCCGGACAGAAAACCGAGAACCAAGTAGAGCGGAAAGTCGAGGTAGGACCCGAGCCTGTACT
>Ga0163109_10003283_pt1 | contig 12367 bp, 9 predicted proteins | sample CRUFie1St13metaG_FD_108704 | JGI IMG/M metagenome (GOLD analysis project Ga0163109, IMG submission 108704) | Marine microbial communities from the Costa Rica Dome - CRUD Field 142mm St13 metaG | ecosystem: Environmental > Aquatic > Marine > Oceanic > Photic zone | place: Costa Rica: the Eastern... | reverse complement strand
TTATAAATATAAACCAATTAATAGTGGATATGAAAATTATAGTAAACCTAAATATATTGGAGGTAATGGAGGTTATATGACCTTCATGCATCCAGTCAATGGAGACTGTACAAAATATAATTAAATATAACAAATTAGAAATGATGGAGGTTAAATGACCTTCATGTATTCAGTCATTATAGACTGTATTAAATAAATTAAATACACTAAATATAACAAATATTAGAAGTAATGTGGATTATATGTTTTTCAATGTATCCAGTCATTTTAGACTGTAAAATATATTTAAATATAACAAATTTATAAAATTAATTTATTATAAATTTATACAACAATCTAATCTTGATTTTTTTAATAATTTAAAGTTTATAATATTAAAAAAATTATATTTTTAAATTCAAAAATCACATAATGATATTAATTGCTGAATATCAATCCTTAAATTAGGATCTATAATCAAACATTTTTTTATAATTTCTATAATTTTATTTGATAATTTATTATCTTTTTTAATTAATGATTCAATATTTATTAGATTAATTTTTTTTTTACAATTAAGTTTATAATTTTTAAAAAATTCCTTATTTCTTGGAGATTTTTTAATCATATGTTTTGGAAATTCACCACAAATCTCTTCAATTAAAAATAAATGATGAAAATCTCTACTAAAGTCTTTATCTTTTTCTGGATCAAATAAAATTTCTCCAGTATATAGTTCGTAAATCATACATCCTATAGACCAAATATCTATTTTTTCATTATATTTTAATCCTAATATTACTTCAGGTGCTCTATAATATCTTGTTTGTATTTCATCGTCATCTAGATCTATTATTTTCATATTAGAACCAAAGTCAGTCAATTGTATTTTACAATTTTCAGTATATTTAATATCAATATCATTAATTTTTTTATCAGATGATTCAGAAGATGATTCAGATGTTTGAGTTGTATCATCAACAGATTGATATTCAGATGATTTATTATCAATAATATGATCCATATTTTTTAATATATTTTTATGACATAATTTTAGAATATCAGATTTTAATTTAGAAGTTTTTTTTTTATAGTTGGAGCTATTAATATTCCAATCTTTTAATTTAAGTTGTTTTTCATAATTTAGTTTAAAGTAATTTTTAAAATCATGTTTATTATATTCTTGAATAAGTTCTTCAACATATTTAGATTTACCAGATATAAGAATATTTTCAGGTTTAAGATCAGTATGACAAATTTTAAGTTTTTTATGTAAATCATTTATTGAATAAATTATAGTTTTAATACACTTTAATAGTAATTCTTCATTTAAACCATTTTCAAAAGAACCTTTTTTAATTAAAGAATAAACTGATCCTGCCATAAGAGGTAATACCATACAAATATGTCTTCTACATTCAATAACTTTTTTATTATAACTTTTGTTACCTTTTTTAATTTGTTTAAAAATTTTATCTTTTTTTATAATTTCAAAACCATCAATAATATTAATCATATAATCATTTTTTAATTCTTTAATTTTACGTAAAATTCTTAATTCAAATACTCCTTCATCGTAGTCTTCACAATTTTGAATTTTAATAGCATAATATTTATCATCAGGAATAGAGTATGCTAACCATACAGACGAGTAAGATCCATATCCAATTTTTTCAATAAGTGCGTATTTAGAATTAAGTATTTCTTCTCTAAATTCTTCACCATTATCTCCACAATATTCTTCATCGCTTGAAACGGAATAATCAGATTCACTAGAGGACATATTTAATAATTAATAAATAATACTTAAATAATTTAAAATATTTTATTTATATATGGTTAATTTGACAAATCAAATTAGGGATTCAATAATAAAAATCGAATCAACAAATTTAGTATATGATTTTATAGATCCATATAAAACTCCAGAGCAGAATCAGAGTGTAGGAACAGGATTTTTTATTTTAGAAAAAGAGAGTGGATATATATTAACATGTTGTCATGTAATAAATAAATCAATAAACATAGAAATAACTATACCATCGAAAGGTAAGAATAAATATAATGCGAGTATAATATGTGTGAATGAAGATTATGATTTAGCGTTATTAAAGACTGATTATAAGAATAATAATTATTTAGAATTTTTTGATTCAGATGATTTAATTCAAGGTGATCAGTTATCAGCATTAGGATATCCATTAGGACAAGAAAGGTTAAAAATAAGTAATGGAATATTAAGTGGTTATGAGAAATATTTTTTACAAACTGATGCAGCTATAAATGAGGGTAATTCTGGAGGACCTTTAATGAAGGATAATAAAGTTGTTGGTGTAAATGCGAGAAAAATTAAATCAATTATAGCGAATAATATAGGATATGCTGTTCCGATAAAGTTGTTTATGATAATGAAAGAACAATATTTTGAAAATCAAATTATTAATAGAGTAAATTTATTAATTAAATTTAAAGTTACAGATAATTTAATAAAAGAGTATTATAATAATAGTTTTGAGGAGGGTGTTTTAATAACTAATATAAGTGAAAATTCATCTTTATATGAAAAAGGATTAAGAAAACACGATATTTTAATAGAATTTGATAAATATAAGTTAAATAATTATGGAGAAGTAACTTTTAAAGAAAACAAGTTTAATTTAAATGATTTTATTTATAGATATAAAAATGGTCAAAAGGTATTAGTAAAATATTATAGTATTAATAAAAATAAAATTATAGAAAGTGATGTTGAGTTAAAAAAACCTAATTTTAAGTTAGTAAAAATAATTCCATCAGTTAATTCAGATTTAATAAAATATGAGATTATTTCAGGTTTAGTATTTAGTGATTTAAATTTGAATCAAGTAGAATTATTAGAAAAGTATGATTATTATTATAGTACTGATTTTATAAATCTAATTAAATATGATAATGATTTTAATAAATTTAAAAACAAAATAATTTTAACAAGTATTTTAAAAGGATCAAAATTTATTAATAATCATAAGATTTTTTCAGGATTATTTTTAGAAAAAATAAATGATAAAGTTATCAATACTTTAGATGAAATGAAAGCGTATTTATTAGAATTAAAAGAGAAAAAAGTTAAATTTTATAAATTTGAATTTAGTAATAATCATTTAATTATTATGGATATGAAAATAATTAAAGAAGATAATAATAATTTAAAAAAATTATATAAATTAAATCAATCTAAATTTAAAGAAAAATTTTTAAATATTTATAAAATAAATAAAACTATTAATAATGACGAGTTAGATAAATCATTTAATACAGATGTAATAGGTAAAGTAATAAATAATAATTTTAGTATGAAACATTTATTTAAAATAAAAGATTTAAAAGATGGTAGTAAATATAATACTGGATATAGTAATTTAAAAAATATTTAATAATTATTTTTATAAAATTATGAAAAATCATTTATTAAATATAAAAATTTCTACAATATGGACATTTTAAATTAATATTAATACAACTATATTTACAATTATTTTCTTTGTAATGAAAATTTATTAAGATATAACTTTTTAGACAATTGTAATGTACTAAAAAGTTACATTTATTACATTTTAAGATACATTTATCACAAATATTATCATAACATATATTACAAGATCCAGTATCGTTAGAATCATTATTTTCAATATATTTTATATAATTATTATAAATAATATAATCTATAGTATTAGTAACAATTTTAAAATAAAAATTATTATTAAATAATTCATTATTTTTAAAATCGATATTTTTATTTTCTTTAATAAAGTTTTCATTTAAATCATTTTTTATAAATTTTTCAAATTTAAATTTATAAATCTTAAATAAGTAAGTATCAATATGTTTACTTAAATCAGTATTTAATAATAAATTATTATTTTTATATAATTTAATTAAATCAGAATTTGTTTTTTTATATGAATCTTTGTAAAAATTTATATATTTAATGTGAAAATCATTATAATAATAATTTATGATATTACAACAAAAATTATTATCACACAAATTATAAATATTTTGATCGGTATTTATATTTTTCAAATATTTATAATTACATATTTTACATGATAATTTATCATAATTATTTAAATTAATAATAATGTGATTTAATAGTTTATTTTTATTATTAAAGTTACAATCACATTTATTACATTTAAATTTTTGATTTACTTCATATAAATCTATGATATTATATATAATATTTTTTAAAATATTATAATTAATATTTTCATTTTCATTTTCATTTTCAGAATTTAGATTAAAATTTTCTATTATATCATTTATATTTGATGTAGATAAATTAGAAATAAAATTAGTAAAGTCGTAAAATATTTTTTTAAATATTATTATATTAATAATTAAATTAAAATCATTATTTTCTAATAAATTATTTTCATTCAAGTTAAAATATTTTATTTGTTTATGATTTTTATTTAATTCTTTTAATTTAATAAAATTTAAATAGTATTTATGAAAATATTTTGATATTGATTCTTTTAAGTAATCTATCATTATATTTAAGGGTTAATATATATTATAGATTGTTAGTTATAATAATTTTCAATTTTTTTTGTAATTGATAATTAGTAAATTATATAAAGGATAGACGTTATAAATTAAATAAATGAGATTTTATAAAAATAAGTATCCAGATATAGATGATATTGTTATTTGTAAAGTAACAGACATTATAGAGGAATCAATATATGTAAATTTGATAGAATATGGAATAGATGGCATGGTACAATTATCAAATGCATCATCAAGAAGAAAAAAGAGGTCAGTTTGTCTATTAAAAAAAGATAAGCAGTATCCATTATTAGTAATAGCAGTAGATAAAGAAAAAGGTTATGTAGACTTATCAACAAGATTTTTATCAGATGATGATAAGAATAATGCGAATAATAAGTATATTAAATATTGTAAAGTATTAAAAATTTTTAGTAAGTTTATGGAATATAAATGTGTAAATTTTACAGATGATGATTACATTAATTATGCAACAAAGACAATATGGACATTAAAAAATGATGAATGTTATGATAAATTAATAAATTATTATTATAATAATTGTGAATTAGATTTAGACTTAGTTGATGAAGATATAGATATATTAAAAAGGGCAATAAAATATTTTTGTGGTGATTTTATAATAAGAAGTGAGTTAAAGTTTAATTTGCGTAATTTTAATTTTGGTGGAGTGAATGAGATAAAGAATATGTTAGAGGAGGTTAGTAATAATTTTGATTTGGATGTAAAAATAGATAATGTTCCGAAATATAAAATATTGTTAGAGAGTAATAGTAAATCAGATAATGAAATTAAGTTGAATGAGATAAATAATTTTTTAAATAAAAGAAAGGATAGAATGATTTATGAAAATTTGGGTATAAATAGTTTAGTAACTAATTTATAATTTCAGATAGTACAGATGTGCTTCTAATTCTATTAATTCTAGAGAATATAGATTTATCAAAATCATAATTAGTGGAATAAAAGTCATAATTATTATAATTAAATTGTATAATATTATTACTAATAAGATAATTATTAGGGTAAAAGTCGTAATGGCAGTTATAAATATTATTAGGTAAGCTTTTATTATAATATTTAATTAAAATAGGATTTTCTTTAATAATTTGTAAAAATAATTTTTTATAAGATATATTATTAAAATCAGCTATATTATAATTTAGAGTTTTAGGGTCAACATTTTTATCAAAAAATTCATAAATTTCATTTCTATTATATAATTGATAATCGAGATCAAGTTTTAAATTATTAATAATATTATAAATAATTTTATTAATTTTAATATTTTGAAATATAGGATCATTTATTTTAGAAATAGAGTTAAGTGAGATAAATTCTGGAAAAATTTTAACTTTATCGATATTAAAAATATATGAGATACAAGACACAATAAGAGTAGTTTGAGGATGTGGGTATATTCTAATATATTTTGCTGGGTAATTAACGATAATTACATCACCTAATTCAATAAAACAATCTAATTCATTATTTTCATTAAAAGAGAATAAAATAAATCCATTTGTAATTTTATAATAATGAAATTTAGCGTAGGCATTAGATGAATCATAATTATAAAAATAAAATTTTTTTTTTATATTATTAGGAAATATTATGTTACATGATTTATTAACATAAAAGAAATTTTTAATAATATTAATAGCTTTTTCTTCACCTATTTCATTATCTAAAATAATATCCATAATATTAAATTCAGGTATTTTTTTGAATTCATATTTTGGAATAGATAGTTTATTAGATATACCTTTTATTTCTAATTCGTATCTTTTATAAATTTTGGAGGAAAAAACTTTTTTATCATCAAACAAATAAAAATCCACATCATCATCTATAGTTTTTAATTTAAATTTAATACCTGGTTTCAATATTATTTCTTTTTCATTATAAAATGCGGAATCGTTTTCAATAGATAAAAAAAGACCATCAATATTTTTAGGTAATGTAATTTTTAAAATAATATATCCAAAGTTATCAATATTAATACTTGGTTTCCGTGTACAACTAATAAAAGATTCATTTTCATAAAGATCTCCAACTTTAGTTAAATTAAGAAATGAATCTTCAGAAATAAAACGGAATATTAATTTATTATCTTCTATTTTTTTAGTTTTAGAAATTAAATTATACATTTTATTTATTTGTTGTTCTATATTTTGATCATAGTAGCTAAAATTACCTCTAAGATAATCATTTATTAAGGATGATCCGTAAACAGAGAAAAAGTTAATAATAGAATTCATTTTTTGTTCATTAATTAATTTAATATGATCAAGTAATATTTTTTCAGTAAATAGGATTGGTTTAATTTTAAAATATAAATCTTCTAAGTTTTTATTATATGGAAGATTATTTGGTTTAATTAATCCTAAATTAAGAGCTGTATTAATAATTGCACTTTTTTTTAAGTATGGTTTAACATCAAGACTTTTAATAAAAGCAGGATTACGGAAAAAACTTAAATTTGAACCAATTTCTTCAGACTCGTAGTAAATAAATGTCAGAAAGTTTTGGTGAATAATTTTAAAATCAAATAATTTAATTTTTTCGAATAGATGATTAATATTATTTCTTTTAAAGAAATCGATTAATTCATCATTAATAAGTCTATAATGATTTTGATTAATTGCTTTAAAAACAAAATTTTTTTTTACAAATTTGATTGATTCATTAAGAAGATCAAATAGAGGTATATAATTTTTATCATCAGAGAATAGTTTAATAAATTGATCATCAATTTTACTTTTAATAGAATAAGTATCATTAATAATTTTTTTTTTAGTTTCTATATCAAAATTATTAATTTTTATATTTTTTTTATTAATATTATCATATAATAAAATATTCATTATATAATATTAGATATAAAAAATTAATTAATAGAAAATTCGTCATCATCATCATTACAACAGATATTATTAGGTATAATATTATTATTATTATTTTTAAGTGGTAACCAATTTTGGTTATAAAATATAAATTCAATAAAGTTATTTTGTGATATAATATTATGATTAATTTGTATAGAGGAGCATGATATGTTGATAATTTTAATAATTGATCCGTTTAAAAAGATGGATGATTCATCATTATTAATTTTATAATTAGAAAGTGTAAAATTGCAATTTTTAAAATCAGTAATTACGATAATTGATTTACTAGGGAAAATGTATTCATTATTAAGTTCATTTAGATTAATATTTTGATAATTAACAACACAAATGCCGTCAATAATAACACCATCATCGTTAATTTTTAAATTATTGAAAGTATTATTTAAGTTAAGTATATCAAAATTAAGGGTTGTAATACTTTCTTGAGTGTTAGTGTTAATCATATATTTATTATTATAATTTTTGGATATAGACAGATCGTTATTAACGGACAGAGAATCAAATTCAGTTTGTTTTGAGTGTATAAATTCAGTTATAATTTTTTTTGAGCATATGTTAACTTTATTATTACAATCGCCAATATAGTTAGATTGATCAATAGGTAATATAGTGTTAAATTTTATAATATCAGATGTAATCATTTGAGATGTATGATTATCAGAGTTTAAATTTTGTACATTAATATTATTAGATATGATATCAACTTTATTATCATCATCACCAATAGTAGAGTTAGAGTCAATAGGTAAAATTTTATTATAATTAATAATTTTAGAATCTATATTATCACAAATTAAATTATTTAGATTTAGAATATCTATATTAAAGTTATCTGTAATATTAATAGATTTAATATATGCATTATCGCAACAAATTGTATTACAATGTATAGTTTTTTTACAACCGATACCTCCTTGTATGATTAATGATCCAGAGTTATTATCACAAGAGTCAGAATTAGATATAATTTTAAGAGAGTTAAATGCATAATCTTGATTATGATTCATATATATTAATTAGATAAGTTTATTAATTGTAATTAATTTATATTTTATATATATTTATGGGAGGAGGATTAATCCAATTAGTAGCGACAGGAGAACAAGATAATTTTTTGACAGCTAATCCTGAAATTACATTTTTTAAATCTGTTTATAAGCGTCATAGTAATTTTTCGATGGAGACTAAATATCAAGTATTTTCAAGTGGAGTTTCATTTGGTTCATTGAATTCTATTAATATAAGTAAAGATGGAGATTTAATATCAGATATGAGTCTACATGTAAGAGTAGGAAGTTTAAATAAAAAAACTAAAAATAATGTTTGTGTAAAGGACTTAAATTTGAATTGTCCATGTAATAAATGTCATACAGGTACAGTTTTTTCTTGGGTAAATTCATTAGGGCATGCGATATTTGAATATATTGAAATAGAAATAGGTGGGTATAAAATAGATAAACAATATGGAGAATGGATGGAAATATGGTCAGAATTAACATTAAATCAAGAGAAAAGACAAGGTTATAATGAATTAATAGCAAAGAAGGATTATTCAGGTTATAGTATAAATTCATTTAATGATGAGTTAGATTTAATAATACCATTAAATTTTTGGTTTTGTAAGAATATAGGATTAGCGATACCAATAATAGCGATATCAAATCATGATATAAAAGTAAATATAAAGTGGAGAAATTTTGATCAATTATGGATTAGTAATAAAAAGGATATTGATCCAATAATGCCAAGTATAAATGCAGAATTATTAATAGATTTTGTATATTTAGATTTAAATGAAAGGAAAAAATTTTCTCAAAAAAATCATTTTTATTTAATAGAACAAATTCAATCGAATGGAGATTATTATTTTCAAAAATCTAATAAAAATCCTATAATAAAATTAAACTTTTTTCATCCAGTTAAAGAATTAGTATGGGCTATTCAAAGATCTGATTGTTTAATTAGATCAGATGAAAATGATGATGATTTTACATATGGAAATGATTGGTTTAATTTTTCAAATGAGAAGAATTTTTCATCATCAGGTGTTGTAGATATATTTGATACAGCAGTATTACAATTAAATGGAACAGATAGATTTTTTCCATTACCAGCAAAATACTTTAGATTAATGCAACCATTAAGATATCATACAAAAATTCCTAGTAACTTTGTTTATACTTATAGTTTTGCATTAAAACCAGAAGAGATACAACCATCTGGATCATGTAATTTCAGTTGTTTTGATAATGCTAGATTATTATTAAATATGAATAATAAACAAATCAAATCTGACTATATAATAAAAATTTATGCAGTTAATTATAATGTTTTGATAATAACTAAAGGTATGGTTGGTCTTGGATTTTCTTGTTAAATTATTAATTTATTTAAATTTTTAATTTAATTAATCAAGAATTTCAAGTTCATCTAAAGACCAAATTTCATATCTACCATCAGGCATTGTTCTTTTAATTTTAAAAGGTTGTCTTTTATATTCTAATTCTAATTTACTTATATCAACAGCATTTTTTGCATTTTTACTAATTACATAAATATCCGAACCATCTGATATTTGTTTAGCTCTAGTTCCAATTAAATTAACTTTTTCGTATTTAGTTAAATAAGGTAATGAAGTTCTTTCATCATCTGGAATTCTTTTATTTAAATTTAATTCTTTTTCAGGATCAATTTCATCAAAAATAATACTATCTTCATCAATTTCTGTTACTTCATTATCAATTTCTGTAGTTTCATCAATAGATTCTTCTTCATCAGAATCTTTATCAGATTCTACTTCATTATCAGATTCAGAGTCAATTTCATTATCAATCTCGATTTCTTTTTTAGTGGACATTTTATATATATATTAGTTTTATATTTAAATATTTTAAAAATTCAATTTTAAGGAGACCATTTTTGAGAACATGATACACATATATAGATTAGTTTATATGATTTTGGGTTTGGTCTAAAGAATATAGCTTCTTTATTAACATTTTTTTTTGAATTAGTGATACATTGTTTATTAGGACAAATAAAATCTTTTGTTCTTGGTGTTGTTTTATCTGAAATTATGTTAATATCATTTGGTAAATCAAATTTGTTATTATTATTTAAATTAGATGATGTGAATAATACTTTACCATTTTCTATTGGTTCGATGTAATTACAATTATTACAAAAGAAGTATATATTATTAGTATTATAAATTTTATTAAAATTATTAATTAAATTGTTTTTATTTTCATTATTTAATTTTAAAAAATTTTTATTTTTTTGTAAATCAGCTAATTTAAATTTAAATTTATAGTTAAAATCTAAATCATTTATATTATTAAATAATTCTATAAATTCTTCAACTGAATTTATTTCTTGAATAATGTTATTTGATATTTTATTATTAATATCTAACATAAAATTACATTTTGGACAAAAGTACATCTTTATATTATATATTTATTTTTTTTTAAATATTTTAAAATTTCAATTTATTTAAATAACTTTTAAATTAGGGCTTTCATTATCAGAATCACTATCATCTGATTCTATTTTTTGTTTTTCACTTTCTTTTAATTTATGACCTTTCCATCCAACAGTATCCATTTTACCTAATTTACTTTCCAAATTTTCCTTAAAATCCAATTTTTTGGGTATACCTCTTTCAGAATGTGATTCTTTGTACCATGCTTTAAAGTCTAAATATAAAGTAGTAACATTAACTCTATCTTTTTTATTTCCAGTATATATAATATGTTCATTGATATATTCTAAGAAAATATCACTTTTCTTTTGATATTCATTAGTAAATTGTTTTACTTTTAATGGTTCTTTTAATCCATTATTTTTAAATCTTTTAATATATCTTTGAATTAGTAAAAATAAAAATGATTCTTTCCAAGTTTCCATTTTATTTTTTAGATCTCTATCTTTTTTTCTTTCTAATGGATCTTCTGGATTTGGATTATTAACAAATTTCATTTCAAATGGTGCAACTCTTAATCTTCTCCAAGTCCCTCCATCATTCGACGGTATAAAAGGTAATTTATTACAAGTCAAAATTGTTTTAAATTGTGGGTAAAATTCGATTGGTTCTTTAAATAATGCTCTTGCACTTATTTTATCATTACCAGTTAATTCTTTCATATGACCTACATGAATTTTATCATCATTTTCAGGTTCTTGAAAAACTAAAAATCTTTTACCTTTACAATTTGCCATTTCTGGAGAAGCCGCATTAGATGCGGCTCTTTTATTAACAAGTAATGTAATGCTTATAGTAGAAGCGTAGTCACCCATGATCGATTGGAATAAACCGATTGATAATGATTTACCATTTCCTCCTGATCCAGTCCATATATGAAATAATTCATCAGGTGAATGTCCTATTAAACAACTAGAGAAATAATCTAAAATATAGTCACACATATCATTTTCAGGTTGTATATCATTAAAGAATTTATTAATTTCTATAATTTTAGGATCATTATTAGAAAATTCTTGATAATTAATATGAGTATTTAAAGATAGATAATCATCAGGGTAACCTTCTCTAAATATACAATTTTTTAAATCAAAAACACCATTTTTACATCCAAGTAGATATCTATTTTCATCTAGTTTATTAAAAAATTCTTCATCGTAAAAACGATGTTTTAATTCATCAATTACTTCTTTTTTAAATTTAGCAGTTGTTAATTTTTCAGATAATTTTAGTGCTGCTTCTCTTCTTAATTCAATTAATTTTTTTTCATCACCTTGTAATTGTTGACATCTATAATATAATGAATCGGATAATTTTTTATATTTAATAGGGTATTCATCATTCAACATTAACATAATTGTTGTAGCAGAATCAATTGACTGCCATCTACTATTTTTAAATTCATACCATAAAGAATGTTTAATTGATGCACAAACAAATT
>Ga0163109_10003282_pt1 | contig 12367 bp, 11 predicted proteins | sample CRUFie1St13metaG_FD_108704 | JGI IMG/M metagenome (GOLD analysis project Ga0163109, IMG submission 108704) | Marine microbial communities from the Costa Rica Dome - CRUD Field 142mm St13 metaG | ecosystem: Environmental > Aquatic > Marine > Oceanic > Photic zone | place: Costa Rica: the Eastern... | reverse complement strand
GGTTGTACACCAACAAGTTCGTTAGCGATAACAGAAGGCATAACCCTTCTAATTAACGGTAACATTACTTTGTTTAAAGTTGCTACTGAACCAGCACCTGTGGCACCTGCTGTTGCGGCCTCTGACAAATGTCTTTTTGTATTTTCGAGGACAACATCTAAAGAAGATTTTCTGTTACCAGAAAGACCTTCTAACAAAGCGTCTTTAGTTGCTGACCAGTTGCTTTCAAATAAGTCTGCCATTTCTAACTCCTATTAATTTATTGAAAGTCCGGCTAATTTACGAATCATGTCAATTTCTACAACATCATCCGCACTTTTGTCATCGGCTTCTGTTAAAACAGCCGCCTTATTACCAGTGTGCTCACTAGTAACTGATTCTGACAATGTCTTCTTCGCTCTTGGTGCTTCTCCATCTAGAACTGAAGGTAAGTACTTGTTAAAGGACTCTTCCAGTTTTTCAGTTTTAACACTTTCAAGTAAATCAGACATAATTTCTTTCTTTTCTTTACCCAATGGGGCCATCAATTCGTTTAGTTTTTCCTTTCTTTCGAAACGATCTTCTGAAACTCTTAACTTAGATTCAACTAATTTAGTTGCTTCTTCTTTCTCAGCAATTTCTTGCTTAGATTCATTAAGTTGACTTTCCAACTGAGCTACCTGTTTTTGTATCTTCTTGATTTCCTTTGCTTCATTGAGATAACTTACGCCATACTCATTAGCAAATGCTTCAAAAATCCTACGACCGAAATCGTTTTCACGTGCCTTAGTAATATCATCACGGAAAGATTTAACTTCATTAGTAATTACGCCATTGACAACGCCTTCGACTTTGTCTGCCGCTTTCTTAATGAAATCTTTCTTGGCTTCTGCTAATTGCTTCTTGCCTTCTCTTACCATTTTGACTTTTTGCTCCACTAAGCCTTTTTTGTCTTCGTGGAATTCAGATAGTTCACTAGCAAGTTGCTCTGCAACAAAATCATCTAATTTAGTTACATGTTCACTTACTCTGTTTCTATCTGCTCTAAGTTCCTTGACTTCTTTTGCAACCATTTCAGTTACAAATTTATCAAGTACTTTGGCATGCTCACTAATGGCTTTCGTGTACTTCACTCGATCATTTGCAAGAGCGGTTTTCTCTGCAACAATTTCGGAAATTTCTGCTTCTACTTTTTCTGAGACAAAATTATCAACTGCTTCTACGATTTGACCTTTGTCATGTTCGTATCGCTGTGCGAATTCTTCTCTAAGTTCTGCAGTAAGTTCTTCTCTTGCTTCAGAAATTTTACCTTCCCATGCTTCTTGAAGAGCAGATTTAACTTCTTCAGTTAATTCTGCGTTCTCAAGTAATTCTGTAAAATTCACTGCCATAGTAGTCTCCTACTTATAATTTTAAATCATTGATGAATTTAGTGATTTCATTCATCAAGTGTTTCTCTGCACTTTTATCGTGTGTTAATGCTTTAGCGGTATCAAACATTTGAGCACCGCCTCGCATATTAAATAAACTTTCATATATAGATTTTGGATAGGCATCAGGTGCACTAGGTTGTGCCACAATGTCTACTGTTACAATATCAAAGTCGCTTACTCGTCCACTTTCGTTGACATTTCCGCTACCTCTACTGCTTACACCAAGTTTTGCTCCTGCAGTTAATAATGCTCTCGCAATATTACCCATCGGCGTATCTATAATTTTAAGTTTGCCCAAACCGTTTGAGTCATCACAATGCATATCTTGAATTATGTGACTGACACGGTCTAAATTTATTTGTAATTCTTCAGGATGATCTAACTCACCCATCACAGTCTCGCCTTTTTGTAAACGAGTCTTTACACTTTCAACAGCCTTTTTAATTTCATCTTTGGGATATATTCTACCGTTTTGGTTTTTTACATCACCTTGAATGAACAAACCCTGCATATATAAGTCTTTACCGTCTTTAGACTCCATTATCTGGACGCCAGACTGCTCAGGACTCAAATATTCATATAGTTTATTAGCCATTGTTTAACTCCTACTGTTAATTAAAAAAAGATTATACTTTTTTATGGTCAACGTTTATGTTATCTGTAGGTGTGTGATCTTTTGCTGACTCACCTTTGTTGCCTTCGCCGCCGTCTTTTAGGACTGGTGGTTTAACACTACCATCTGCGATTTTTGAAGGAGCAGGCATTTTTTTACCTTCTGGTCCGTCATCTGCCCCACCTTGTGGTGCCGCAACGTTATCAGATAGTTTAGTTGCTTCTTCAACAACTTCGCCGTCTTCTTCTGCAACTTCTTCGTCTAAGTCATATTCAACTGACTCTAGGTCCATTTCATCAGGTAATTCTGCACTCATTTCTGCTTCTTCACCGTCTTCCATGTCGCCTTCTTCGTCGTCTGCTAATAGTTTTTCGAATTCTGCTTTAAGGTCTTCTAGTTCGTCCTCGATATCGTCAACTTTATCTTCTAGGTCTTTATCTTCACCTTCGTCTTCAGCATCAACGTCTAATTCGTCTTCTGCTTCATCTTCAAATGTACCTTCTTCATCTGCTGAAATATCATCTGCAAAGTCGTTTGATTGATCAATTACTTCATCAACTTCAACTTCTTCTTCAACTGGATCTTCTTCTGACTCTTCTGCTTCTTCAACAGCCTCTTCCTCAGATTCCTCTGATTCTTCTACTGCTTCTTCTTCTGATTCTTCAGATTCTTCAACTGCTTCTTCTTCTGAAACGTCTTCGTCTAGAACTTTTTCATATTCTGCTCTTGCTTTAGCAACAACATACTCATGAAGCAATTCTTCCGCTTTTTCGTTTTCTTCGGCTAGTAGTAGTTCAAGAATGTTCTCTAATTGTGATCTTGATTCTGACATTGTGGTCTCTCCGATTAAATTTTCTTCTGGTGGCTCAGACGTAAGTGTCCAAACTACCCTGTTAAGTACTTATAAGATGTATGTTTATTTGATGTAAAACGGTGTAAAAATGATGTTTTTGACGCGAAAAAGGCCAAATCGCTTGTTTATGTCATTATATTTAATGTTTTGGCTGTAAAACTTAAAAACTAGTTTAAACTATGCCACCACCGGCATCTTGTGACTGATTAGCATACATAACCTGTACAAATTCGTCATGTTCTGCTTTTTCTTTAGTTTTAAGATCTCTGACTTTTCTTAATTTGCCTAATTCTTCTAAAGTAAGTTTGGATTTTCTAGTATCCTCTTTACTACGTTTGACAAACTCGTCAAGTTCTGGATTGTAAAATTCTATTAATCTCATTATAAACTACCTGCCCCGCCTGGTGTAATTGGTGGTGTTGGTTCTCCTCCACCTGCATCATCAGTATTTATGCCTTCTTCGCCAGCCATTGGGTCTTCCAATGGAATATCACCTGCTGGTATTTCAAAATTTGGATCTACTGCCATTGGATCATTAGGTCTTATACCTAAGTTTCTAAGTTCTGCAGATTTACCATCCTGTGTATCATACTTGTTATATCCGTTTTCAGATCTCCAGAGCTCTTCGTTTTCTTTTATCTCTTGCTCTGTTAGTCCCAAGTATTTTTTAAGTTTAAACTGGTTGGATAAGTGAGGAACTGCCGCTACTGAATTATATAATGAAGCACGTTCTGTATCCAATTGTAAGTCTTTATATGTGCTAAAATTAAGCGGTTTATTGAATTCTATATTGAATAATGCATTGTCTATATCAATGCCACGATGCTTTAAAAACATCTTAAATTCTTTATCTAGGTCCTCTTGTATCTGTCTTTGAAGCCTTTCTACGTATTTTGCAAACCTATATTCTTGTATATAAGCAACACCTACTTTACCGTCATTATATACTGCAGACCCGTCATCTGGACCTGTTGGTAAGTATGAACTTGGTATTCTAAGACCTCTTAATAGTTTATTATTAAAGTATCTTAAGTCATCAATTTGCCCCAAGTTCTCACCGCCTGGTAGTGTATCAACTTTTGAACCTCTACCGTCTGCCGTTTGAGCAAAGAAGTAGTCTTCCAACATACTCATTGGATTGTATGCGGCATCTACAACACCACTGCCGTCTGCTTTCTTATTAGGTACACGTTTTTGTTGCACTTCGTACTTAACTTGTTCTAAATACTGTCTTGCTTTGTGAGGTGGCATATTACCAACATCAATCATAAACACACGTCTTTCAGGCGCTCTGTGTACCCTGTATATAATTATAGAGTCTTCAAGCAATTCCTTTTGCTTGAAAACCTTAAATATGGGTTCTAAAATACTAACACCAAATGGCCATGCATGGTCCATACCTTGTGTTAAACTTACATGAACAATATGTTTAGCATCAACAGGTGTTCCTTGGTCTGCACCATCTATTGCTCCAGTACCATAAGCATTTGCTGTACTGTTTACACCTGCCATTACACCAGTAAGACCTTGTCCACTTCCGTATGGTCTTGCATGTAATCCTGCTACACTTGTTGCTGTTAATTCTTCAAATAGTGGTTCTAAGTTTTTAATAAAGTAAGTTTCAATCTTCTTACCTTCACTTTCGTTTACAATAACCTTTTCTATGTTTGCTGGATCACACCAATATAGTTTAAATGTTTCAGGGTCTCTGATAAAGAATTGATCACCGTATTTAATAGTACTTCTAAATATACCAAATACTCTTTTATGTAAATCGTTAAGTTTACTCCATTGTTTAATTGTTTTGCTTATAATGGAGTTTTCTGTATCTGTAGGATCTGTATGAAACTTGACTTCAAAGGGTAATCCTGAATATTCATCTTCTTGTGTTCCAAATTCTGCAACTGTGTCTAAGGCCGCATTAATTTCCAAATCGTTATCCATTTGGTCGTACTGCATATATCTCATTAGCCTGTTTGGGGAACCTGCATATACTTCAGGTAACCAACTTGCATATCTGCTGGAAGCCGCACCAGGGCCTGTAGTGGCCTGATTGCCAGTAACATTTAGTGGTAACCCACTATTGTCGACTGATGTAAAATACTTTTTCCAACTCATATAAGATTCCTTTTAGTTATATTACACTATTTATCTGAAGTTGTCAAGTTGGATTTAAAGATCTTGGCTACATGTTGCCTTCTTCTATAGTTCTTGTTTGTTTTCTAGTTAAAAGAATAAGTGTTTCTAAGTATTTTTTCATTTCAGCATCATCAAGACGTCCACCTGAGCCGTCTTCGTCAAACGATCTTTGGAAGTCTCCTCCGCCTGCCTGTGATAATGAACCTATTCCTGCTTTTCTACTGGCTTCCATTCTTAATCTATGAATTGCATTTTGATTATTGCCTTCCATTAATTTATTCAACATTTCCTGTTCCATTGTACTTAATTCTGTATTACCTAAAGAGACAACTTTTGATTCATTACCCTTTGTAGCGGATGTGTGCAGGAATCTTTGGCCGCCGTGATCTCCTAATAATCCTGCATGTACCAATCCTGTTGAGCTTCTTCTACCTTGTATAATCATATCGAAATTTGTTTGGCCGGCAGTTCCAGGTACTACATCATCTATAGTAGAATCTGAATAAGTGTCTGCTGAATTTCTACTGGCTTCACCTGCTCTATATCTGATTGCGGAGTTTTCTCTTATAAGAGTTGCTCTATCGTCCAGTTTTTTCTCAAATTCTTCATCTGATAACATTTTAAATGGATTCATACTACGTTTAATTCTGTCCATCATATTTGTGAACATAATTATGAATTCAGTTTGTAAGACACTTGTTACTTTTCTAACTACAGGCATAACTAATTTACTTACAACCTCACCTATAGTTGCACCTTCATTATCCTGTAAAAACTGTTCAACTTTTTTATTAAAGAGACCAATCTTTACTGTCATATAATCTATTGCTAAGGGCAGTTGTTCTGCAAATGATTCCGCTAAAGGCTCACTGCCTTCTTGTATTCCAAAGAATGTTTCTGTAAGTTTTTGGACAGCATCTTTCATTGCTTTAAATGAGTTATTAAATTTATCATAGTCTATATTTTTAATAAAAGAAGTAATAAATTTATCTTTAACTGCTCCAATAGTTGAAAGTAATTGTGTGCCTGTAGCACCAAGTAAATTTGCAGTTCTTTGGAATTGCACTGGATCTATGTCATCGAAGGATTCACCCATCCTTCTGATTTTTTCCATAGATTTTTCAAACTGCATTACACCTTTTGCTAATACTAATGCTTGAGCATCACCTGTTCTGGCAATTGCAAATATTCTTTGTTTTTCTACTTCTGAAAGTGTACCAAGTCTTTCAGTAAACATCATTGCGGCTTCTTCACCGTCAAGTAATCCAGAATTAAATCCTGATACCACAGCATTAAAGTCACCTGCTAAACTTGGTAAAACAGTAACAAAACGTTTTGCCGCTTCACTGAAACCAATAGCACCAAATGATGCCGCTTCAACGGCCGCCGCCGCTAATTCACCACCTAATTCACCGCCTGTGGCTCTTAAAACACTGACAAACTCTTGAGCACCTTTTATCATTTCCTGTCTTGAATCTTCTGTTAGTAGTAATAATCTTGATTGGAAGTCAGAAGATGATTCTAACATTTGTAGTGTAAATGCTCTTATAGTTTCTAAACTTTGTCCTAATGCACCAGTATATTGAACCTGTGTTTCAAGTAACTCGGCGGCACTTTTTATCATTTTTTCTCTTTGTTGTATGTCTAGTCTACCAATATTACCCATCCTTGTGGCAAAAGATATTTCCTCTCTGAAAATATCTATGCTGTCCTGTAGGGTAAGACCTAAATCTGCACCTGAACCTGTTAAAGAATCGAATGTTGTTAAAAGTCTATTAACAGAATCTCCACCTAGAGCCTGCATAGCACCAGCGGCTTCATAAGTAAAGTCAGTGGCTTCGTCCAGACTCATACCAAGTGTTCTCAAACGGAAATTGTTTTCCATAAATTCGTCACTTTGATTTAATCCAACGTCAGTTAATTTGTTTAAAGATGCTGTATATTTAAAAATAGTATCTGTAGTTAAGGCCATAATAGCACCAGTAAGCATTCCTACTCCTGAAACCAAACCGCCTATAGCACCGCCCACAGCCGCACCTAAACTAACAGACATACCTCTCATATTATTATATTCTTTGGTAGTCTTTTTAATTTCTTCGTTTTGCTCTTGTTGGTTTTTTGTGCCTTGTCTTGTGGCGTTAGAGGCATCGTTGGCATCTTTATTAGAACCTTTACCGCCTGTAATTGCTCTAATTAATTTTAAATTTTCATCTTCTATTGTCTTAGACAGTTTAGCCATATCTTTGGCCATCTTTTGCATGGTGACTTCTTTCGCCCAATCAGGTATGACTTTTTGTCCGTTGTCTAATACTATAGGTGGTTCCATTTACTAAAATTCCATTATATGCTGTTTTAACTATGATAAATATATCAAAAGATAAACTCGTATGAGTATTTATCAGAAGAATTAACAGGAGTTTTAATTATGACGAATGAAACAAATCCATTAGCCGCACATTTTAGGCAACCTAAATTGTATATGAAATTACCTAGTGGTGGTTTATTCAACACAGATGAAGATTTAGATTTTCCAGAAAACAAAGAAGTTGCTATTTTTCCTATGACTGCAAAGGATGAGATTTTAATGAAAAATCCAGATGCTTTGCTAAACGGTGAAGCAGTACTGCAAGTTATTAAAAGTTGCGTACCTAGTGCATTAGATCCAAAAGAATTAACAAATATAGATGTAGATGCACTTTTATTAGGAATACAAGCCGCAACCTATGGCGACGAAATGGAATTAACTACCAATTGTAAATTCTGTGATAAAGAACTTACTGGTGTTACAAGTATTCAGGAATCCTTAGACCAAATAGATCCGCTACAGGAAGTAAATGTAATAGATTGGGAAGGATTAAAAGTTGTATTAAGACCAGTAAAATATAAAAGTACTATAGAAGCAGGTCTTATAAATTTTCAAACAACAAGAAGTTTACAGGGTATTGCGGATTTACCAGATGATTTAGATAAACTAGCAATCTTTAATGAAAATTTTAATAGAATGGCTGTATTAAATTTTAATCTTATTTGCGACAGTATAGAAAAAATTATTATAGAAGGCGAACAAACTATAGAAGTTACTAGTAGAGAACAGATTATAGAATTTTTAGAAAACTGTGAAGCATCTATAGGAACAAAAATTGAAGAAGAAAGCAGTAAAGTTTCCACAACAGGAATATCCAAAGTAATGAAGTTTGCATGTGATGGCGACTGTGGTGAAGATAAAGTTACTGAAACCACAATAATTCTAGATCCTGTAAATTTTTTCATGGCTTCCTAGCGACAGCCGAACCTGATGAAATAGTTCAGTTCCTAGAGAAGTTAAAGAAAGAAAGATCGGCACTTTATAAAAACATTATGGAAATGGTTGTTTACAGTGAAGGCCGAATATCTTATACAGAAGCATGGCATCTTTCTATACAAGAAAGACAGTTATTTATTGAGGTTTTAACTACCTTTAATAAACAAAAGAATGGCGATGATTCAGAAACAAACGAATACTTATAATGAGTGATTGGATTTATAACAGGAAAAAAGTAACTAAACTTCCAGAAGATTGCGAAGCATTTGTATATCTTATTACGAATAAAACCAATGACAGAAAATATGTTGGTAAGAAACTTGCTAAATTTAAAACAACAAAGCCTCCCCTAAAAGGCAAAAAGAACAAACGTCGTGGTTTCAAAGAAAGCGACTGGAAAACATATTGGGGCAGTAACGATCATTTAAAAGCAGACGTATTAGAATTAGGAGAAGAGAATTTTCGTAGAGAAATATTGTATTACTGTCCTAGTAGAGGTGTTGCTAGTTACTTAGAAGCACAAGAACAATTCGAAAGAAAAGTCCTACTTACAGACGAATATTATAACGGTATCATCAACGTTAGAGTAGGCGGCTCAGAAATCCTAAAGGAAGCCTTAAGGTCTTGATAACTATTTGCTGATAATAACTCATATTACGGCACACAAGGCACAAACATAGGCACACATAGGATCATACACCAGCCCTAACCGAGGCAAATAAAATCGGGCTCCTTGACAATCCGTTAAACACGGTGCGGGACTCTGGAGATGTATGACGGCAAAGATACAAACACACGTTAAACAGTATTAAAAGGATGTAGGCTCTGAGCAAAAAGCAACCTACAAGTTACATAACTGAACTTACTTAGGTTATGTGGCTTCCGTGAGATTCGTGACGGTAGTGTATGGGGACAGAAGGCTCACCGGTTCCTAACAGCACCCGAAGTTAAGTAGGCGATGACATCACATGATGACACTTTACTCACCTGTATAGGTGAGTTATGGCTCCAACATACATGATAACGGTCTACTTAAAAAAAGTTTCAAACAAATGATGAGTGTAGTGAAACGAAACGAAGAATGTAGTTTGAAAAGGTCCGTAGGACCTGATTACTGTGTTGCAATTATAGAATGAATATATCTATTCTCTTTAATAGATTGTATGCTTGGCTCGTGTGCTAATTTACCTAATGGTAATTTACCTATTGCCAGTCTTTTGTCTTCCAAAGGATAAGGAAGTTTGTTATGTATTTTTGCTAGGAATCTTTTCTGCATGATATCTAGTTTTTCAGTCCAAATTCTATCAGGATTAAACCAACCGAATAAATCATTTTTAAGTACACTTGTAGGCATAATTTGTTCTGCAGGAATATCTACATCATTATTTTGATATATGCCCATGAGCTCTTTTCCTACATGAGGATAGTTCATATACAAATGGTTCTGCAAAATATTTTTATCAAACAAATCGTAATCACTGTCCTTTAATGGCTCTCCGTCATCTTCAGTAGTAGTAATGAAACGAGTAGGCAGACCTATATCAAAGGTTTCTAAATGATGTATATCGTAATTGAATTTACTTAGCCAATATCTTGCTTCATCTTCTTCGGGGGATAAACTACGATGGACTTCCACAAAGTTCTCATGTAAGTAATTTAAATCGTCTTCGGGTAAGTACAAGTCAGGTTTAAGTCTTTGTAAATTTTCTATATCCTCTTGTAGTTTTGATTCTATTTCTTCTTTGGTTTCTCCAAATCCATAAAATCTATCGTGACTTAATAGTTTGTATTCGTTGTCTCTGAATCTTTGCCAAATTCTTCTGGCTACTCTGTGATCAAATAACTCGTAAACAAGTGTATAATTTATCTTGTCTTTACCGAGATTTACATTAATTAACATATTCAGTGTCCGTGTTATAACTTGTAAAGCCGCCTTCTTTTACAACGGTTAATACATTATTTACACGTCCAACAAGTTCTTCTTTATGTGATATTAGCATAATATTTTTACTGGATTCTCTATGCATTTTCTTTAAGATTCCTAAGGCGTTTTCTACACCCATGCTGTCCATACCACTGTCTATTAGTTCGTCTATGCACATTAAGTTCATAGGCCTATTTAGACTTTCATATATGTCTCTGAAACTCCAACTTAATCCAAGTATTAGTCTGTTACGTTCTCCTCGACTTAAATTATCAAAGTCTAAATCTCTACCATATTCTGTAATCTCTACGCCTAAATCACTGGCAAATTTAACATCATGTGGAAGTCCTAATTTATCCAAATAGTGTGCTAATCTGTGATTTAAGTATGCTATGTTTTGATCTATAATTCTTTTACGGATAAAACTATCTTTACTTGTAAGCAATTTATATAAGAAGTCCTGATGCTCTTGTAAATGTGTAAGTTCATTCATTAACTCAAAACTAATTTCCTGTATGCCTGTAGTTTGTAATCCTTCTATTTGTTCTATGTAAGGATTTACATCCAATGCCATTGATTCCAAATTTGTTTGCATTGAATCCACATTATGTTTATGTTCTAATGCTTCTTCTAATGTACTATAATATACTTCTGGAACTTCAGGTATATCACCTAATTCATCAATTGCTCCACAGGTTTTTAACAGTTGTAGTTCTAAGTCATCATAGTATTCTTTTTCTGCTGTAATTTTTTCTTTAAGTTCTTCTGTGTATTCTTCGTGTGTTTCTAAATGTGCTGTATCCTGTCCACATGCAGGGCATACGCCTTCTTTTGCACTTAGTAAATTACTTTTTAGTTCTTCCAGTTTAGTTTTACTGCGATCTGAACTATTAGTTAATCTTTTTTGGTCTGCTTCTAAACTGTTCTTTTGTGCAACTTGTTCTTTAATAGTTGATAACAATTTATGGTTTGCTAATTCTGTATCGATATCTATCCTTTCCATACGAATTATTTTCTCACCTAATTCTATAAGTTTATCTTCTTTGTTCTTTTCCCATGCTCTACTGCGACTTTCTATCTCTTTTATATTCTTTTCTATACGTTTGTTGCTCTCTTCTACAGCATTTATTCTGATTTCTTCTTCTCTGATATTTTCTCTTGTATGCTTTTGTCTTTCTTTAAGTACTTCTGCCTTTTCAGATAGTTCCGTAATACCCAATAACTGCTCAATCATATCACGTTGATCATTGTTTTTCATAGCAAGGAAAGGTTCAGTATATGTGTTTAAAGCAATTAAATGCTTAAACATATTGTGAGGGAAACCAATAATTTTTTCTATTTCTTTTTGTGTTTCTCTACTATCGCCTTGTTGCTCTTCATTAATTGCATCTTCGCCATCTATATATAATTTTAGTACATTAGGACGCCTGCCTCTTTCTATACGATAAGACTTGCCTTCTATCTCAAACTCTACAGTAACAATCATACCTTTACCGTTAGTTTTGTTAATGAGATTATCTTTACGAATGTTTGTTAAAGCATCTCCATAAAGAGCATAACTGAGGGCATTTATTATAGTAGTTTTACCTGTACCATTCCTGCTACCATCTCCTCCCATGTCTAAATTATGACCTAGTACAAGAGTAAGTTGGCAATTATCAAAGTTTACCGCCTGTGTGTTGTTACCAACACTCATAAAGTTTTTTGCTGATACGTTTTTTATCTTTAACATTATTGCGTTTCTATGCTGTTATAGATGTCTATTAAAACATCTTTATCTACTGTATTACTTTCTATTGTTTCTAATTGTTGTATAACGATTTGATCAACACTTTCAAAACTTATATCGCCGCCCTCATACTCTTCTTCCTCTTTTATAGGAATAAGTTGTAACTCTCTGACTTTATATTGTTCAGCCATTTTCTCTCTTATGAAGTTTGCTTCTTCATAAGAAATACTAATATCTAATTTTACTCTTGCATAAGTGTATTGGTCTAATAAGTTTGCATGATCATCTAATAATTGTTTAAGTGTAAACACTTTATACTTAGGACATTCTGCCCAATTAACATACAAAGGCTCTTCTCCCCATGTTAAGAACATGGCACCTCTTTCGTTATCATCT
>Ga0163109_10003280_pt1 | contig 12376 bp, 11 predicted proteins | sample CRUFie1St13metaG_FD_108704 | JGI IMG/M metagenome (GOLD analysis project Ga0163109, IMG submission 108704) | Marine microbial communities from the Costa Rica Dome - CRUD Field 142mm St13 metaG | ecosystem: Environmental > Aquatic > Marine > Oceanic > Photic zone | place: Costa Rica: the Eastern... | reverse complement strand
TATGTTTTTAAAAAAACTTTTAGGTGCGCAGGCGCTATTTATTATAATAAATTAAAGGAAGCTCGTTGTAGGTGTGGTGAGCTGGGGGAGAACTAAATACTCATTCTAGAGTTTGAGATGCTTCGTAGTTGTCGTTTGTTCAAGATACAAATTTTTCTTCTCTAACGAAAGCATCGTATATTAGGAAAATGAATCAGACGACACCTATAATTGATATAGTTGAACCCAGGGAGCTTACTAGATTCCAGGTAGCTAAATTATCAGGGAAGTCAGAGTATCTACGAGGCATTCCCGCTAGTCCTAGGAAATGTTGAGGAAAGAATGTTAGGTTTACACCTATAAATGTTATTCAAAAGTGTATTTTACCGTAAACTTCATTATAAGAATATCCTGTCATTTTTCCAAATCAGAAATAAAATCCAGCAAACATAGCAAAAACTGCACCTAAGGATAGAACGTAGTGGAAGTGTGCTACTACATAATAAGTATCATGTAACATAATATCCAAAGATCCATTTGCTAAAACAATACCTGTTAATCCACCGACAGTAAATAGGAATAAAAATCCTGTTACTCAGTACATAGGAGTCGTGAATCTAATCTTTCCTCCGTACATTGTTGCCAGTCAACTAAATATTTTTATACCTGTAGGGACTGCAATAATCATTGTGGCTGCTGTAAAATAAGCTCTTGTATCAACATCCATACCTACTGTAAATAGGTGGTGTGCTCATACTATAAAACCTAGAAAAGCAATTGCCAATTGTGCGTAAACCATACCCAAATAACCAAATATTTGTCCTTTTGATGAGAACATTGGGATTATTTGCGAAATTATACCAAAACCAGGTAATATTAGAATATAAACTTCTGGGTGACCAAAGAATCAAAATAGATGTTGATATAAGACTGGGTCTCCACCTCCGGCAGGATCAAAGAAAGTAGTATTAAAATTCCTGTCTGTTAAGAGCATTGTTATAGCTCCAGCTAATACAGGTAAAGATAGTAGTAGTAAGACTGCGGTTATTAAGACTGATCAAACGAATAGTGGTAATTTATCAAAAGTCATTCCTGGTGCTCTCATATTAAATATGGTTGTAATAAAATTTATTGCACCCATTATTGATGAGGCACCTGCACAATGTAAGCTAAATATGGCCATATCAACAGACCCTCCTGAATGCATTTGAGGTCCTGATAGCGGAGGATAAACTGTCCATCCAGTTCCTGCTCCTTGTTCCACTAAAGATGAGCCTAAAAGTAAAAGTAAAGCTGGTGGTAACAATCAAAAACTTAAATTATTTAATCTAGGAAATGCCATATCTGGGGCTCCTATGTAAAGAGGAACAAACCAATTTCCAAACCCTCCTATTAATACAGGCATTACTAAAAAGAAAATCATTACAAAAGCATGGGCTGTAACTATTACATTATATAAGTGATCATCACCAAACATGGCTCCTGGAGTTGTCAATTCTAGTCTTATTAACATACTCAATGCAGTTCCTACCATTCCTGAAAATGCTCCAAATACAATGTATAATGTTCCTATGTCTTTATGATTTGTGGAAAATATTCAACGTGTGATATAATTGCTCATAATTTTAGTACGCAAGCGTTAATAATATTTATTAAAGATTAATTTATTTTCAATAAAACCCATAACAGGGATAATAAAAATAAAATAAGTAAAGTAAATTATACTAGAAACTTGTCCTAAAAATATGAATGGTTCTTCTACTGGTTTTGATCCAATTCAAGTTAAGAATATGAAATTTGCCATAAAGACCCAGTAGAATGATTTACCTAAAGGTCTAAAATTTAGAGATTTTAGTTTGCTGGTGTGAATGAATGGGATAATAGTTAAAACCAAAATACTCAGTAGTAATGCTATTACCCCTCCTAGTTTATTTGGTATAGCTCTTAATATAGCATACGCAAACAGAAAATACCACTCTGGCATAATGTGAACCGGAGTCACTAATGGATTTGCATCTATAAAATTTTCAGGATCTCCTAAGTAGTTTGGTATGTAGAATATTAATAAACTGATTAATATTCCAATTAAAAAGAACCCATATAAGTCCTTACTTGTAAAATAAACATGAAAAGGAACTTTATCAGAATTTGCATTTAATCCAGTTGGGCTGTTTGACCCTGCAGAGTGCAATAGAACAACATGGACTAAAGCTAGAGCAGCTATTACAAAAGGAAATAAATAATGTAAACTAAAAAACCTATTTAAAGTAGGGTTTCCTACACTAAAACCACCTCAAACTCATTGAACCATATCAGTACCAATATAAGGAACCGCGGATAGGAAGTTGGTAATAACAGTTGCACCTCAGAAAGACATTTGCCCTCAAGGTAAAACGTATCCTATAAAAGCTGTTAACATCATTATTAGATATATTGCTATCCCTGAATATCATAAATGTACTTTTAGGTAACTACCATAGTATAAACCTCTGGCCATGTGTATGTAGACACATAAAAAGAATGCGGAAGCTCCGTTCGCATGAAGATATTTCAGTAAAAATCCATAGTTTACATCTCTCATTATATGAGCTACTGATGAAAAAGCTAACGAAACGTCTGCGCAATAGTGCATAGCTAAAAAAATTCCTGTCAATATTTGAATTGCTAAACACAATCCTAATAAAGAACCATAATTTCAAAAATAACTAATACTAGCAGGAGTAGGTAAGTCTACTATTGCTGAATTAATTGGGGAAAATACAGGATTTTCTTTTCTTATTCTCATAAGAATGTCTTAAAGACTAATGTTTATATAAGTACTAGATAAGAAGAATCTGATCAATAAATTAGGAAAGATTCCTAATATTATTGTTAATAATACAAGTGGGAAAAATCCATTAAACTCAGAGATTACCATTTCTCTTGAGTTTTCAAGATGAGATGAAACATTACCAAAAAAAATTCTATTATAGAAATATAAAGCATAAACAGTTGATAATAAAGCTCCTATACAACACAAACCTCCTAAAAGTAATGAATAATCAAATGCTGCTAATATTGATAAAAATTCAGCTATGAAATTATAAGTTAAAGGAAATCCAATATTAGCTAAAACTAAAACTAACGTGATTGAAGAAAATATAGGCATAGTTATAGCTAAACCCCTAAAGTATTTTATAGCTCTTGAGTGGTGTCTAACATATATTACAGCAGACGACATGAACAAACCTGAGCTGACTAAACCATGGGCTATCATCATACATAAGGATGCTATAACTCCTTCAGTTGAGTGAGCAAATATCGCTACAGTGACTAATCCCATATGTGCAACCGAAGAATATGCAATTAATCTCTTCACATCTGTTTGTCTACAAGTGGTTAAACTTGCAAATATCAAAGCTATGACACTTAGTAATAGAACAAAAGGTGTAAAATATTCGCTGGCTAGTGGAAACAAGGGATAAGCAAATCTTATAAAACCATATCCTCCTAATTTCAGTAGAATTCCAGCTAGTAAGACTGAACCAGCTACCGGGGCTTCTACATGAGCCTGAGGTAGTCAAATATGAACAGGCACCATTGGAATTTTCACTGCAAGGCTTGAAAAAAAGCCCAAAAACAATCAGTATTGCAAGTTAGAAGGTAATTCTATCAATAATAGAGTTTGATAGTTAGTAGTTCCAGTAATGGAGTAGAGTTTAAAAATTCCTAATAACATTAATAAACTCCCAACTAAGGTATAAAAAAAGAAATAAAACGCAGCTTTCACTTTTTCTTCTCTAGAGCCCCACACACCTATAATTATAAACATGGGTATTAGGGTTGCTTCAAATAATATATAAAAACCTAGTATATCAAGAATAGTAAATACACCTACTAGAATTAGTAACATAAAGAAAAGAGATATTAAAAATTCTTTCTTGAAAAATGTAATTGAATTTACACTCATTATTATACAAACTGGCATTAATAATATACTTAAACCTATAAAAAATATGGAAACCCCATCTATAGAAAATATTAAAGAACCTCAGTTCACCCCTGTATTTTTTAAATAGAACCAATCTCATGTATTATTATATTGAAATTCTAAATTTTCATTATGTAAAATAACTATTAGTATGAAAAAGAAGAATATTAGTATTGATCAAAAAACCCCTATTTTGTTTAAAGATTTAGAATTAAATCTCGGAATCAGAATTAAGTTTACTATTGCTATTAATGGTAAAAATATTAATATTATTAGATACATAATTTTGGGGGTAAGGCATTAAAGGCTCATAAAAATGAGTTAACTACAATTATCATCCCTAAACTCAGAGGAAGATAAGTTTTCCACAGCAGATGCATCAATTGATCGTATCTTAATCTTGGGAAGGAAGATCTTACCCATACAAATAAGAATACTATGAATGTTGCTTTTAAAAATAAAACTATACTCATATTTAGGATAAACATATCTCAACCACCTAAAAAGACAACAACAAAAAGAAAACTCATAAATATGATATGAGAGTATTCTGCAAGAAAAAATAAAGCAAATGACATTGAGGAGTATTCTACATTAAAACCTGATACTAATTCAGATTCTCCTTCTGTTAAATCAAAAGGTGCTCTATTAGTTTCAGCTAAACAAGATACAAAGAACATCAAAGCAGCAGGTAATAAAGGAAACAAAAATCAGATTGTGCTTCCTTGAATATTTATGATAGAGGTTAAATTTAGGGAACCCGTACAAAGGATTGCGGAGATTACAATTAAGCCAATCGAAACCTCATAACTAATCATCTGAGCGGCTGCCCTTAATGCACCTAAAAACGCATACTTTGAATTACTTGATCATCCTGATATCAGAATTGCATAAACTCCTACAGAAGATAGAGCAAATACTAATAAAATACCCAGAGAAATATCACTTAAAACTATGTTTTTTCCTAAGGGCATAACACCTCAAACTATTAACCCTAATGTTAAGGCTAAAATTGGTGCAAAAAAGTATAAAAATATACTAACATGATTAGGAATAATCATTTCTTTACTAAATAATTTTACCCCGTCAGCAAGGGGTTGAAGTAATCCATAAACTCCTACTACATTTGGGCCTTTCCTGGTTTGCATATAACCTATTACTTTTCTCTCCGCTAAAGTTAAATACGCTACTGATATCAAAACAGGGACAATAATTATAAGAAACTTAATAATATCAAAAATGATACTTATTAACATTTGCATTATCCTTTTAATAAATTGAGAAATCTTATTGCAATTGATCCTCTAATTTTATAAAATGAAATCATAATAGATAATCCTATAGCAGATTCTACAGCAGCTACTGTAATAATATATATAGATGATACTTGACCTAAAAGTGATTCCGATACATAAGAATGTAATAGAAAATTCAAGGATATAGATAGTAACATGATTTCAATACAAATTAAAACTAGAATAATATTAGATCTATTAATAATAATCCCTATAACGCTTAGGATAAACATTAATAAAGGTAGAAAATTAATATTCTCCATTATTCTCATTCTAATCCTCCTTTTACTCACTCGTAAACTAACCCTAAAACTAAAATCACGATAAAAAATGCTATAATTGTTTGACCTTCTAATGGGATTGTATTAGAAGCTTTAGATCATGGGAATAAGTAAGATATTTCTAGATCAAAAACTAAAAATAAAATAGCAATAAGGAAAAACCTAATTGAAAACGGCTCCCCTGGGTTATGAAAAGGATCAAACCCACATTCATAAACTGATACTTTTTCTTTATCTGGTGATTTTTCACTTAACAAATAAGATGCAATTGAAATTACAGAAGATAGAATTAAACTTATCAATAATGCTAGGAATAAAATAATAAACTCTACATTCATGAGTTGTTCCTATGATGTTGGGATGATAGGTTTTGTTTTCTCGTAATTAGTCCTAATTCTAATGTTAACACTATAGCACCTATCATAGCTACAAGTAATAAAATACTTATTAAAATAAAAGGATAAGCAAATTCTGTGTACAAATTCAGTGCTAAATTGTCAATGTGGTTTGAAATCTCAACATTTCAAGAATATAATTCTTTAGAAAAGCTTATATTATTATATTTAAAAAACCATCAAGATTGTGTTAGAATCAAAATACTGATTATGAATAGTAAAGGGATAATATTATCTATGTTACTAAGCTTTTTTAGTTGTATTATATCTAACATCATTATAACAAAAAGAAATAATATTGCTATAGCTCCTATGTATATTATGATAATCATTAAAGAAAGAAATTCAAAACCTAATGTTATCAAGAATCCTGCGCTGTGTAAAAATACAACCACCATTCAAAAAATAGAATGAATAGGGTTCGAAGAAGTTATAGTCATAACTACGGAACCTATTAATAAAAAGGAAAATAAAAAAAACAATTGATCCATGTAGATAATTCTACAGGGAGAAGTTCCCTTCCCCCCACTATGTTACGACTTACTCTTTTTTTAATGTTCGGAAACACTATCAACAAAGGCGACGGGCAATTTGTACTCATATTTTAACTTATTCATTGAAACATTATTTTTTCAATTACTATTAAATTCTCTTTCTAATTTAATTGCATAAATTTTTCATTATTAAATTTACATTACTTTAAAAATTGTAATACATAATATCCCCATTTATAAGGACCATAATATCTGACTTCATTCTTTTTAGAATTGTATTTAGATTATAAAACTAAATTGAAGACGACCATGCAGTACCTGAATTTCTAAAATGGGTAAGGTTTTTCGCGGATTATCGAATTAAATTACATATTCCTCTAATTAGGAAATAAACAGCCAAAATTTTTGATTTTCACTTTTAAAAGTGTACTGTTCAGATAGATTAATCTTTATTTACAAAAGAATTTACCAGGGTATCTAATCCTGTTTAATTATTCTTTTTTCATGTTTCAAATTACTCTGTATTAAAACTTCTATTTGAAATTAATAATTCTTGTTTATTTAACCAATTCAAGAATTTTTAAAATACTATTTTATTTATTTCTACACATGTTCTTACCTATTTTTGGGTAAAGATTTATTTCTTAAGTTTAACCGCGTCTGCTGGCACTTAATTTGACAAAATTAAAGGGAATTTCCATATCTAATTTACATTAATTGTATAGTATTCTTTACTGCTGTAATAATTTTTCTTTGTTCCAGTAAAAATGTGGCTTTTGCTATGTATCTTTGGATAATAAAGAGTTTACTTTAATTAACCTAATACAAGTTGAAAATTTCAGAAATTACTCACCTATGAGCTTACACAAACATGTATAAACAACTCCCCTACCTTTACTTCTCCAAAATCAAAAGAATTAGGTTTAACCTTAAAAATTAATTAAAATACAAGAAATAAATATAATTATCATGAAAACATAGATAGAAATTTTTCCCAAATGAAATTTACTAATAGCATTTGATGATTTAGTAATATCATTATAAACTTTGGTAGGACCAAAGTATTCTAATAATTGATTATCAATTAACTTATAAGAAATTTCATGACCAAACTTTAAGGTGGGTTTAACTATATAATAATTTATTGCAGAATCAAAATATCAAGCGTTGTTAAATAAACTATAGATTTTCATACTTGGATTCAAAATACCCATCTTTCACCAGCTTAATAATCTATACCCTAAAAATAAGGACAAAGAAGCTCCAGATAAACTTAAAATCAAGGGCATAAACTTATTAAAATTAGGTATCATTATAGGTAATTCATCTTTTAGAATTGTGAATTGTAAAACAAACCCGATTATAATACTTCCTACTAGGAGAACTAGGAGAGGAGACCATAAATTGAAAGAACCTTCATGAGCGTGGTTGAAAGATCTTATAGATCCTTGAGGTTTATTAAAAAAGCTAAAAAACATTAACCTGAATGAATAAAACGCTGTTAAAGAAGCTGCTAGCAAACCTAACCATAATGCATATGAGAAATAATGTTCTCCATATACTAATTCTAGGATTAAATCCTTAGAATAAAATCCAGTTAAAAAAGGTAAACCCATCAAAGAAATAGATCCTATAAATATACAGGCATAAGATAAGGGAGTAATAAATCTTAAACTCCCCATTTTTCTTAAATCTTGTTCATCCATTAAAGCATGAATTACCGATCCCGCACTTAAAAATAATAGAGCTTTGAAAAATCCATGATTAACTAAGTGAAATAATCCTGAGTTATATTGAGAAAACCCACAGACCATAACCATGTAACCTAACTGACTACAAGTAGAGTAGGCAATAACTTTTTTTAGATCATTTTGGGTTAACCCTATAGTAGACGTGAAAAAAGCTGTTAAGCTCCCCAAGAATATAATGACTAATAAGATAAATGGTGTTTGTTCGAAAAATGGAGACATTCTTATAATTAGAAAAACTCCTGCTGTTACCATAGTAGCTGCATGGATTAAAGCAGATACCGGTGTTGGTCCTTCCATAGCATCTGGTAACCATGTATGTAACCCAATTTGAGCAGATTTACCCATAACTCCAATTAACAATAAAAAAGCAGATAAGTTTAGAAGGTTTTCATTACCCAAACCGATAAAACTTAATGAAAATATAGAATTATAATCCAAAGATCCATAAAGAATTCAAATTAATATCATCCCTAATAACATCCCAATATCTCCTACTTTATTTACTACCATTGCTTTTATAGCAGCTTTGTTAGCTTGTAACCTGGTAAATCAAAAATTTATTAACAAATAAGAACATAAACCTACCCCTTCTCAACCAATAAATAATTGCACTAAATTACCAGCAGTTACTAATATAATCATAAAGAATGTAAATAAAGAAAGATAAGACATAAATCTAGGTAAATGTGGGTCTCCATCCATATATGAGGTAGAATATATATGTACTAATAAAGATACACAAGATATTAATATCAACATCGAACTAATTATTTTATCAAATCCCAGGTTAAAAACATTTGATAGTAAACCTAAATCAAATCAAGAGCAAAATTCATAACTAATAAAAGAATTAAAAATTACTACTTCTATTCATATTAATAAACAACATAAGAAGGTTAATGATAAACACAAGACTGAAAATAATTTTACACCATTATATCCTAATTTTCTCCCGAAAAGAGAAGAAATGATAAAACTTAATAAAGGGAAGATTAATACTAAATTATACATTTTAGAATAACTGTGATGCTCCAGCGTATGAACCGATTACCACTAAACCTGGGTTTATAATAAGAAACAATGAAAGATATAAAACAAAACCTAGGAAATAATCTCTAAATACGACCAACGAACTTTTAGGTTTCATTATATAAACTCAATTCATATATGAAGCTTTTTTCTGGAAAAATATAATTTTCACTATTCTTAAGTAATAAGCAGCTGCTATTGCAGAAAATAAAACTGCTATTAAAGAGCAAAATAGATATTTATATTCTATAACAGATAATAATAATAACCACTTGCTTATAAAACCAGAAAGAGGTGGAATTCCTGCTATAGATAAGAACAGAACCCCCCAAGTCAGTGCTAAAATTTTACTAGAAATATTCAACCCACCTAATTCGATAATATATTGAACTTCAGTTGTAAAGGTACTATATATCACAAAAAAGACCCCTAATAAGCTAATCATATAAATGATTAGGTATATAAAACCAGCTTCATAAGTTTTTAATCCTATAATACTCAAAGATAGTAAAACAAAACCCATATGAGTAATACCACTATAAGCCAGAAGTCTTCTTATTTTAGTTTGATTTACGGCACCTATTGTACCGATAATTATTGAGAGAACAGAACAAATAATGAGGAAATTAGAAAACCCTAAAATTTGAAATACCACAGAAATTATACTTATTTTTGGGATTGTAGCTAATAAACAAATTACATCCCAAGAGGACCCTTCGTAAATATCTGGTACCCAAAAATGCAGAGGAAATATAGCTAATTTAAATAATAAAGATGTCATGATTAACAAAACAGCTATGTTTAAGGATTTTATATCAAAATCTCCGATTATATTAATTTCTTTTATACTTAGAGGTATTGAATTTATAAACAAAAAAGTTATCCCTAAAAGAAGTAAACCAGAAGATAGAGCCCCCAAAATAAAGTATTTCAAACCTGCTTCTGCTCCTTTTATAAACACTTTATTCTTAGAGATAAGAATAAACATAGAAAATGTCTGCAATTCCAATCCCAAATATAAAATTACTAAATTATCACATAACAATACAACTAGAGAACCTACTAGAACTAATAAATTTAATGACAGAACCTCAAATCTATAATCCTTAATATTAGATATTACCCCCATAAAAGATAAAATCATAACAAAAAGTAAAACCAATCTTCAAGACTCTATGATTAGAAAGTTCATATGCCATAAGTGAGAAGATCTCAATAAGAATAAACATAATAATACAGAGATCATTATTATCGTTAAGTTTACAGTTGTGAAATTTTTAAATTCAAGAAACATTATCAATGAACCTATTACCAACAAAGGTATAATAAAATCATTATAAATCATATTGTAAAGAAAAGAATCGAACTTTTATACTTAGGTTATGAGCCTAATAACTTACCTTTAGTTTACTTTACAGTGCCTCGTGGCTAATTAACATCCTCATCAATATATACAAACATAAAGGAATAATCAAACAACATCAACGAAATGTCAATATCAAGAAGCTGCTTCGAACCCAAAGTGATGAGATCTTGTAAAATGGGAATTACTTAATCTCACTAAACAGACAGCTAAAAATATAGTTCCTATAATTACATGAAGACCATGAAAACCTGTAGCTACAAAAAAAGTAGAGCCGTAAACAGAATCAGCAATACAGAAAGGAGCTTCCACATACTCAAATCCTTGTAGGGCTGTAAAAATTAACCCCAAGATTACAGTGAAAGTTAACCCTCTTATAGCTTCAGTTTTATCTCCCATAACAATACTATGATGAGCCCAAGTAACAGTAGCACCAGAACTTAAAAGAATTGCAGTATTTAATAAAGGAACTGAAAATGGGTTAAGAGGTTCTATTCCCATTGGAGGTCAAATAACACCTATTTCCACTGAAGGAGATAGACTACTATGGAAAAATGCCCAAAAAAAACTAAAAAAAAATAAAACCTCAGATACTATAAATAACAAAAAGCCTATTTTTAATCCTGTTACAGTTGCTTTTGTATGATAACCCTGGAAGGTTGATTCCCTAATTACATCTTTCAATCAAACTATAAAACAAGAAACCAAAAATAAAAATCCAACTAATAACAAAGTCAATTGACTATAGTGAAAATAAATAACTGCTCCTAGGGTTGTTAATAAAGCCCCACAGGACATCACATATGGTCAAGGACTAGGTTCTACTAAATGATATGGGTGGTAAACTTTAGACATATTAATGTAATGCTATACTATCTCTCAAATATATCATAGATAATAAAGTAAAAACGTAAGCTTGGATAACTAAAACAGCTATTTCAAGGGTAGTCATGAATATGACAATAAGAATAGGGAATAAATTAGAGATACTATAAGAATAAAATAACATTTTACATCCAAAATCAGCTAATATTGCTAATAAAATATGCCCTGCAGTTAAATTAGCTGCTAAACGCATTCCTAATGCAATAGGTCTAGATATATTACTAGCAATCTCTATAACAACTAATAATGGGGACAATCCTATAGGAGCTCCTGAAGGCATAAACATGCTAAAAAAATTACCTTTAAAATTTTTCAGTCCTAGAATTATAACACCTATTCAAACACTAAATGCCATACCAAATGTTAAAGAAATATGAGTTGTAGAAGGAAAAGTATATAAGAAAAATCCCAATAAATTAATCCCTAGAATAAACATAAACAAAGATATTAAAGGTAGAATATAATAATCGGATTTTTCTCCTAAGTTCTCTTCAACAACAGTTACTCAATGATCTACAATAAGTTCAAATATTGTTTGAATTCTAGTAGGAATAATAAACTTATAACTACAAACTACCATATATAATACTAATACAAATAATAAAATAAAAAAAGAATCAGTAATATAACTAGTTATAATTTTAGTTACTATAAAATGATCAAAATAAGAGGTCATTATAATTTTAGTATTCTTTTAATAATTATAGTATTATCTAACTCTTCTAATTCAATTGATAATTCTTCATAATTTAAAGAACGTAATTTAGAATTATATCAATACTGTATTAGATTAACAGAGATATAATGTATGAATATATAAAAACATAATAAAAGTCCAAACAAATGACTAAAAGAAATTGATATATCAAGCTGAGACATACAAGGAACGTTGGATTTGAACCAACACTAATAATTTTGAAGACTATTTGATCTA
>Ga0163109_10003278_pt1 | contig 12379 bp, 15 predicted proteins | sample CRUFie1St13metaG_FD_108704 | JGI IMG/M metagenome (GOLD analysis project Ga0163109, IMG submission 108704) | Marine microbial communities from the Costa Rica Dome - CRUD Field 142mm St13 metaG | ecosystem: Environmental > Aquatic > Marine > Oceanic > Photic zone | place: Costa Rica: the Eastern... | reverse complement strand
CACTTAGTACAGACTCAACATGGCCACTTAGTACCAAATTTTCCTTAAAGTTATTTGGCTTTAGTTCGGTGTGCACTCTATCGATAAGTATTTTTTGTGTCGGCAAACCTTTTGGATTGATTGTATCATGCACCACAATTTGAGTTTTTTCAGAAAGTTTTTTGCCAGCGTCTAATAATTCAAAAAACTTTGATGCTAGCTCTGGTGGCATTTTTGTTTTCGAATTTACATCATGTTCATCTAAAAAATTGTGTAGCAGCTGCAATGTGGAAAAATTACTATCGATATTTGACCCATCTGATAAGAGCTCCGGATTTCCTTTCGTAATTAGATTAAGATCAGAGTTCTGGGATAACATTGAAATTATATCTAAAAAATTACCAGTTAAACCTACTCCATCTGCGCTATTTAAAACTGACGGACCTAAGCTTAAAGTTGAGTTGCTGCTATTTACATTGTTATTTGCAATGATGGTCATCTATGCTCTCCGGAAGCTATTCACCATCTAGACAGCAATAATCGTGCCATTTATCTATCTTTTCTGATGCTGGAGAAACTGTTCTCGTTTTTAGTTACAATTTCATTTCTCAGCTTGTTATACAGTTCTGCTTGCTTTTTTTTAAGAACATCTTTTTTGACTTTCGACTTTGTCATCTTATCCAAAAGAATTGATTTTTCATTTTCTAAGAATTCTAACCTATTAAGCATAACCGCCTTTTGATCTAACATCTTGTGCATCAAATACCTGTTACTAATAAATGAGTTGACACCAATTTTATCGACTTTTGAGTTGTAATCTGCCAGCAGGTTTTGAAGTTCATTTTCAATTTTGTGACATTTCTCAGAATCTGCTTCTATATTTCGTAAATCACTAATTGACTTCTGCATATTCAGCTTTTCTTTAATTTGAAGTAAGTCAAACTTTTTCAATTTTTTCAATTTAGACCCCCAGAAGTTCTGAGAGTTGCTGATGCGAAGTCTCATAACGACAAACTTCATCTTCACCCTGCTGAAGAAATTTGATAATTTCTGGCCAAAGAGCTAAAGCCTTATCCAAGTCAGGATCTTGCCCTTGCACGTATCCACCCATCAAGACTAAGTCTCTGTTTTCATTATATTTTGATATATATCTACGTAGGGTTTGTGCATTATTTTGTTGCTTTTCTCCTACAATGTCGTTCATCAATCTACTGACGGACTGATTTACATCAATTGCTGGATAAATACTCTGTTGGGCCATTTCTCTGCTTAATACTATATGACCATCGAGAATGGCTCTTGCGGTATCAACTACAGGGTCAGATGTTGTATCGTCACCATCAGCCAATATTGTATATATAGCAGTAATTGTACCGGAATTTGTAGAGCTAGTCCCAGTTCTTTCGATAAGATTTGGAAGCAGTGATATTACTGACGGAGGATAACCTTTCGAGGTTGGCTGTTCTCCGAGAGCCAAGCCAAGCTCTCTCTGAGCATGTGCAACTCTCGTAAGGGAATCTGCAATCAATAGGACATTTTTTCCCTGATCTCTGAAATATTCGGCAATAGCGGTTGCACGCTTCGCACCTTGTATTCTCAAAAGTGGGGAGCGATCTGCAGGAACCGCAACTACCACCACTTTATCTTTGGAGTGAGAATTCAAAATCTCTTTTGTAAAGGAAGCTAGTTCTCGACCCCGCTCACCAATCAATGCAACTACGACCACGTCAGCGTCAGTGCTTTTTGTAATCATTGATAGTAGTACCGATTTCCCTACCCCAGAACCGGCAACAATACCTATTCTTTGACCTCTTCCCAAAGTTAATAAGGCGTTAATGTTTCGTATTCCAACATCTATTACTTTTTCTATTGGCTCTCTCTTGAATGGATTAATTCTAGTCCCATTTAAGCTCTGTCGTTCTGATAATTTTAGGGGACCTAACCCGTCTAACGGAGCACCCAACCCATCGATTACTCTACCCAACAAATCACTGCCAACTCTGACTTCTTGCTGAGTTTCGGTTAAAAAAACTTTATCTCCAACTCTTAGGTCTAAATTGCTTTCGTAAGGAAGAATATCTACTTTATCTTTCTTTACGGCGACTATTTCACCCTTAATAGTTTCTCCATTATGACAAGATATAGTACATAAAGAGCCAATTACGCCGGGTAATGAAGAAGCTTCTATGACCTGACCATTATATGATATTACGTAGCCAAAAGCGGCCGAGCTTGTGAGCTTCGACGACGAAACCCTGTCAAGTGAGCGCAAAATGAAATGCTTGTGGTTTATAGATAGGTCTTCTTCTACAATCATTTTAATTTCAGAACCCTCACTCAATAATTTTTTGCTCGAAACCCAAAGAGCCTGTAATTAGGCGAAATTCACCCCTTCTCAGGTCACTCTTCTCTAAAAGTTGAAAACCAAAATCTTTTACCTTTGAATTTTCTTGCAAAATCTTCAAATCAGAATGATTTAGCTCTAGCGTCGCTCCACGCAGTTCAGCAATTATACTCTCAGCGGCTAGCTCAATTTTATTAAGAAAACTTTCTTGAAATTCTTTTATATTAGCTCCTATCAGCTCGTCGGATAACTCTAGCAATTTTTGCTTTATCACGTTTACCGTGTCTTCTTGGAATTTTTCACTGATCAAAAATAACGTCTCTGTTAAATCCTGTAACGATTTTTTTTCCAACTCCATGGAACTCTCAAACTCTTCTAATGCAGCCCGATGCCCTTTCTCGTATGCATTTTTCTCAAGCTCACTATCGAACGCGGCTTCAGATATAATGGTATCATCAAACACAGCATCTGATTTATCATCAGTATCATCAATTTGATCATTTGAACTTGGGTGAGCCTCTCCGTTCTGAGCTTCATCATTATCAACCTCAGCTTCAGCTCTCAAACTATTTTTATCTTCAACACCCGGCGTTTCTTCCTTTACATCTATTTGTGTTAGATCCAAGTCTTCTGGCTCGATCTCATTTTCATCTTCATTCAGATCTTTCTTTAGATCCTTTTCTAATCGTTCTTGATCTAAACTGGTATCTTCTTGCTCATGAGCAAGAACTTCCAATTCTTCACCTTCTTTTTTCTCTTGGACCTCAACCTCATCACTGGTTGTTGACTTCACTATATCAAAAAAACTCTCAAATTTTACAAAGTCTTGCTTTTCTTCCGTATAACCAGTTTCAGGATTAAATTCCGATAGATTTGCCGCTTCTAATAAACTTTGTAGATCCTTGTAGTCTGTCTCGTTCGTTTCGCTTATTGTATCTTCTTGAACTTCATTCATCAGACCATTTCCTCACCACCTCTGCCAGCAAGAACAATCGTTCCGTCATCTGATAGCTTACGGGCAACATTAATGATCTGCTTCTGTGCTTCCTGAACCTCAGTAAGCCGAACTGGGCCAAGTGCCTCCATTTCATCACGAATATTGGCCGCTGCCCTCGTTGACATACAACTAAGTAGCTTGTCTTGAAGTGCAGTTTCTGCGCCTTTCATGGCGATCACTAATACATCCTGATCCACAGACCTTAACAAAGTTTGCAAAGACCTTTCATCAGATCCTCCAAGATTTTCAAAAACAAACATATTATCTTGAATTTCAGCCATTAAATCTCGGTCCTCTTTCTTAATAGCACCCAAGATGCGTGTTTCCATTTCTGTTTTTGTAAAATTCATTATCTTGGCTGCCGCTTTCACTCCACCTATCTGAGATGCACGCAGCGATGTATTTGCCGCAAATTTGGCTTTCATTACCCTTTCAAGCTCCTTGATTGCACCGGGCTCCACGGTTTCTAGGGTTGCAATTCGACGCACAATATCTGCTTGAATATCATCTGGTAAAAGTGTTAAAACATCAGCTCCCAAACCAAAGTCTAGATATGAGATGATCAACGCCTTAATTTGCGGATGTTCATCAAGAATTAACTCTGAGATTGCCCTTGCATCCATCCAGTCAAGGATATCAATTTGCGATTCTGAACTTGCAGGCGTAATTCGACCTAGAACAGACTGCGCCTTATCGTCTCCAAGTGCTTTAGTAAGAACATTCTCAATATACTGTCCCGCGCCTAGCCCGATCCCTGTTTGCTTTTTGATTGTGTCTAGAAACTCATCAAGAACTGCATTTACAGTTTCCTGATCTACTCCTGTCACCGAATACATTGCGGTACCTAAGTGCTGAACTTCTCTCGGCGTCAGTTTTTGCAAGACCGTGGCAGCCTCATCTTCACCTAACAACATCATAAGTATTGCAGATTTTTCAGTACCCGTAAGGTTCTCTAATCCTTCATCAATATTTTCTTCTGCCATTTTCTTACCCTATTTCAAAACTTCAAGATCTTCTCTCATCAGTTGCTTGAACACATTTGCAACTCGGCTGGCTTCTTCAGTAACGATGATCCTCACAAGTGCAACTTTATCATCATAGGTATTCGCAGTATCAAGCATATCCGCGGAAACTCCAGCCTTTTTCTTTGGTTTAAGTTTGGCTTTTATTTCATCTAAACTTTCACCTTCATCGACTTCTACTGCTTCGGTCTCAGTCGCTCGTTTAGCTGCAACTTCTGCCATAGTCTCCGCTTCTGCGTACAATTCCATTACAGAGTTGGTGCTAGCAGTAGGAACAAGAATTTTGTTAAGCATCGGGCGCACCACTCCTAGTGCCACAACTCCAATAAGCAAAACCAATAGAGTTTTTTCAACAATCGATCTGAACCAAGCCCCTTCATACCACTTAGTCACGAAACCCTCAAATTCTTCGACAAACGGCTGAGAGGTAACAGTTAAGCTATCTCCACGCTCTTGCTTAATTCCTAGTGCACTTTTTACCAAATTTTCTACTTGAGTTATAACTTCTTGTGGCACTGGCTCATACGCGGTTAACCCCGTATCTGGATTCACAACCTTTCGATCTCGAATAAGTAAGGCAGCATCGATACGTGTAATTAGGTTAGAGGGATTTTTAACAGTTTCATAAGTCTTACTTACTTCATAATTTTTTAAATTAGTTGACGACTTAGTTTCAAATTTTTCCTCTTCCGCAGCAGCGTCATTTGTCGCTAGACCCGCTTGGTTTTGCTCCTGATTGACGGTAGCCTCCTGAGGTGGTTCATTGGATATCGCCCCAGGTATACCAACAGAATCTTTTTTGGCTGTTACATTCAGTGAATTTTGTTCACTCAAGGTTGCATAAGTATCAGGATCGACAATTTCCTGCGAAATTTCTTTTCTAGTGAAATCTATTTCAAGATTTACTTGAGCATTAACATTACCAGCTCCAACAATTGGGGTTACTAAACTCTGTATCCTATTACGATAGATATTTTCCAGCCTCATCCGGTACTCCAGCTGGCTATCAGCTAAAGCCTGATCAGGATCATCAGGCGCATTCGATAATAAATTACCAAACTGATCAATAATCGAAACATTGGATGGGCTCATAGCTGGAACAGAGGATGATACAAGATTTGTAATTGCTAATACCTGAGTTTGATCCAGCTTACGTCCATTTTTCAAACTAACAAAAACTGATGCTGTTGGCGGCGTTTGATCGCGAACAAATACTGATTTCTCAGGTAACGCCAGATGTACACGTGCAGATTGAATACTGCTAATTTCGGTTATCGATTTCGACAATTCCGCTTCCTGCGCCTGCCTTAATTTTACCCCCTCGACTGATCTAGAAATTCCAAGAGGCATATTGTCTAAAGCATCAAAACCGCCGCCAGAATATTCTGGTAAGCCTTGAGCAGCAAGAGAAATTCTTGCCTGATGATAAACATTTCCCGGAACAAGGATTTCACCCGTTACTGGATCAAGTTGAACCTCAATTCCCATATTTTTTAATGAGTCAATAATCTTAGATTTTTCAGCTTCAGATACAGAGGAATACAAGGTTGTCATTGCTGGCTGCTGCATAGATATGTACAGAATGACGGCGGCTATTGCAGTCAAGCTGGCCAAAAGAGTTGGAAATGCCCGGCGGAAGCCTGGCTGATCTAAAGTTTCCCTTACCCTCGATAGGGCCTGCGTGGGGGCTGCCAACAAACCAGTCCTTTGGTTGGCTACCGCATTTTCAGCTTCGAATTGATCTACATTAGCCATTACTTACTCCATCAAACTGGCATATTCATAATGTCTTTATATGCGCTTAGTGCCTTATTTCTGACATTAAGTGTTAATTGAAAGGCAAGTGAGCTTACTTGTTGACTCACCATTACTTTCGCTAAGTCGTTCTCTGTTCCCAGTTCGAAATTCTTAGCAATTTCAGCAGCATCCTGTTGAGCATCTGCAACATTCCGCAGTCCATCTCCCAGACGTTCCTGGAAGGATAAATTTTCAGAACTGGAAGGTCTCTCTTTAGTAATGTTATCTGAGACACTTTGAAGATTTTGATTAATTTGTTGAGTGTTTGACGCTATTATTTTCATTAGACAACCTCATCAGCTGAAGCAGATTTAAATTTCGCAGCCAAAATCTCTGCGGTATTTAGCTGTTCGCCATTTTCATTATTATCAAAAATTAAGTCGGCTGCCGTGATTTTATTTTCGGATGATAAAATTTTTGCCCTTTGTATAATATTATCTAATTCCCTTACATTTCCAGGCCATGAATATTGCATTAAAGATAAAAGAGCTTCTTCAGTAATTGATAAAATTTCACCGTTTTCTCCGAAAGATTTATACAACATATGCGCAACTATTGGGACGATATCATCTCTTCTATCAGCCAAGCACAAATTGTTTAGTGGGAAAACATTTAAGCGGTAGAATAAATCTTCCCGAAAATTTCCTGATTTGACTTCATCAAACATATTCCTGTTTGTGGTTGCTATAATTCTGACATCAACCTCCACTTCAGAGGTGCTACCTATAGGAAGAACCTGCTTCTCCTGGATAACTCTGAGCAGTTTACTTTGAAGATTCAATGGCATCTCAGAAATTTCATCCAGCAAAATTGTTCCCTTACTTGCTGCTCGCATTAAACCCTTATTAGCTTGAACTGCTCCAGTAAAAGCACCTTTTTCGTGCCCAAATAATATAGACTCTAACATTTGATCAGGTACTGCTGCACAGTTCAAAGCAATAAAAGGTTTATCTTTACGATTGGAAAATGCATGAACCAAAGAGGAAAGAACCTCCTTACCAGATCCAGTGGGTCCATTAATTAAAACTGTGGCGTCTGACTGTGAAATTTTGCGAACTAATTTAACAAGCTTTGTTGACTGTTCGGAGGCACAAGGTAAATTCGGCTCATCTTGCAATACGTGCTCCAAAAATACATGAATATAAAATGCATTTAATGGTGTATCACTCTCTAAACCGAAGGGTATTTCAATAACTGTTACGGCAGAGTTAAAGAAAGTCTTTATTCGAAATTCATTACTGTTTGATTTAAGTAATACTGCTCTTTTAAATTTATGCCTCTTAAAGGTATCAATGAACGCTTTGTCGTTTAGACAGTCAAAATTTTTCTCAACAGTTGAAATAAAGGTATTAACAGCTTTGGGATTGGTTGGTTCTTCAATCTCTGACAACAGACACAAATCGATACCTCGACCGTTTATTAACGGGTAAAGCTTTTTATAAAATGTAGATTTCAAATCATCGATAATGTACATTGTAAAATCCTCCACTCTACATTTGCAACCAGAGTGCCATTTTATTATTTTATATTACTTTCAATAGGTTACGTTTATCTTCGCCTTACTAACTTTAATTAAAAATTGAATTTAGATTTTTTTTCAAAAATTTGACATAGAGACTAAAACTTTCTCTATGGCGTCGTTTAATTAGCCATGGAGGAATTAAAATGAACTTAGCATTTGCACTAAATTCTTATAACCAGACTAAAGTTTCCAAAGAGTTGGCAAAGGGAGACGGTTATGAAGCAGTTCAATTTGCATTACAACAAGTGATTGCAAGTATGAAAAAACTAAACTCGGAATTACCTACGCAGGAAAAGGAGCATCATTTTGAGAGAGCCTTGTCTTGCATTTATTTCCTCCAAAAATGTTTGGACTTCGAGCAAGGCGGCGATTTAGCAAAAAACCTTTTCAAAGTTTACGAATACTGCCGTAATCAAATAATAGCTGTATCTGTGAAAGGTGCTGAGGATACTCTAGACAGTTCCATAGAATTCGCTCAAACCATCTTGGAGGGATGGGAAGGAATTCATGATCATATTTAATACTAAAAAAACATTCTACGTTTAAAATGCTCTAATAATTAAGTTAACGTTAGGGCTTTCTGGATTTTATGCAAATAAATTTAATCTTACGTGATCGGCGGGCTTTGCTGGTTTAGAGACGTTAAAATATTTTGTCCGAGCTTCGTTGTGAACGTAAGTTGGCCCCACCGCTGTTTGTTTTGTGAACATATCCATCACAACTGCACTAGACGGTGAAAGATATGGACTATAAACCCTCATATTAGAATAATTTTCATTCTGAGACTTATGGGTTTGAATACTTGTCTGACCGGTTTTAAAGTTTGAACTACTATTCAAAAGGCCTAACGAGTGAACCCCCTTGGTAGAAACCGCGGAGTTTTTGTCAGATATATTTTCACTGTGGAACGCAACTTGCATGAAGCAGGTTTAAAGCGTATCTTACAGAAAAGCAACAATTCTATTTAAAACATGCGAAACAACTGCCGATATTGCGCAAAATCGAGATTAGGTTTATTGTATTTTTTTGTCGGATTTATAATTTTAAACTTTGCGGCACGTAAGTACTTTGGAGTAGCTTCAGTAACCGCAGAGAACCTATTATTTATACCGTCAGTTGCAACTATTTTTTTAGGCGCTTGTGTTATTGCTAAACGCTACTTATTACCAAATTTCTCGCTCCGACTTTCCAGAAAAAATGATGATTGAGGTTCTCAACCTTTACGCCAGTCATTTCTTTTGTAAATTTTTTAGAGGAGTTTTGATTACCCTGCTCGTCAAAATAGTTGCATTCAAAAACAAAAATGGTTTGACCTGACTTTTCATTATGCTTTGGTAGTTGATGTTTCATATTTGATCTCCTCCAGTAACCAAAGCAATATTAGTACCAAGTCTAAATTACATTATAATTTATTATAAAAACTTCGGTTATCCCCGGAAACATTCCCTCACCTTCTAAATATTCATTTACGTAATCACGAATGTCTCCAGTTAATTTCTCTCTACCATCGACACTTTCTAACTGACCTAATTCCACTTCAAGAATTACGTTTGTTATTTCTTTAACTATGTCGGCTTCCATTTCGAATAGTGCCGAAATAAAAAGATCCGAGGCAATCGACGGTTGCTTCGTCAGCAAAGCCACCTCTAAACTAAATAATTTTTCAGAACCAATAATCTTGCCAGAGAAAACATTTTCTACTTTAAGGTAATTGTATTTATCTGGAAGCAAACCTCCCGTCTCAGGGTCGATCCGAGTTAAATCTATCTCCTCTTCTGGTACTGGGAAAACCTCTTCCTCGTCACCATCCCAGTTGGTTTCAGGCAAATAAATGCCAGAACCTTCATTCTCCACGAAGAGATGAGCTGCTATAAAAACAATAAATACTAATGACGCTGGCACTGCAGCTTGGACTAAAAACATTTAATACCTCTGCAGGGTTAGAGCAAAAAATGTGCCAATTTCTATGTCTTACTTAATTGAAGTGGTCACCTGAAGTTTTTGTTCCATTTCAACGATATCACCCCTTGACGACAAGTTCGTTAAACCATCCAAATCAAGTATTTCAAACGATACCAATGCTGAATTATTAGATGTTTTCTCAATAACTTCGTTAATTAAAAACTTATCACGGTCTGCTTTATAGCTTTCAAAAAACTTAAACCAGTCCTCAAATGTTCCATTTGCAATGCTAACTTCAGCGGTTACCTTCATTTGCCAACCTCATTACGTGCAGGTTCAAATTATATGCAATCTGACTTGATGTCAAAAAAGAAACGCACTGTCTGATTTTAATAAATATTCTGACTTTGGCACGATCTTTGCTGAATGATATTGGAATTGTAAGAGGTCATTGAAAATGAACAGGTGTATTAGAAAATTTAAAAGCTTTGTGACTTTAATTTTTACTTTTTTTCTTTCTGCCCATACAACTGCGTTGAACGCGTCAGAGGGTAATGACTGTATTGGTAGAATTATAGATAATTTTAATACTTTCTGTGAGCAAACCTCACGACACGCGTCTTTAGAAATCGATTGGTCGTTCCTTGAAAACATTTCAATAGCCAACAAAACGCCTGAAGAAAAGCACATTACCAGAGAAATAATAATTGCAGAACTTTCTGAAAAAAATAATGCAGCTAACATTGAAAATACTGCGCATAAACTTGCTGCAACGAAATTGCATCATTGGCCAAGACCGAAAATTCTTGACCGATCGTACGAAGTTGCCGTGAATTCACTTGATTTGGATGGTAAACGGGACCTTAGGTCCTGCACACTGCAAGAAATGGAAAATCTTTCCACAATTTCAGAAAGTCTGCCCACACATCAGCTTAATGCAATACTAAATTTTTCTAATATCCATCTTAAGGGAGATAGTTCGATAGAAGCTAATTCTGAGTTTAGTCTTAATTCAAAATCTTGTAAGCAATTGTTAAGTCTGATTTTGGGCAGAGCATAACACGACCGAAAAAAATTTGGAAAATATTTTATAAGGTGATATTCTAAAAGTGTTGCAACTAATCGAGGGGTAAAATTTTGGCAGAGACAGAAACTGAAGAAGTCGAAGACAAATCTGGAGCCGTTAATGTTGTTAGGCTAGTGGAAGACCAAAATTCTTACATAAATAGCTCGAAGGAGCGAATGAATGATGTTATATCAACATTCGTAAATAACGCAGAAAACTCGATAGCACTGAATGATTTTTCGCAAATATTCAAAACAGTCACTGTTTGGATAAAATTTAGACCGCGGAAACTAGGTCAGTATGTAGAAATTATGAAAGAGCGCACCACGGATACGACCATCAGTATTAGATATAGTGACGATATATACATACCCCACATAAAAGAAGTTCTAAAAGAGCATAAAATAAAAATGATTTCAAATGATCATAATGTAATGGTATGTAAAACGCCACGTCCGAGTGATCAGGATATTGAGATTGCAGTTCAAAAGATAAAAGTTCTTGCAAATACTGCGAGAAGCTCTCTCTCTCAAGGCAAAGCCGCTGAAATACAGAGACTACAATCTGCACTTAAAAATGAGTACCTGGAGGCGAAGGATGTGAAATACGCTATTTCTTCAATCGAAAAGATTGAGGAAAAGTTTGCAGCAGTGCTAACATACTCCCGCCTCGAGGCGGAAAAGAAAATAAGTGGGAAATTATTTAGATATGATTCCAACGAAGCTAAGGATATTCACCTTGCACTTACCCGTCGGGTTAAGAAAAATTCTTTCATCGAAATATAAAAGTCGCTTTAGCAGACCTAAGTACATGATTAATCTTAATTATATCGCCTTTATATTAAGCTTATTTATAACGGCTGGCTTTGTTAAAGCGGATTACCTTAGGGAAGATGATCTAAAATCCTTTGTTGTAAGCTGCTATTTGGAGAATGAAGTTCCCGTTTTTTGTTCAAATACGCAAATTGATGATCCACACCTTAAAATCTATCTCCCTCTATTTAAATCTGTTATGATTGAGGACAAAATTCATGCCTTCAGGATAATGGCGGCAATTGAAAACTTATCAAAAAGGAACCTTATTGGAGCAAAAATCAAACTGAAAATTAAGAATACAGATAACACTATCGTCGAATTTATTATAAATGAAAAAATAAAGTATAAGATGTCGTCGAAAGCGAATTACAGTCATCTTATAAGATCAGACATACCAAAAATTCAACAAAGTTATAAAGTATTACATTCTGCCTACTATAACGCAGACATTTCTAATTTTGAGATGGTAATAAGCGAACTTCACTTTGATTAACTAGTAAGAAAACCCAAGTAGATCGCAGTATTGAATATCATTCAAATAACTTAATTGCGTGTTGACAATTTCCGTCCACTTATCCGCACCAAAGGTGTCAAGAAATTTACCATCGACACGCTGAAGAACTACTTTGCAGTCACCATAGCTACCCGGCTTAATGCCCTCGGGGTTCTTTAGGCATTCTAAAAATGTATTACCTAACACCTGCCCTTTACTATCTTTGTAAAGAATAGATGCTCCATTGATATTTCTACCCTTAGTATTCTTCAATTGAAGACTAAGGACATAATTTGCAACAGAACCAGTACTATCACTTTCAAAAGTCAATCTTACTGCACATCTAAAATCTTGCTGAGCTTGAACAGATTGGTATGGTAAAAATCCCAAAATACAAAAAATCAAGAGCTTAGCAAACCGCTTTTTAACGGTATTGCTTCTT
>Ga0163109_10003277_pt1 | contig 12384 bp, 16 predicted proteins | sample CRUFie1St13metaG_FD_108704 | JGI IMG/M metagenome (GOLD analysis project Ga0163109, IMG submission 108704) | Marine microbial communities from the Costa Rica Dome - CRUD Field 142mm St13 metaG | ecosystem: Environmental > Aquatic > Marine > Oceanic > Photic zone | place: Costa Rica: the Eastern... | reverse complement strand
GGGTTGACTTTCCACTACATGGTATTCCACCAATTAAAGTTATCATCCTATAGATTTACCATTTACATCTACTAGAATATCTTCTTTAGATAATCCATGATTTAATGTATCCTTAGTTGTTATTTGTCCTAAGAACCCACCAAATTCAAAGATATCATGATACTCTTCAGCAAGATGTTGTTTTATCCAATGAATTGTAGATTCATATTTTTTTAACCAAGCTTTTCTTTGATTTTTAATTCTTGCTGGGTCAACATTTAAAATAAACCCAAAGATTTGAATAGGCACTTGATACTTATCATATAAGTCAACCATTTGTTTTATTTTTGTACCAAAGTCACCATCTGACCTTGCAAAACCAATCTGCCCTAAATCAAGAACATATCCTTGAGAAGGAAAATCATTTTCTTCTAAAATTTGATTTGCAATAGTTTGGTCAATGTCTTTAATAAAATCATAAGAAGAAAAACTTTTTCTAAACTTTTTAAAGATTGCAGTTCTTTGTGCTGGTGATTTAGAAGGTGATATTTTCTTTAAGAATTCTTTAAGATAAACATCATCATTTCTTTCACAACATCCTTGATAAACAAGTTTTTTCAAAGCCTGTGCATAATCTCTGTCATCATTGTCTTCTGCAATATCATGATACTCATTTGCAAGTATTTCATGTGCAATAGATTCTGCTGGATTATCATACTTAACTACATCAACAATTACTTTAGGTTGATTTAGTTCTTCATAACATTGTCTTCTATTAAAGCCTGATTTTAAATACAGCTTATTGTCCAGACCCAATTCACAAACCATTACTGGTTTAGTGTAATCATATCTATTTGATATTGAGTCTTTTAATTTGATTACATTAGTTCTTACAGTATCAAATACACGAGGTTGTAAAGAATTATTATCTTTATCCTTGTATATAATATCTGAAAGTTTTACTAATCTTCTATCGATGTATTGCACACCGACACCATAGTTGGGTTTGAAACCCCTCTTAGACCTTTCGAGGTCAAATTGTATATTTCTCATTTGTATTTCCTCATACTAGAAATGTTTATAATATGTTTAAAAATGTTCTCGTCTAATTGCGTTAGTTTAATTTTTAAACTCCAATAAAAGTATTTAGGAAAGAAAAGATTCTAAACTTCCCTTTTCTTCATACTTACTTGCATGTGGCCCAATAGGTTTTTCTGATTTACCAGCTTGTCCTTTAGTTGCAACATGTTCATCACAATATGCAACACATGACAATCTAATACCATCACCTGTTATTGGAGTTACCCCATGCAATTCATTTGAGTCTGCAATTAAAACATCACCATCGTCAGCTTCAATTGCAATCCCATATCTTGGGAAACATAGATATGCACCCCCAAAATTTCCGATTCGAAAAACACACATTGTGGTCAGTCCGAATTCTAAATCCTTTCCATCAAGATGAGCAGACATTTTTGCTGTCCCCTCACTTGAGTATTTGTTTGCAGATAAAGCTGTAATTGGAGCTCCACCTATGTGATATTTCTCTTCAATACATTCATCTGCAAAGTTTCGTTGTAGTTTCCATACTTCTGGAACACCCTTCTTTAATGCTTTCTCATTTTGTACTGCAATATTTTTTAAGATTTCGTACTTAGGTTTATTTGCTTTCTTTTCCATCCAACCACTTGCACCAATCATCCCAGTGAATCTACCTCTTTTATATCCTATTAATACAGAATGTATTGCATTTGCAGATGCAATCCTATTGAACTCACCATTCTTTTTAAGTGGATAATATGAGTTAGGTGTTCTTAGTACATAATCTTTACCTTCTACCAATCCTTGTTTTTTCATTTCTTCGTGGTCGATAGGCCCAGCTGCATTTGCTCTCATAGTAGATACATCATCTATAGAATATAAAGTATCTTTTACTTGTTGGTAAGTATCACCTTTGTAAGCATTCTTTACAATACATGCAAGAATGGGTTTATCAAATAATGAACCACTTGGTTTATATACTTTTATAATATCGTCTTCTACTCCAATAGAAGATACAACAGTATCATAAGAGGTTTCATCTAACCACTTACCATTCCATTTATCAAATGTTTCTTTAAATCCTAAGTCTTTGTTTGCAATAATTTCCATGGTTCTAATATTTGTTTCTTTATCTCCTGTACTATGTAATATAACTGTAATGGTGCAACCATTAATCCTATCCTTGCACCTTTATCGTTGTAGTCACCAGTCATCTTATAATCATTTGGTAATGTCATAAGTCTGACCATTTCTTTTGGTGTGTATATTCTCTTACCACTGTAATGAAAATGATTACCACCCATGAACTTTGGTTGACATCCTTGTTCAGTTAAGGAATGTGCTGGAAGATGTTTTGGAACAATCCTTGACATATAGTAAGAATGTTTTTCATCTTCTGGTTTTAAATGACCATTTTTAATTTGTTCTTGAAACCAAGGTTTTACTATATCATCACCTATTGATATATATGGTCTATTATCCATTTTATCTTTAACACCATCTAATCCTTTGCAAGGGCCACAATGTGCAAGGTCTGGGTCTGGATGTATATCGAATCCATTTACCCAATGTGATTTAGATGAATTGTTCATTGCATCTATTAGATACTCTGCATCTTTTTGGTTTTCTTCATCATCTATTAAATCGTCTATGGCTTCACCTATTGATACTCTTTGACTTGTTGTCTCTGGAAACAAACCACTAAGACACATAAAGGGTAATCCAATTGCATCTAATACATCATCCCTAACTGCAATAATAAAAACCCTTTCTCTTTTTTGTGGTACTCCATGTTCGTGTCCTTTAGTAATTTTCCATGTTACTGAGTATCCTATCTTTTCAAAGTCTACTATCATCTTGTTGAGGTGGTCTCTTGCATAATCCATTGATAGACCTTTTACATTCTCACATACAATAACCTTTGGCATCATTTCTTCTGCAATTCGTATTTGTTCCCAAGTAAGGTCTTCGATGTTTTGTTGTTTCATTCCATATGCAACTTTTTCTTGATTCCACCCTTCTCTTTTGGAGCCTGCCATAGAGAAAGGTGGACAAGGTGGTGAACCATCTAAAATATCTAATTCATACTTTTTAATACCTGTCATTTCCATGATATCTTTACCAGTAACTTCTTTGATATCTTTACACTCATGCACTGTGTTAGGAAAGTTTGCAAGATAAGTATCAACATGTATTTGTTGAAACTCATTCATATACTTTACATCACCACCAGCAAGCTTGTATGCACATGATGAACCACCACCGCCTGCAAAAAATGTAATGTAATCAAACTCTTTTCTTGAAGAGTTCTTATGTAAATCATCTAATGTATATTGAAAATAACTCATAGCATTATATTAGGAAATGGTATTGCTTGATATTGTTGACCATCTAAACTCCAGTTATAGATGTTTCCTTCTTGTTCTCCAAAATAGATTGACTCTGGAAATATATCAAATGCAATTGTTACTCTTGGTTTATTTTTTGTCCAAGGAGACGATGCATGTTCAAATCCACTTGCAGAGTATATTAACATATCATCATAGTCTTCATGTACCACCCATTCACTTTGTGGTTGGTCTGGGCCAACTCTATAAGTCGTTGTAGATGGTTCTACATTTGCACAATAAAATCCATGGTAAATATGTGGATGCATAATTTCTATATGTTTATGAAAAGGTATATGGTCATACTCGTTTTTTGTATATACATTAAACCATCCATGTATATAATAATCCTCTCTTGCTTCAAGTACTTGAGGATTGCTGTAAAATAGTTTATTAAGTGCATAGTATAAATCACCAAAAGGTCTCAGTCCAAATGTAAATGGATTATAGGTTTTATAATTTTGAACATCTTCTGAGTCTAATTCAAATTGATGTTCATGTTCCATTTCTGACATATCCTCACCATCTTTAGCTGCACGAACATATGCACGAAGATTATCACTGAATTGATTTGGTGTTGCAGTTCCATCTTCACTATGTGCAAAGAATGGATGATTTTCATTTGCAATACACCAGTCAGTAATAAACTTATAGTCTATTCCACAATCCTTTTGTATCACAAAATCAGAACTCTTTAATTCCACTTCTATCCTCATATTCTAAATGCACTATTACTTCATCACCTTTTCTAATACCTTGATTATATAAGTGACTGTACATTGCATCTGCACCATTCTTAACACCAGTTTTATGTCCATGCATATATGCAGCTGCAACTATAATTCCAGTAATAACTAGTGCAATTATTTCCATCTACACTCCATCATCAACTCTGTTAGAGCTGCAACTAGATTAACTTCTTGGTCAACCACAAATGCAGATTTGTAACTATAGTCTGCAATAATAATTACAGCTTGTGGTATACTCTGTGGTTCTAATACATCATAAAGTTTATCATAAATGTTTCTAAAAAGTTTTACTGGGTCGTTGTCTACATTTTGTGCAACCCACTTTCTCATATCTGTAAATCGTTTTGCTTTTACATGACCTAATAATTCTTGGAGACTTTCCTCTGCAATATTAGATAAGATACCTACATCTATACTACCACTTACTGCATATCTTTGTAACTCATTTATAGTTCTACGAAAGTCTGGAAAGTATTTCATTACCAGTTCTTGTAGAACTTCTGTATTGTATTTAACACCTTCATCATCAAGTATCATCATAAGTCTTGCCATGAATACAGATGCAAGTCTTGGTCTTTCACTTGGTGGTATCTTGAAATCAATAATAGTACATCTTGAATGCAAAGGTGCAATCAATCTGTTTTTGTAATTACATGTAAAGATAAATCTACAGTTCTTATGAAACTCTTCTATGAATCCACGAAGTGCTGGTTGGGTTGATTGTGCATTTAGATAGTCTGCTTCATCTAGAATGACAACTTTGTTTCCACCTTGTAGGGAAACTGTAGATGCAAAGTTTTTGATTTTAGTTCTAAGAACATCAATACCACTTTCCTCAGAACCATTAATTAGAATGTAATCACAATTATGCATTTCACATAATGCTTTTGCAATTGTTGTTTTACCAGTACCAGCTGTACCAGTAAGAATCATGTTTGGTATTTCATCTTTGATATCAAAGAAAGTTTGTTTGATATCAGCTGGAAGGACACAATCCTCTATTGTTTTTGGTCGATACTTTTCAACCCATAAAAATTCATCATTCATATATTCACCACATCATTATAAAGAAGACTCATAATCCCACCATTATGAATCGAGTCAATCCCCAAGAGAGAGAACAGATTGACACCCTCAGATACCAATGTCTAGTACCTACAAAAGTATTTATCACGAACCAAATGTTGAATCTGGTTCAAGTGCAATAAAATATTCTACACCTTTGTTTTTTGCAACGAAGTGTGCAAGTCCTTTAGAAGAAACATACACTGTATATTCGTCATTGACAATCTTAATGTTTTCCATTTTAAAATTCATGGAATAAGTTTGTCCATCACCATCTGTAATAACTTCTGTAAATTGATTACTAGATGGATTTTTCTTATCTCTAACAGATAATGATACTACATTACCATCACTTTCCAATACTAGGTCTGGAAGAGATAACACTGAACTTGCTTTCTTTAATTTAGAAAGTAAATCAGTAGATAAATCAAACACTACCTCTGGATTTGGCATTGTTATATCTTTCTCTGGTGGTGCAATAATCATTGAAGACTCAGCATAGTTGTATGTTGCACTTGCACCATCACCACTAATGTTGACAGAATTATCTCCAAATTCAAATTCTGCATCCTTACCTAACAACGAAACAGTTGCAAGGAACTCTGGAAGGTCATATACAGAAAACTCACTTGTAAAGTTATCTGATACTGTTGCTTTACCAAAGATATTTTTCATTGGTGAAATCGTTTTGATTTCATTACCAGTTTGTACTGTAATACCATTATTGATACTACTAAAGTTCGTTAGAACTTCAAATGTACTTTCACTTATTTTCATAATATATCCTCTTGATTAACTCTCATTCTTGTCCACTGTATCATGCACATAGAGAGCCATAAGTGCATAGTGTAAAACTTTCATTAAGTCTGCACGATTGTATCCATTCTTTTTACCATACCTTTGTGCATACTTTAAGATGTTACCCATGCAGAAACCTTCTCCATGTCCACCATCTATAATAAATTCTGTTGCTTGATATTTGTTCTGAGAATAATGTTGTTCATAAGTATTATCAACATATTCTTTAAATTGTTTTATCAACTCATCTTCGTTGTATTTGTAATCTATTTCACTCACCATATAATTATCTCATAGAATTCATATTTGTCAACTACCATTTTTCTAAATTAACTCCTCTAGTATTGAATGTTCCCATTGCTCTAGATTCTCTATAATCAAATGGAACACTTACACTAAATGGGTCTGACATTCCAGTACCAACCCACTCAGCTGTATTATAAAGTGTAGATGGGTTTACATGGTCTAGATATTTGTCAACCCACATATCATTCTTTTCACACCACTCTTCAATCTCTTCATATGTTCCATATACAAGTGTTCCCATCTTGTAGGAACTACCATCTGCATGTAGTACTTTTGCAATTTCTTGGTGAGATATGTCAGCCATTCCTTCTATCCTGTGCTTGTTTCTTTTTCAACTCTAGTTCTTTTTTACTAGGTATTTTTTGTTGTGCTTGTTTCTGACTCATTTGTAAAATATATGTTCGTTAATAGTTACAGTTTCATTTAGTGAATCTGCCCAGTAAGGATTTACATATACAGAATGATAATGTGTTGCACCTTCTGTAATGTCTCCATATGCACCTTGTAAGATATTCCTTGCAAGGGTCAAACATTGTACCCAAGTTTTTGAGTCCTCTGGGTCGTCTGATTTACCATCACAAAACCAACTGAATTGACATTGATGTCTAACAGGCATCATATTACCTTTCCAGTTTTCTTTCCACTTTGCTTGATAAACAACACCACAAATATCAGATGGATAATTCATGTGTTGAGTTCTATTAATAACTACTTGGGAAACTGCAATCTTACCAGCTAGTGGTTGATTACCTGCTTCAAAGTACATGTTTTGTGCAAGACAGTATGCCTCATTGTTTGGGTCAGATGCTTCTATTTTGTTTATGAAAAATACTAAACTTGCAACTATTACCATCATCATGATATGAAATGGTATAAAAAGTTTTGATGCACTAGACCAAGGTCTAGACCATATTATCATTTCTACTATATGTTTTATTCTACCCATGTGTATCCCCATCTTAATAAATCTTCTTGTTCTTTTATTGCTCTATCAGTATCCATTTTGTTAACTGATATCATTGCATTTTTTTGATTTGTTACTTCAACATAATCATCTAATATATTAAATGTTACTGAATGACCTTCATGGGTCAATGTACCTTTAAATACCATCCTTGGATGGTCTATACACTTATTCATAATTACTCCAAAAACTGGTGGGATGGAGAACAGTTATACAAACAAAAGCTGTAATGTAAGTGTTCTTTTTTGTAATGGTCGTTCTCCTGTCCCATACCCGAGCCGTAGCCCCTATTATTATTTCCCACCTCTGATATAGGTATCGATTAGTTCATCACCAGTCATTCTATATCCAAAGGTTCTAATTAGTTTACCTTTCTGTGTTCTCTCAATGAGACCACTATTGTATTGTGTATCTGTCACACTACCATTCTCAAAGTCTCTTTTAGAGTCCTCGGTTTCATACCACATTGATGTAGTTTGATGTATAAGAATTGAATTAGGACTGTCTGCCCACTCTTCTGCTTCTAATAGTAATCTTTGTCTTTCGACTGCACCATCATACTCAGTCATTTTTCATAACTCCTTATCCTCGCTGGGATAACTATGTTCCAGTTACATGAATCACAAACTCTATCATTCATATCTTCAAGAACTGGTTGTGGATTATTTCCATATCCCTCATAAGTCCCTGTGCATAAAGCACAGGGTTGAGGAGAACTAGACGACTCTAGTGAGGTCTTATATGTCGAGTTCATCATTTGCATTCTCCTCGTTAACTTCATCCTCTAAAGGGTTTACACCTTCATCAACCTTTGTGTAAAGGTCAAGGAAGGCTGCTTTAGTGTCTTCATCAAACCTTGCAAGACACACCTCAATAGACTTCAACTTATCGTTGAACATTGAGAATGCTTTTGCAATGTGAACCAACCTTCTAGTTGAAATCACTTCATCAACAGCACCCTCGTAAAAAGACTTTCTAATAACATCAGCCCAGTCAACAAGTTTGTCTGCAAACTCATCATCACTGACACCAAGAATTGCAAAGTCACCTTTGACAATTTTCTTCTCAGTTTTGACTGGTGGATATTCTTGTTCAAGACAGATTGCAAACCTTTCAAGGAATGCTTCGTTCAAGATGTTAGTACCAATGAATCTACCATCCTCAGAACCTTTACCTTTAGTGTTTGCAGTTGCAACCACTGTAAATCCATCTGCTGGTTTTACAAACTCACCAGTCTTCTTGATTAAGTAACCACCACCTTCTAGGATGGATTGTAAACACATAATCTTGTTTGATGCAAGGTCAACCTCATCAAGAAGTAACACTGCACCTTTTCTCATTGCTTTAAGGACAGGGCCTTCTTTGAAAACAATGTTACCATTGATTAAAGTATTTGAACCAATCAAATCATCCTCATCTGTCTCGATGGTGATGTTAACTCTGAATAACTCCTTCTTGAGTTTTGCACAAATTTGTTCGACCATCAAAGTCTTACCATTACCACTGAGACCAGTAATAAACACTGGAAAGAAAACTCCAGATTTAAGAATTGACTTGAGGTCTTTGAAGTGACCAAAAGGAACATAGTTATCCATCACTGTAGGAATAACTGAAACATTCTCATCAAGAACATTCACACCAACAGTAGATGTTGGAACTGGAACTGTCTCGACAGTTTGAACAGCTTGCACTGTAGGTACAACTGGTTGGCTGTAATTCTCTGGAACTACAGACTCAATTGAATAAGTACCATACCCAACTTTGAATTGTGGGTTTCTAAACAACCACGATGGTTTTGGAATACCAGCGGTTTTACAAATTTTCTTTACTGTCGATTTTGCAAATTCGACTTGGTTTGGATATTGTTCTGAACAGGCATCCAAGAACCTGTAATGATTAGCATTCAAATTCATAATTTAACCTCACTTGTTTTTGAATAAATTTCCATAATCGTATTATACTAAAAAGTGTACCCATCACGCAACCTTCTTAACGAAGTGTTGAAGAATTTTTCTTTGGGACATTTTGTTGTTACCCATTCTTTTCATTGCACCTTTTAATGCTTGTTTACTAGCACCAACTTGTACATCTAAAGTATCATCTTCTGACACGATACCCATTTTCTTTTTGTTTAGAATGTAGAACTCATTGTATCCACTTTTTTCAGTAGTTTCAACTTTGTATCCACCTTCTCTTCTGAATAACTTGTATGCTTCTGATTTGATATCCCAGTCTTGATACTCACCACTAAATTTGTCAACTGCATGGTCAAACTCTCTGTGAGAATTTTTGCAAATAAAGAATCCAACAGTGTCAACACCAGTAGTCTTTTCAATCCATTTTAGAAGATTGTCAGTACCACCTCTACTATTGTAACCAACATCTGTTCTGTAAAGATAGGTGTTTTTAGTTCTTCTATCGTGGAAGTATTGTTCACCACCATAACCCATGCAACCTAATCTGAAACTGTCACCATCTGTAAGAGTAACAAATTGTAGTTTGTCAATTCCATAGTTGTGTTTGAAATCTGCAATGTAATCTCTCATAATCATAAGTGACTCATCAAGAGGAGTACCACCTAGACCATAGTTATATGCATATCCATAACCAGCATCGAATCTGTCACCTTTTTGATGGTAGTACCTTCCACCACACATTGCTTCAAGGTTTGCATTCATAGAGACTGCAGCTTCGAAGAAATCTCTTTTGTTCATTTTGTCAGTGAATAGTTCGAGAAGTTTGAAACCACTTTTAACTTTGAAACCTTTAACATCATCTTCGTTATAATAATCCTGTTCTCTGTCAAGAGTTTCTCTCCATGCATCTGTAAATGCAAATACTCTGTGAGGGATACCAACTCTTCTACAGAACATTGTAAGAACTATAGATTGTTCATAGGTCTCTCTGATTGCATCGTACATAGAACCAGACCAGTCGACCAACATAATCACACCATGATTTTTACCATCAGGCACGATAGTTGCTCTTTTGAATATATCGTCTTTGAGTAAGTACTGGTGGATTTTTGACATATCAAGTTCACCAGTTTTTGCAGACATTGACTTTTTGTATGCATCTGCAGCTTTTCTCATATCGAATTCTTTTGCCATGTAGTTAATGACATTCTTGTTGTGGTCAAAGAACTTTTGAGTATACTCTCTAGAGTTTGCAAGAGTATCAACACCACCATATTCTTTGAAATTATCTCCGAGCTCTTTGTTGATATCACTTATTACTTGTTTGTAACCAATAGTGACATCACTTACTTTGTGTTCTTTAGAATTGAAATCTAGATAAGTAGGTTCTCTGTCCCATCTATCTAATGATTTGTGAAGTTTGTCTTCATTGTTTCTGAAATTCTTATCAGTAACAGATTCGTTTGCAGTAGGTTCTGCATTACCACTTTCACCACCTTCACCTTCACCACCATTTAGGTTTTGAGACTTAGGAACTTCGATATCACCTTCACCAGTAGTTTCTTCATCACCTTCTTCACCATCTTCATCTGAATCTGAACCCTCTGCACCTTTTGTGCCATCTTCTGATTCTTCCTCAGACTCTTCCTCTGATTCCATACCACCACCAATTGAATCTTCTGCATCACCTTCTTGTTCTTCTTTTTCTTCGAAGTCTTGAGGAATTGCATCCCCATCACCTTCTGAGGTTTCAACAGACATTGCATTAGTATCAGTTTGAGGCTGTAATTCTTCTAACTTAGATAACTCATAAAGATAGTCTGCAACTTTGACTACCTTTTCCCAAGTATCCATTTTAGTATCAATTTGATTTACGATTTTTTGTTCTTCTTTAGAGAACTCAACCATAAGAGAATGACCAATCTTGAAGTAAAGATTAATTCTATCTATGAATGCAAGTTTGTTTACATCATAACCTTTAACTCCAAAGAAGTCTAAGTCTAAGTGTAACTCTTTGTATGCATCATAGAAGATTCTTCTAAGACCAGCATATTTGTTTTTGATATGTTTCTCAATCCTAACATCTTCTAAGACATTAAGATATCCTTTGTATGTTGCACCCTTTTCTGATACTGCATCATGCCATCCATCTGGTGGAGTAATAAGTGCATGACCAACCTCATGACCCATGAATAAGTCATATAGTTGATTAGACATTTCGTCCTTAAGAATAGGACAAACTAACTTCCTATTCTTTGGTTCGAAATATGCAGTAGGGACTTTTTTATGTTCTATAACTAAATCCTCTGTAGCAAGTAACCTTGCAAGAGAATCTTTTCTTGTTCTAAGTATATCTGTATTTGACCTCATGTTGCTAGTATACAAAAAAATGTACCTATGGGTCAACCTTTTCTATATTGAATTTATTAGCCCACCACTTACGAACTGGATGGGAATTTATACCTACATTTACTTTAGATGGGTCTGGGTTTGGAATCAATCCTCTCCACTCCCCAGATGTTCCAGCAGTTCCATGTGATTGTAATTCCATTTGTTCTGGTTGGGAAGTATACCATATTGGTGCAGTATATCTATCTTCATTACCATGTGCTGGATGTACACCATGAAAATGTTTCATGCTTTCAAAGATTACACATGTTCCTTGTTCTGGTTTTAGAACTGTACCATCCTCAAAGAATGTTTCTCCACCTTCAAAGTCGTCATTAAGATATAGTATAGAAGCATAATCTGTAAATGGAACTACATTAACTACTTCCTCTTCATTTGTCATATGTTCTAATTCAGTTCCTATTCTTGCATGTATTGGAACTTCATATAGTGGTTTTGCCATAACATCAATATGCATTTCTTGACCTTTACCTTCTGGCCACCACATAATTTCAGTTTGTTCTGGATATGCCATTTCACCATAAACTTTCCAGATTTCAGATATTGCTTTATATTGATATTCTGCTAGAATTCTTTTGACATGAATATTACGAATACTGACCATAGGTATCCTACGACCATTGTATTGTTCGGCTGCATCATCATGTGTAACTAAATTAAAATTAGCTTGATGATACTTTATCAGTTTCCGACACTGTTCCTTCGTTAGACAATTCTTGATTGTTGCTACGATATTCTTTGGCAACTTGTACGAATTGTTTTCTAATTCT
>Ga0163109_10003276_pt1 | contig 12384 bp, 10 predicted proteins | sample CRUFie1St13metaG_FD_108704 | JGI IMG/M metagenome (GOLD analysis project Ga0163109, IMG submission 108704) | Marine microbial communities from the Costa Rica Dome - CRUD Field 142mm St13 metaG | ecosystem: Environmental > Aquatic > Marine > Oceanic > Photic zone | place: Costa Rica: the Eastern... | reverse complement strand
GTTGTTTCTGGTGAAACACTCAATCTCATTAGGGCTGGTAATACCGAACGGAACCTCGCCGGAATCCCCCATTCTAGGGAGTTTCGTATTGGCCAACCTTTCGCTGGCCAACACCGCGAGCGTCAAGTTGGCGTTGCCAAACAATTGTTCGCAGCGATGGATATCGCTAGGGAAGACACAGAAAAACGCCAAGATTGGGTGTTACGTGGTTTTCGACAATTTGATGCCCCAGTATGCGTGATCATTACTTATGATGCGGTACTTGCGGATAGCGATGACACTGCTTTTGACTGCGGGGCCGTCACGACGGCACTAGTAAATGCAGCGTGGTCAAGAGGTTTGGGCGCGGTTATAAATAGCCAGGGCATAATGCAATCACCTGTCGTCCGCGAGCATGCGAAGATTGCTGAAGATCAAGTAATTATGAAGGCTGTGGCCCTGGGTTGGCCAGACGACAGCTTTCCAGCCAATGCTGTTGTCTCAGAGCGTAAAAGCGTCGATGAGGCCGCAACCTTCATTGGTTTCGATAATTAAAAACTAGCTAAACCCCGCGCGTGATTTTTAATGATTGGTGAGAGGGTATGTTTGCCGTAGGTTTCAGGCAACCACGCTTCTCTGACAGCCCATGGCTGACCAGCAGCTCTATTCACCGGGTTTCTAATCTATTTTGCCGTTTATGTCTTGGCTGTTTTTTCTAATGTAGTCATCTGCGGAGCCAAAGCTTGTGCCGGGATTAAGTAGCCCTTTCCCCGGGACATGATTAACCTCGATCCGAATACCGTCTGGATCCTCAAACAAGACATAATAATATCCTGGCGCCCAGTCGCCCTCTTCCGGGCCTCGCACTATCTTCGCGCCTAGAGAATCTACAAGGACTGCGGTTGCATCTACCGAGTGACGGTCTTTTGCCCGTAGGCAAATATGGTGCAAACCAACACGGTATTGCTCAAACCTTTCGCGCTGAAAGGGTGGATCACATCGTCGAACACCAATTGCCGTCCGCGCCCCGACATAGTAAAGCAGATCAGGCCCGTCATTTACCTTAGTCATGCCGAACTCAGGCAGAAGGCCGCTGTAAAATTTATGCGCCTTATCAAACTGACTGACAGTCAGAATCACATGCGCCATTCCGTTGATTTCGATCACCTGAGAGCCCTTGATGAAATGATTCAAAGAGTAAACATCATTGAAGCTCCGCACACCAGACGCTCAAAAACCTCTGGCTTGGGTTCCATTCTGTTCCGTCTAACTGATTATGTACGAGCAGATAATTTATAAGCTATATTTCAAGTAGCCCAAGAAAAGGGGACTCCGCTGCCATGAAAGATGCGCAAATAACTATTCCTAAGAAATCCTTGACAAGTTCTGGATCAATTCGGGCTCGGAATCGACGCTTGTCAGTCAAGATATTGAGGAAAAAACTCGTCAAACGCCAATATGCCGATCTCAGGCATATCGAAAAAGGCGTAAAAATAGGATCTAGGGGCTAAAGTGCGAGGGGGAGCAATCCACATTGGAGACATTCGGAATCACCTCGGCAATGGCGGTCTCCTGCTTGAACAATTGAACTTGTCAACAGCATAGGACATACGCGATGGAATATAGATTACTTGGCCGGACTGGTATCAAGGTCAGTCAGCTCTGTCTTGGCACCATGATGTTTGGGGGCAAAAGCAACGAGGCAGATTCTATACGGATGATCGATCACGCGATGGATAGCGGCATAAATTTTATCGACACTGCCGATGTTTATGCAGGAAATGAAAGTGAGCGAATTGTTGGAAAATCCCTGGCCGAAGAGAACAAAAGGGAGAACATAATACTGGCTACAAAGTTCAACTTTGCAAACCCGGCTGATAGAAATGCCAGAGGATTAAGTCGTAGACACGTGATTAACGCTTGTGATGCCTCGTTGAAAAGACTAAAGACGGACTGGATAGATCTTTACCAGATGCACAGATGCAGCTCGAATATACCGATAGATGAGACGCTTAGGGCGCTTGACGATCTGATCAGAGCGGGGAAAGTTCGTTATGTCGGCGGGAGCATGTTTCCTGCCTGGAGAATTGTGGAATCTCTTTGGGTGGCAAAAGAGTTAGGACTGAATCGTTTGATTTGTGAGCAACCCGCTTATCACATGCTTGATAGAACAGCGGAACGTGAGGTAATTCCCGCCGCGCAATCATTTGGGCTTGCCGTCATACCCTGGGGGCCACTGTGCGGAGGACTTTTGTCGGGAAAATACGGGAAGAATCAAGACGTCGAGGGTGCTCGCTGGCAAGGTGGGAAAGATAACGCAAATAGGGAGGCAACCAACCGAGCCTGGGAAATTCTCGACCACCTAAAAACAATGGCTGACAGGAAGGGCTGTTCAATGTCGCAGCTAGCATTGGCTTGGAACATGGCCCAGTCCGGTGTTACTGCCCCGATCATTGGACCACGAACGCTTGATCAACTCGCAGACAATCTCGGCGCAATGGATGTGCGGATGGAGGAGGAGGACCTCAGAACAATTGATGAACTAGTTCCCCCTAAAGGCTACGCCGTGAGGTACTACGATGAGGCCAACGCTATCGATTTTAGACCGCATTCGCATAAAGGTTTCGTTTAGCCGAACTTACCGCGCGCAAGACAAAGTCCGAGCTTAGTTTGGCAGTGCCTGATTACAGTCATAGACAAATCGTTCGGCCGGCGTTAACAAGGCTAGAGGCCAAGTGATTTTAGGCCAAACCACTCTTTCTCATACTTCGATTCTATGGCAGATCATGGAAAATTTAATGATATTGGTCTTGTTAGCACGATGATGAATTGATGTATCAACGACGCCATCTACACTGCCGGCCGCATAGGCTGTTTGGAATATCAGAGATGGACACTACCTCAATGCATTGGAAGCAAATATCCCGATTTACGCTTTTTATTTTTGGACTTCTAGCAATTGTCTACGCGTCTGCTTCCGGTTGGCCTCAATACGGAAATCTCGGGGGCCAGCAGTACACTCCCTTGAGCCAAATTAACATCAACAATTTGAATAAACTCGAAGAACTATGGCGATTTCGAACTGGAGATCTAGGACAGGGTTTTAAACGCAAAGGCCATTCAATGCAGGCCAATCCTATTTTGTGGAACGGGACACTTTATGTATCCACGAGCGCAAATTGGGTGGTTGCAATTGATGCTGTTACGGGCACTGAGCAATGGCGGTTCGATCCAGAATTGCCAAAAGATATCGGCTATTCATCTAGCGCTTCAAGAGGTGTAAGTATATGGCATGGTAATACGCAGGTGTGCCCTAGTCGCATTTTTCTAGGCACACTAATAGGCGAACTAATTGCTTTGGATGCTCGGACCGGCAAACCTTGCTCTGACTTTGGTGAAAACGGCCGGATAGACCTGAGTAAAGGTGTTGGTTCAGTTGAATTAGGTGAATATAGCATCACCTCGCCGCCAGCTATATTGGGGGAGCTTGTAATTGTCGGCTCTGCAATTGGCGATAATCGAGCTACTAATTTGGAACGCGGAATCGTGCGGGCTCTTGACGCACAAAGTGGTTCTATTAAATGGCTATGGGACCCAATACCAAAATCCCCAACAGATAGGGCTAGCGTAACCTGGTCTAGTGACAGCAATCTCAATACTGGGGCGGCAAATGCCTGGGCACCCTTGACAGCCGACCATTCCAGCGGTCTCATTTTTGTGCCCACCTCTTCCCCAAGCCCAGATTTTTTTGGCGGAGAACGGCTGGGGGATAACTTGTATTCAAATTCGATCGTCGCCTTGGACGGCTCCACTGGAGAGGTCGTCTGGTTCCAACAATTGGTCCACCATGATGTTTGGGATTATGATCTTCCGGCTCAACCCACACTTACCACCATTAAGCGTGGAAGCAAAAACCACGACGCGGTGGTAGTTGTGACTAAAACCGGCATGTTGTTCGCTTTCGATCGAGATACGGGAAAACCGATTTATGAAATCGAAGAAAAAGCTGTGCCGCAGAGCAAGGTGCCCGGCGAAGTCACGTCACCTACCCAGCCTTTCTCGACAATTGCAGCACTTGCAAATCAGAGCCCAGTGACCACCAAGGACGCCTTTGGCGTCATATTTTTTGATAAGTTGAGCTGTCGACGCCAGATCAGAAAGTTCGAATCCGACGGTATATTCACACCACCAAGTTTGGAAGGAATAATCATGCGCCCTGGCTATGCAGGAGGCTCGAACTGGGGTGGTGTTGCAATAGATCCTGATCGACAAATCGCCGTAACCAATGTCAATGAGATTCCAGCTTTAGTCCGGCTCGTTCCAAGAGTAGATCTAGGAAGACTAAAGGCAGAGGGCAAGTTAAAGGGCTGGCAAATCACCGCGCAGCGTGGGACGCCATACTATCTCGCCCGTCGGATCTTTTTGTCGCCCTTAAATCTACCCTGCACGAAACCCCCTTGGGGCGAATTAGTGGCCGTCGATTTGAGGAGCGGCAAAATTCTTTGGGAGAAAAATCTTGGCACGATAAAGGATTTGGCTCCTAAAGTTGTGCCAAATTTCAAATGGGGAGTGCCAAATTTAGGAGGAGCCATACTCACTGGCTCTGGTTTGCTAGTGATCGGAGCAGCGGCGGAACATAAATTACGAATCTATCAAACCGAGACGGGGCAAGAATTATGGTCCACCAAATTGCCTGCGGCTGCGATGTCTACACCAATGAGCTATGAGCTTAACGGCAAGCAGTATATTGCCATCGTGGCGGGTGGAAATGATGCATTGAATATGAAACGAGGGGACTACGTCATCGTTTATGGTTTGAAGACGTCTAGAACATGAAACGCAAATAAACTTGAACTAGTAAAGACGGCAAAGGCATAGTGAGTGCCGGGAGGAAATATCACTTTTTCTAATTCACTGCGGCGACCAGCGGAGAGCAAGTGACTATGACTTGGGAGAAAGATGAAAGCTATTGCCTACCCAACCGGGCAGACCAAAATTAGGATAATTCGGAATGATCTCGCCAAAACTGACATAACAAAAATTAAGGAAAAAAATGATTTCTGAACAGCAAGCTCCTCTGAAATCCGGGTTTGGCGCCAAATCTGAGCCAAGCGAAGTGCTCGACGGAATAGATTTAAGTGGGAAAACAGCAATCGTCACAGGCGGTTATTCTGGCATCGGCTTAGAGACGACTAGGGCGTTGTCGGGGGTGGGAGCCAGAGTAATTGTACCCGCGCGAAGAATAAGCGCAGCAAAAGCTCAGCTGGCCGGCATCATTGAGGATGTCGACATTTTCGAAATGGACTTGGCAGACCTGAAATCTGTGGATCAGTTCGTTCGCAAATTTTTAGAATCTGACGCCGATTTGGATATCTTAATAAATAACGCCGCGGTTATGGCTTGTCCGCAAATGCTTACAAAGGAGGGATGGGATCTGCAATTCGCGGTCAACCACATTGGTCATTTTATGCTGACAAAAGGGCTTTTGCCTAAACTTACCCGATCCGATCAGGCGAGGGTTATCTCGCTATCGTCTACAGGCCATAAGCTTTCTGGCATCAGGTGGGAGGATGTTCACTTTGAGAAATCTTACGATAAATGGAAGTCCTATGGGCAATCCAAAACTGCCGCAAGCCTTCTCGCAGTGGAGCTCGACAAGAGAATGCGAAGTGATGGAATCCAAGCTTTCTCTGCCCATCCTGGTGGTATTTTTACTCCACTTCAACGGCACCTGGAAAAAGAGGAAATGATTGCCCTAGGGTGGTTAAACGAGGATGGAGAGCTCTCCGAGAGGGCCGCTGCAAATTTCAAATCCACTACCCAGGGGGCAAGTACCACTCTATGGTGCGCCACGAGTCCAATGCTGGATGGCGTAAGTGGAGTATATTGCGAAAATTGCGATGTGGCAGAAAGACAACAAGAAGGGCCAACAGCAAGGTTTGAGGGCGTAAACGACTGGGCGGTGGATAGTGACGAGGCGGCAAAGCTATGGGAATTCACCGAAGCTACGGTCGCCGACGCTAAAAGCATCTGATTTTGTTCGCTCTTCCTTAACGTTTATATCAACGCCTCTGCAATAATTAGAGCCCCTGATAATTACTCAACAAGAGATCAGTTGTGCATAACTCGGCGCAGAATCAATGCATCTCAGGGATAAAATGATGGCTTAGATAATTTTCTAGGGAGAGGTTCATCACAACTCCCCCATGTACTTAAACTTTTATCGAGCGCTATTGTCGGTCTAGCAACCTCAATCTTCAGTTGATTCGCCAAAATCTTTCGGCCAATTAGTCTCCTCCACCCTATTCTCGAGAAATAATTCGGCGTTGCGGGCAACGAGTGCCACCTTGAAGAGCCACCAGGGTTCTTCAGGATCAACATCACCAACCTTGATTCGTTCTGAGTAGAAGCGGTTTTGCACGTCTTGACAGATACGAAGAGTATTTACAATGAAATCTTGCTCGTCGGTGCTCATTATTTTTCCAGTTCCTCAGTCTCTCGGACAGCCGCCGGAATGGCGAAACATCCTCGGTTTAAATGGGTTAGAAATGAAGTGGGGTCACCAATTCGGTTGATCCGGCTGCCGACAGGTCAGCGGGGGAGTGAGGTGCTTGTTATGGCAGAGCATCTTGATCGTAAACCGCGGACACTTACTGGTTACCCCTACATGCGAGTTATTTCTTAGAGTGCAACCCAATCTGCCAGGCAACGGCACACTATGCCAAATCCTATTCCGAGTCATAATGAGAATCGTCAAACCTGGCCCATCTAAGGAATGATGCGGCGAGAACGCAGATCCTGCAACCAATAACAAAAGCTTTCCTCGCTATTATAGGTCTGATTAAAACCGGCCTGATGAATTTTCACGGTGCTGACAAAAATAGGCGGCAGAGCGTCATCGGCACCCAAGGCGAAGCAGAGGTCTGCGTAGTAGTGAGACTCTCCAACGATCTGTTTTAGTGTATTTGGCGCCAGATCATGACGGGCCAAAATGCCCTGCCAAAGATCCTCCCGCTGCATTACATAATCGGCAACCGAAAGAGGCTCGTCTTCCCCCAAAGGCACCTCTAGAGTTTGGGCGATGGCTGGCCACATATCCCGCCAGCTAAACACTTCGCCGTTGGTTAAGTTGTAAGTTTCGCCTGCTGCACAATCGTTGACAGCTGCCCAAAGACAAGCATCCCCTACCAAGCGTGCGTCTACTGCTTCCATGGCTCGATTCACCCCGCCGGGAAATGACAATGGCAATCCCTCTTCCTGGCGCAGCGCCGCGTAGACGCCTACCACTGGAGGTAGATTCATCACGACCCCGTGGTTAGGACCGACGATCATCTGGGGCCGCAATATGGTGATGGCGTAATCCTGGCGTTCAGCATGATCCCGTAAAAAATCTTCCTGTACCCAGTAAAAATTTGGGTGTTCAACCCGGGGCTGACTTTCCCGAGCAGGCACCCGCATGGGTCCAACCATGGCGCCGTATGCTTTAGTACCCTGCAGAAGAGTGACATGCTGTAGCTGATTAGACTGGGTCAGAGGGACGAGCAGATTTTCCAGCATCTGTCCGTTAGTCTGGATTTGTTCTGGATCAGACCATCCAGCAACCAGTCCAGGAAGTTCATAAACCGCCGTGTACACTACGTGGGTAATGCCTTTGAGCTTCCGGCATGTTGCGGAAACAGCCTCTTTGTCCTGCAAATCCAGCGGCACGAATTCGATGTTGGCATCGTTCAAAAGTTCCGGGAAACGCCGAGACGCCGCGACCACCGGCCATCCAGCCCTCGCAAAACTAATCGCTGCCGCGGTACCGACTAATCCACTGGCCCCTACGATTAGAACTTTGTTCTGCATGATTTTTTCCGCTTCATGTAATTCAAATCATCTTGCTAAGAAAATACGTTTGTCACATGAGCTTCGAACTTTATTTCAGTACAGTTAAGATGACCCATCCGTGTCATTCTGAATTCGCCTGCAAGTCTAGTAGTCTCCTCACGTTCTCGGTGGCTTTTTGCTGTGCCTTATCCGCTTTATTAAAAAGCCGCAGAAAGGGTAGCCTGCTCAACGCAGAAAGGATCTTTATAGTTGGGCTCGCGTTGAGGACGTGGCTTTCAAAGTTCAGTCGGCTCGTCTGAAGCCAATTTTTAAGCCTGGGTTCTTTTAGCCAGCTTTCTTGATTGATGGCATCAGCAAGATTATTCCTAAGAAAATCAATGTCGGTATTTGGGTGGGGAACCGGTTTACAAAGCTCGTTCTTTTTTGCGTCATCTTTATAGTTGGCTTCAACATAGCCGAGCAGCCCGGCTGAAAAAACCTGCTGACAGGTCCGTACCGACTGCAGCGTGATTTTTTGTTTATTGAAAATTGGTACGGGTGGCCTCTTAGCAAGCCCGTCACCTGCACAGTCAACATGGAGGGTCTCGAGATTTGTGGCAATCGAGCCATGTTCAAGCACTATCTCGGTGTCGGTAATACTTTTGACCCGTCCTTTACGAATAATGTTCTCTATCCTTTTTAATTGATCCAACTCTGCTTTCGTCACTGTACTGCATCGGTACATTGTTGGTTTGACGTTATCGTCGATCCTCAGAAGACCCCCGGCTTTTGAGATTTTGTCGAAAAAGTCATCGATATCTTCTGATTGAGAGCCCGGAATGATTTGATTGGCAAGAGCCATGCCAATGGAATCGAGGGTTGGCTGAATCTGAGCCCTATCCAAAATCCAGGAGTCTCTGGGCATGATCCAAGATATTCTCTGGGGTTTCACATCGTTTTTAAGGAGAAATAAAACAGCGTCTATCGCCGTTTTACCGGCCCCGACAATGACGAAGTCATTGTATTTTTGACCCAAAACAGGCAAGTCGTTTATAGGAGCACATTTAGCATCACCTTCCAGAGAGAACGGTAGAGGTCTTTTAGAGGGGACGACGACGTTCATGTATGTTGAGTCCACTTCTTTTTTGAAAGAAACAGAATACTTCTCGTCAGATAACAAAGAACTGAACTCTCCATCGCCGTGATATTCGCAGCTGGGAAAGTAAAGAACTCTGCCAGATGATAAGAACTGCCGTTGCATTACCTGATCGAAATAGCCACATACTTCGGAATTGGTGGCTAATTCATATAAACCCTTATTTAACCCCGTCGTGTCGATGGTGTTGTTGCCAAGTTTTTTTGAGTTCACACCATAAAAAGCTGACGGCTGATGTAGGCGAACGAAAGGATATGCATCATTCCAATGTCCTCCTGGTTGATGATGTTTATCGACAATAATTATGTTGGCATTTGTTTCGGTAATTAACGCATCACAAAAAGCCATGCCCATCGCGCCACTTCCGATGACTAAGTAATCTGTTTCAAACTCTTGCATGCTTAACCCTCCAGGGCGATAGGCTACCAATAGCGTGTCCAAAATCACTAAACCAATACAGATGTGACTTTACCGGTGAGAGGATGATCGCGACAGCAGTAAGCCATGTCCTTGTCGTTGTGGCCATGCTTTTCCTTATCCTTTTTTATTCCTCGGTGATGGGTTGCGTCGCAACAAGTCGCGTGCGCGCCAGGCCGGCGTTCCGATATACGTGAGCAGCGCGATATGCTGGCCTGGCGTACATTGTTAAGAGCGCCTTAGCCGACGGATAGGTTGCGATGGCAATTTCATGCCATCGCCCATCATCGATGCCTGACAACTGTTTCGGTGCCGTGCTTCTCCAAACAATCCGCCCACCCACTGACGCCAGGGAGGTGGCCATTCTGTCGCCGTATTCAGCGTACGCTTTGGCTCCTGAGATCGGCTCGGTTGAAGCATATTCTACATCGGCCGCGAAGTTGGCCTTCTCGGTATACTCAAGGAAATTAAGCATCCAGATCGGCTGGTTATTACTCAGCTCAAGCTGTTCGGTCCAGTTGCCCTCGAAGATGCCCACGCCCTGCACAATATCCGCAGTCGCTATCAGGGATTGGATTTGTTCTTGGCCTTCATACCTTGACCTGGCGGCGCGATTAAATAGCCCCAGCGTAAAGAGCACAGCGTTATTAATCTTCAATACAAAAGGCATAATGGGCTGCGAGGCGTAGGTTCGGTATATGAATTGATCCGCCCATTCCTTGCGAGCGGAGAAGGCGGCCTCGCCGGCTTCCGTTGTCGGATACCAGGTTATAACCAGCGAATCGGTTGCACGATCGGCTTCTATTGCTCTCTCATCAGGAACGAACAATGGTGGGAGTACTTTGTTTGCAAGCACAAGTCGTCCTCCAACTTCTTTGGCCAACTTCGCAGCCTTTCTGAGGAAATCGCGTTGTAAGCCAGGCGTCTTTGCTTCAACTAAGTCAAGCAGCGCATAAGGTTTTTGCCACATCATATTTGTGAGGCTCTAACGAATTCATTTTCGTTGCTTCCTCGAACGATCCTCTCTATTTGTGCCATTTTCCCGCCAAAGTTTACCTGACATTTATGGACAAACGCGATCTGTCGATGGAGTTCAACCGTTGTCTAGCTACTAATCGTATCTTTTAGAGTGAGAGGAAGAATAGTGTTCGCGGAGAAGTCCAAACCGCTAAAAGAAGCCGCTTTAAAAAAACAGACCGTGACCATGAGCATCTATTTATCCTCGTATTGGTTAACTGAACTGGACAGCGCAAAAGTCTGTGGAAGACAAATTTCGGAAGAGGAGAGGTTCCTTCTTGAGCTCGATGATTCTTTAACGCAAACCCTTAAGAATAAAGCAAGGTCTGAAATTTCTGTCAGATTGTTAACACAGGAAGAAAGATCCAATCTGGAATCTTATGAAATTGCCAGGTTAGGACACGCCGATAAATACTTTTTTAGAGAAATTTATCTAGAGTCGAAGATTGAGCCGTTAGTACTGGCCCGCTCAATTACAATAGGTGGTAGCGAAACATCAAATTTGTTAAGTGGCTTGGGGACAAACCCTCTAGGCACACTTCTCTTCAATTCCGCAGATTGGGATTCCAGCCCGTCAAGGCTCAAGCTAGAAACCGTTAGCGGTATCTTCGGCAGAAGCACTCTTTGGAGAAACCGCCGCACGAAAGAACTTCTGGCCGTGCAAGAATTCTTCCTCCCAGCTCTGCTGAAATGCGGCGTCTTGGTCTCCTAAAGAAAAGGAGTCTCGTTACAGACGTCCCCTACAGGTGAACGTTTCGGCCTTCTCCTCGTGCCGCAGCTCAAATTTAAATGGGGGCACCAATCCGGTTGATCCGGATCGGTGATTAACAACCCCAATTTTTCTACTCAAACATTTGAGCTGTATCAAGCGCGAGCTGAGACGCGATCGCAGTTCTCGATAAAGTTCTCATAGACGCTGCCTTTGTTCTAAAGTCAGCCGCCAGATCGGAATTATTCGACTTGTGATAGAGCTCCATAAGAACTTGCATGGAGGGGTACCCCATCCAAATCATGTGGGTCTCTCCGTTTTCACCGCCCGCCACTATTTCTCGTAGCCCATAAGAAGTGGGAGCCATGCCCTCTTTGGTCATCGCTTTCATAAGTTTCTTCCATTCCGCGACATAACCTGCTGGATCCGTAACAGTCAGGTAATACAGGTAAAAAACTTTATTAACCCCGATGGTCGATTGTGGAGCTACTTCTACGACAGTCGACATAATGGTGCTGTACACCGTTTCGTTACCTAACTCCCTCATCTCATCGAAAAATGCGACATGAGGTGGCGAAACTGTTTGAACATCGGCAGGTGGAAGAGAAGCACCGTTTGGGTAGTAATAATCGATTGCCATTGTTGCGCCGTTCCCGGAGCTGGCGTTCAACCCATAAAGGCCCATTCCAACGCCTCTTTTGCCAAGAACACCTGACTGAAGAAACTTTGCTGCAGCGCCAGCACTTGCGGGTGCATTATCTGCTTTAATGCCCTGCGTTAAAACATATTGGATAGCCGGTTCAGATTCTTCATGATGGCCGGCGAAGCCAGACAATGGCAACAACAGAGCCACAACGAAGCCAAGATACTTTTTCATTCGATTCCCCTTTAAGTTAAAGAGATTTAACACTACATGAATTTTGCGTGGGGTGTTCTTTTGTCCCTTATTGTCAGTCGCGCCTCCTTCACCAACAGCAATTCAAACCTGCCAGTTTTGTTCGCAATCTGACGGGAGGTTACACATTGGCTGGCCTAGCGATTCCGACGCCTGGCCCCAGAACGAAATGAGCTGGCGATGTTCGGAGACCCCAGAACGATCGTCCCATGCATGTGCTTGGTGTTTTAGCTTATGGTTTTATTTGGACTTGCGCGAACGCCACAAGATATCAAATTGGTCGGGACGGCAGGATTTGAACCTGCGACCACTTGACCCCCAGTCAAGTGCGCTACCAAACTGCGCCACGCCCCGAGATTTTCTACTATAGCCTAACCGCAGAAAGTCAGAAAGATTAGCCAC
>Ga0163109_10003274_pt1 | contig 12385 bp, 16 predicted proteins | sample CRUFie1St13metaG_FD_108704 | JGI IMG/M metagenome (GOLD analysis project Ga0163109, IMG submission 108704) | Marine microbial communities from the Costa Rica Dome - CRUD Field 142mm St13 metaG | ecosystem: Environmental > Aquatic > Marine > Oceanic > Photic zone | place: Costa Rica: the Eastern... | reverse complement strand
TTCATGTAATTCTTCAAATACACTCCATTTTGAATAAGACTTCGGTATTTTTATAGTTTTTTCCCATTTATTATTTACATAACAATACATGTCATCTTGTGGTCTTTTACTCATATATATAAAAGTATATTTTAATTTTATTTATTAATTTAATTATCAACCATATATTGATTACTTGATTTTCACTAAATATCAAAAAAAATTGAAATTTGAACATTCTAAGAAATCTTTGAAAAAATTTATGGTTTGAAAAAGATCGTCAACCTCTTGAATTATAATGACATCGAAAAATAAGCAAATCTCAGGAGTAAAAGATTTGGATTTAACAATCCTCTTCCCTGAAATGCCAAACCTACCGTTACATGGTGATGGTGTACCACCTAGTGATGGTGTACTACCCAGTGATGGTGTAGTTAATAGTTTGATGAATGGAGCCGTAGACTTATTCCAAAGAGCGTGGGGAGTCGTCAGCGCTGGGAGTAATGATGGAAATGAACATGAAGATAAACTCCGAAATAAGGAAGTTAACAAACTCCTTGATGATTTTTTGCCAGATTTAAAAGACTCGATAGTAGGTCCATTTTTTACCGAATTTGAGCTTAAAAATTTGGTAAAAAAACCGAAAGAATCAGAACCTGAATTATTAGACGGTGATTTCATTGAAATTAGTCTAGATGATTTAGATGATGAGAGAAAAAAACTTCGAGGGAAACTTGGATTAGAAAATCAAAGGCAGAAAGATTGGGACGATGAAGAAGCAAACAAAATTCTGCTGAAACAATCGTTTGTACCTCACAGAGGACAAAATTTTCCAATTGCGCCAAGACCTTTATCGTCTAAAGTTCCACCATCAAAAACCTTAGATACGCCCTGAATTTTACTGTAGGTTAAATAATACAACAATTAGCTCCAATTTTTATTGTTGAGCAATTTATGTATAATTTTTTTTGTAACCTATATAAAATTGAAATTTTATTAATTATTATTTAATAATTATAAAAAAATGAGTCCTAAACCATTAAATGCAGCGAAAAGTATAATAGAAAATAAAAAAAATAAAATGAAAAAAATAATAGATTCAGCAGATGAAGTTATTGATCCAAATGAAAATAAAGATGCTAAACCATGGTGGGATATATTCAATTTTAGCTGTTGTAGTTCATCTAGAAATGAAAATATTGAAAAGGAATAAAAATTGATTAAAATAAATTTAATGAATAAAAATAAATATAAATGGAAGTAATAACTTTTAACAATCTAAGTTTAGTTTACGATTGGAAATTCAATTTTAGAGATGATAATTGTGCTATATGTAGAAATAGCTTAATGGATTGTTCTACTAAATGTATTGTAGAAAATAAAAATATTGATACTTGTGCACCAATTATGGGAGAATGTGGTCATGCTTTTCATAAAGATTGTATCGAAGATTGGTTATCTTCAAGAAGAAAATGTCCTATATGTATGCAAAGATGGAAAACAAAATTACCGAAGAAAAAGATTTAAGAAATTTTTAGTATATTTAATATATGAAACAATTAATTGTAATATTTTTAATAGTATTTATAATTGGTATTACAAAAATGAAATTATCATTTAATGTTGTACATGCAATATTTTTAAATATATATTATTTATTTATAACTCCTGGAAAATTCAAACATAATAGAATGCTATTAAATTATGCATACCAAAATAGTTCAAAAAAGGTATTAAATCATTATAATATACAACCAATAATTTATGGTAAATTCATAGATAAGCCAAAATTAATTGTATGTAATCATCATACGTGGTTAGATGGAGGATTAATAAAATATGCTTATCCACATTTTTTAACAATTGCAAAACATGATTCTGATAAAGAATTTTTTTTAGCTGGAATAGTTACAGAATTTTTAAATAGATGGGGTACTATTTTTTATAAAAGAGGAAATAAAAATAGTGGTTCTGTTGTTCGTAAACTAATAAAATATTATATTACTTATAAAAAAAAAACAATATTAGTTTTCCCTGAAGGAAAAACATATCCTGATGGACCTCCACAACAATTTTTTCCAGGTTCACTAATTGTTGCTTATGAAAATAATATTCCAGTACAACCTGCAGTTTTAAAATATAGCCAAGATATTGCTTGGACAACTATTGGTGACAATGTACAGCCATATAATAGAAATCTGTATAAAAATATGGATAAATTAATGAAAACAAAAACAATAGCAATGGTTGAGATATTAAAACCAATTTATCCTAAAAACTTTTCAAATAAAGAAGATTTTATAAAATATATAAGATTGAAAATGCTAAAAACATGGTTCTCACTTTATTTTAAAATTAAAAAAATAAAAATTTGATACATTAATAATTTATTTATAAATAAATTATTTGTAATTAATATATGGGTATAAGTGGTTTCTTTAATGAACTAAATAAAGAATATGATATAACAAAAAAAGTTAATAATGAATATAAAATAAATTGTAAATATCTAATTTTAGATTTTAATGCAATTATTCATAACATTTCTCAATATGTAGTTGATCATATTAATACATTATTAAAACAATACTTAATAAATATAAATATTGATGGTAATATTGATGATTATTTAATAAATGATTTAGAATTAAATCAAGAGTTCAATACTTTTTCTCCAGAAAATGAAGATCAAATATATTCTTTTTTTTCAAAAACATTTACAAATTCTTTCGTTACAAAATTAATTTATAATGAAATACAAAAATATATCTTACATGTTTTAAAAAATTATTGTATTACAGATAATATTGAATTAGTTTATATTTGTATAGATGGAGTCCCCTCTAAAGCAAAAATTATAACACAAAGAAAAAGATCATATATTGGTAAATTTATTTCTAAAAATAAAAAAGATATACTTGAAAATCATAAAAAAAAATTAGATATTAATCCTGACTCATTTAATAATTTACCATACAATTATTATAGATATCATACTAACAAATTTTCATTTAATAAAAATTTTATTAAACCAGCTACAAACTTTATGATTAAATTAATAAAACAATTAAAATCAAAAGAATTTTTTAAATCTGTATCTAGTCTTGGAAAAATTAAATTAATTATAGATGATTTTAATAATAATGGCGAAGCTGAACATAAATTTGTAAAATATATTGTTGAAAATAATTTAATAAATGATGTATGTATACATAGTCCAGATGCTGATATCATTATTTTATTATTAAATTTAAATGTTACAAATTTAAATATACTTAGATTTAATCAGCAAAAAAGTAATTTGAATAAATCATTTGATAATTTCTTTATGGAAGAAATTAATATTGATAAATTAAAAAATACCTTATTTGATCTAATTAATTCTAATCTAAATTTAGATAAAAATAAAAAAAATAATTTTATTAATGATATTGCTATGTTATATAGTTTCTTTGGTAATGATTTTATTGAACATATTGAATCTGTTTCAGTTAGAAATATATCATATATTCCATCAATTTATGTAGCAGTATATAAAAAATTAAAAGAAAATTTAATTATCAAAACTACTAAAAATGTAATAAATCCTAAATTTTTAAAAGAAGTTTTTAATATTTTATCTCAAGATGAAAATAATAATCTTAAAAATATTATCATCAAGAAAAGATATAATAATATAGATAAATTAAAAAATAAGATTAAGAAGTATTCCCAATTTTATTTAACAAAAGATTTATCTGAATTTGATGTAATTGAATTTGTCGAAAAATATAATAATTCGAGATTAATGGATTTATTAGAAGAAAATAAAAAAATAGATAAATTACTAAAAAAAAATATTTTTAAACGAAATAGAGTTAATTTATCTAAAATTAAAAAACCTGATAAATTATCTGATGTTGAAATTTTAAAGAAAATTAAAGATACAAAAGATTATATTGATAATTCTAATTTATTTTCAAATTTTATTGATAAAAATAATGGATTAATAATCATTGAAAAAAATTTAAATAATCTTAATAGTTGGTATCATAAAAATAATACTAAAAATTTTGATGATTATGAAAAAGAAATATACAAACTTGAACAATTACTTGAAGAATATTTACATTATGATTTACAAATTAAGTTAACATCTAATATACCAAAATATAAATCTAATTTCTATAAAAAATTTTTACCGGAATCAATTGATGAAATATGTGAAAATTATATTCAAATGTTAGTATGGATTGTTGATACTTATCTTAATTTTGAAATTAGAAACGGTGAATATTATAAATATCATAAAGCACCATTCGCTGAAGACATTTATTCTTTCTTAAAAAACGATTACAAATATAAAAATAAATCATCTTTAGGTTTTAATCCTACTCCACTTGAACATTTAATCTTAGTTACACCTATGAATCTTAATAATTTAAAAGATGATTTAAATACTTTGTTACTAGACTCTTATTCTAATCAAACTATTCAAAACATAAATGATACAATATTAAAAAATATAGATAATCATTTAATCAATGATTTATTTTTTAAAAAAGGTATCACAGTAAAATGCTTTGATGCAAAATTTATGAATAATTGTCATGTTTATAATGAAAATGAATTATTTGATAAATATGATGAATTTATTAGTAAATTTAGAAATAATATTTCAATACAAAATCAACAACCTATTTCACAAACTGGAGGAGCATTATTTATAAAATATACTATGAAGGCATCCGAATATAAAAATAAATATTATGATACACGTGATATTAAATACAAGCAAATATATAAATCATACAAAAGAAAACTAAATCGTTTACTATAAATAATAAATATTTACTTATTATTTATACTTCTCTAACTAATCCTATTTTGAAAGAATTATTATCTGATGAATTATTTTTATCCTTAATCTTATATAATTTAGACATCATTCTCTTTCCTGCCTTTTGTTCTATAATTTTTGTTCGCCTTTTAATGTATAATTTATAATAATTACTTATTCTTTTTGATTGATTTTCTATTTTTTTTTCTGAAAATTCATAAGATTCTAGTAATTCTTTTAGTTTTTTTAAGTTTGGTTCTTCCCATTGTAAATCCCTCTTTTCAACTTTACAAGATACACAAGATTTAAAATATTTTCTGGCAGCTTTATAATTAAAATCATCAGGTACTACATATTTTTTTGTTTTAGATTCTTTTATAAAACCTAATATACCTTCTATAGATTTATATTTTTTCATAAAATTAAATGCCTTTTTTGTTCCTATTCCTTTTATTGTACTTGAATAATCACATCCTAATAATATACAAAGGTCAATAAATTGATCCATACTCATTTCAAAATCTTCTAATATCTTTTCTAAAGTTATTTCTATTATTTGCTTAGTTTTTGATATTGAAAAATTACGTAATAATTTTTTTGTACCAAATGTTAATAAATCCATATCTTCACTTGCTACACCATATACTAATTTCTTTTTTGATAAATAAGCACATTGTGAATCAGCTTCTTCTTCTGCTTCTATTACTGGTAAACCTAATGATCTTAATATTTCTTTGCATTCATTCATTTCTTTTCCACTTACAACTACTGATCTTTTTAGTAATTTTATTCTTTCTGCTTCATCTTCTATTTCTTCTGCATCTTTTTTTGCTAATTCTCTTTTTTGTTTTCTAGAATCTAATGTCTCTTTTTTTAATTCAGGAGGTTTCCCGTCAAAAACAAATATTGGTAATACTCCTTTTTCCACTAAACCAATTGCTTTGCTTAATATACCATATATATGACTCGTTTTTCTACCATCTTTAGTTTCTAAATCTGCTCCACGACTCCTTATTGCTACTACATATTGATATAAAACTATTGAAGTATCAATTGCTATTCTTCTCATATGAATATTTTTAAAGTCTATTTTTTTGATACTATCTTTAGACTCACTTTTTATAATCTTAAATAAATTTTTTATTCCCATTATGTCTAATAAATTATATATATATATTTTTTTAAATAAAAATTTTTAATACTTATTTAAAAATTCAAATACATTAATAATTATATGATTAGAAGTGCATTAGATTATATACCTATATCTAATTCAGCTTTTTTAGGATCTGTTGTAGATAGTTTTAATCCATTTAGACCAGATGCCTTTATTAAATGTAAAAATAAAGAAACTATACTTGGATATTCATGTAGATCTCTATTTGATACTATTATGAATTATTATAAAAATAAAAATAATAATCTTAAAATACTTACAACTCCAATTCATCATACATCTTTTAGAAATATAATTGAAAAATATGTTGAACCAAATAATATATTTATTTTAGACATGAATGAATCTTTTAATGAAATTACTGCATTACCAAAGTCTTTAAAAAATAATCAAATCGATTTATGTATAATCAGCCATATGTTTGGTCAAGATTTAAAAATGAATATTATTAAAAATTTTAAAATTAATAATCCTAATTGTATTATTATTGAAGATAGAGTTCAAGGGGGACACTTTTATAAGGAATTTAGTCATGATTTTATAGATATAGCTTTATATTCCACAGGTATGGATAAAAAACCATGTGCATTAGGTGGAGGTTTTGTTTATATTAAAAATAATTTCTATAAGAATGAAGAATTAAAAATATATGTTAAAAATAAAATTAATAATTATCCACAACAATATTTTTATCATAGAATTATTAATCTTTTTAAAAAAATCCCTACATTTTTACTTTATAATAGTAAATTAATATTAGGTGGAATATTTAAAATATTTAATTTTTTTAATATAGATATTAATAATTTTGCAGCTAAATACAGAAAAAAATATCCTGGATTCTTTCATAATGATTATAATAAAAATCCATCTAATGGCACACTTACTTCAATTTATAAATCATTAAAAAGAGTTTCAGATATTGAATATCAATATTATACAGTTTCTAATAAATTTTTTAATGCTTTGGATAAAAAAACCAAAAAAAAATTTTTTCCCTGGGTTAAAAATGATTACTTATTAACACCTTATAATACAATTTCTGTTGAAAATACCGATGATTTCTGTAATTTTTTGAAAAAAAATAATATCATTAGTCATAAAAATCCAACATGGAAAATTTTTAACTTTGAATATAAAAATTCAGATTATTATGAAACATTTAATAATTCATTAGTTTATATTCCTAGTTTACCTATTATGAATGATTCTGAAATTAATTTTCTAGCTAATAAAATAAAAGAATATTATAAAATTAAATTTGATTATTCTTAATTTTTAATAAAGATTCACCATAATTAAATGAATTCACAAAATTAAATCGTAAATTTATATTTTTTTGACTAGCAAATTTTGCTCTTTGTTCAAGAGTTTCAGTTCTAAAAAAATATTTTCTTTTTCTTTTAAAACATGAAAAAAAAATTATCATTTTTTCATTCAATTTACTTGATGAATAAGCAATATCAAATAAATCCTCATATTTATCATAATTTTCAAATAAATAATTTAAACTCAAAAACTTAAATTTACCTAAATTATATTTTTCATTTCTTCCAATTAAAGATAAAGGCAATGTAATATATGAGCTTATTGTATTATTTAATGCAAAAGATATCTCATCTTGTGACATATTACATTTTCTATGTATACAAGATAAATCTAAATCAAATCCTTTATTCAATGCTACTTTTTTAAAAGTGTCCATTCCTAAATAATTATTTATTTTACAATTATTATTTAAAAAATTTATTAATTCTATCATATTTTCATCACTTTCTACCATTTTATATTATACATATAATGTACTAATATAATTTTATCAATTTTTAAAAAATTGATTTTTTTTTATTAATAATTTATATTTTATAATTATAATGCCTCAAAAAAAAAATTATAAACCTACAGATGATCAATCTAAAAAAAAAAATAATTCAGATAATAAAATTTATGAATATATTAATATTGGATATTGTTGTGGATGTTAATTGGTATATTTAATATATTACTTAAATAATTAGATATATTTATATTTATAAATATGGATAGAGATAATTTAATACCGTATAAAAAAATAAATTGGAAAATTATTTGCCATAGTAGAGCAAGTATGAATAAATTAAAATGGTGGTATAATGAAGTCTCAAAAGAATATTGGTTATTTGTATTATCTGAAGAATCTAATAAAATATTTATATTAAATGCTCTATCAGGTAAATATATAAAATCATTAGGTAGTCATGGTGATAGAGTTGGTCAATTTGATATTCCAAAAGATATATCAATATATGATAATTTTTTATTTGTTCTAGAAAAAGACAATCATAGGGTTCAAATTTTTTCATTACCAGATCTTAATTTTGTTGGACTATTAGGGGAAATGGAATTAACACAACCAAGTTGTATCGAAACAATAAAATTACAAAAAGATAAAAAAAATTATTGTTGTGTTTACGTTGGAGATAATTTAGATAATAAACCAAGTAGAAACAAAATTTATTTTAAATTTATATTTGAAATGAATAATACTGAAATATTTGATCAAGAAGTATTAAAATATGAACCTAAAGACAAATTTCAATTAGGATATATTGAATCTATTAAATATGATGGTATTACAGATAATTTATTCATTGTTGACAAAATGCATAAAAATATAAAAATTTTTAATTTTAATGATGATAGTAAAAATATAATTTTAAAAGATTTTTTTAAAGGAAATCCAGGTGAAATAAATATTATAAAAAACCATATTTTAATTGGTGATTATAGTCGATTAGATAACTTTTTTCATATCTTTTCTAGAAATTTAAATTATAATTTATCTTACATTAGTGAAAAAACTTTAAAAAATGAATGCTTTACAATTATTGATCATTTTAATAATCTCATTTTATATACTGCAGACGAAGATGATCAAGTTTTGGCACATAGAATTTATGATCTTATTGAAAACAATGATACTGAAAATAAAAATAAAAGAAAAGTTATTAAAAAATCTACCAATTCTTTTACAGACATGGGTATAACTGCATTATTAGGTACTGCTGTAGCCGCATCTGCATATTATCTTAAAAAATAATTAAATTACATTTATGTAAATTAATTTTTTTCTAAATTTTCAAAAATTATCATAACACTATTATTACTAAATTTTATATCAAAAATCTTTATTGTTGATTGATGAGCAATAATAAAATTATTTACTACGTTTTCTAAATTATCTTTACCTTCCTTTATAATTTTTACTCTTTTTTTCTCTTTGTAATCACTATCTTCCCAATTTTTTGAATATTCTAAAAATTTCTCTTGAAAAGAACTTGGTGATTCGCTAATTGTGTTGTAATTATATGAAGCCATTAATACTTATATATTATATTAATATATATTTATTTTATATTTATCGCATTTATTTTAGTAATTAAGTTATTTAAAAAAAATGTTATTAATAAACTTATATGATAGAAATCTTTTTTTCATTTGTAATTATAACTCATTTAATTATTCTAACTATTAAAAATAATTATAAGTTTAATGTTCAATATGATAATTTAACAAGTGAAAAAAAACAATATTTTGTTAAAAACTTATTTAAATCATACTTTTTATTCTTTTTTAGTATTATTAGTACGTACTATGGTATTTTAGGATATTATTATAATATTTGGTATACTAAAAAAATTCATGCATTAGGTCTTCTCTATTCGGCAGTAGACTGTTACGGACTACTTACTATTAAAAACATGTCAGCTACAACTATATTTCATCATGGTGTTGTAATAACATTATCATTTTTTAATATATTTGTCACATACCCTAATTATACTACTAATATTAATTTAATGATAATATATACATTATTTAGTGCATACAGTTTTTTAGTTAATAATTATTTAGCAAATAGACTTATATATACTAATAAAGAACTTCCAAACACTCTTACTTTAGCTTATTTTTCTTATATATTTAATTGTACAATTAATTGGCTAATACATTTATATGCAATTATATATGATATAGTTAATTACAAAATTACAATTACTATGGCTATTTATGTACTATTAATTTGTTTTGTTATTACTGATGATATTGTTCTTATTAAATTTTTAAAATATCAATATGAGAAATTAAAAAATAATAACGAATAATTATAATAATTTACGAATTGCAAGTGCAAGTTTATGTCTTAACAGATTTTTCACATGTTGTTTATTTGCTTTTAAATCATACCAATTTGTACCAGATCTACTTACATATACTACTAATAATCTATACAATCTTTCACGATCAAAAACTCTTCTTTGTAAAAAATCTATTTTCGCTTGTATATCTGATTCAGTTGCGTTTTTATCTTTATTTCTTGATACAATTATTTTATTTCCAGATACTTTTAAATTTTTTAACATAAATCTAAAATCACTGTATATCCATTGATCGTATAACTTACCAAAATAATAAGAAGTCATTCTTTGTCTTACTTCTGGATCAGTATTTAAATCTTCATATCTTCTTGGAACTACAGGTAAACCTGCTACTACAGGAGTTGTTGTAACTAATGGAGGAATAAATGGATCATTTGATACTCGTAAAGTATTTAAGGATCCTGTTGAACCATTTATTAAAGCTGCGGTTGATACACCTACGCCTACTGTTGATGGATTTGTTGCTACAAACATTATATTATATACTAATACATAATATAATTATTATTCAAAATAATTTTTTACTATTGTTTCTATTATATTTTTTTTTGATAATGATTTAAAAATTAAAGATATTTCATTGTTATTTATATTAAAATATTTATAAATTATATCTGCTATTATCGCTTTATTCTTTTTTAAATCTTTCTCTTTATACTTTATAAAATTAATAAAAATATATTTCTTAAAATTATATTCATAATCATTCTCCATTAATTTATCTAAATCTTTAAAATTATTAACTTTTAATATTCCTTTAAAAAAAACATTTAAATCTATTAACATATCATTTGGCTCTTTTATTTTTTTTATATTATCCAAATCTATGACAAAACAATTTTTGTCTATTTTATTATCATTGTATATTAAATTTATATTCATATATTTATAATAGATAAAATCTTTTATAAAATATATATATGTCAAAAAATAATAAATCTTTTGAATTATTTATAAAATCTAGTTCTAAAATTAATAAATCTAAAAATAAAAATTTTAATGTCTCTGATTCAATTACTAGTGTTGAAAATTTATCTGATACATCTATTTCTGAACAATCACAAGTTATTATTAATGATATTTCAACTCATTTAAAACAAAAATTAACTGATATGCAATAATTAAAATAAAAATAAATAATTTGAATTAAAATCTTTCTTTATTTTTACTATTAAATATTCATATTTCTCATATTGCATCATTTCTACTTTTATTATCTCTGAATTTATTATATCTACAACCTTTCTTAAATTTCTTAATGATTTTAATAAAGATATTCTACTTAATTTTGATATCGAGCCATTATCTTCTATACCAATATAATAATAACACTCACCATTACCCTCTGTTAACCTCCATTTCATTTGAGATGCTAGCGCTTCTAATCTATTTATATTATTTGATATTAATCTTTTATATTCTATATTTCCTTCTTCTTCTTCAGGTTTTAACATAATACTAAAATATATATTTTATTTTTTATATACATGTTAAATACATAAGATTATTTAGAAATATAATTCATTATTTATTAAATGAATCTATTTAAATTTTTAATTTATATACTTACAATTAAATTTACATCCTCAATTTATTGTTATCCCACTTGCTCAGATTCAAATTATCAATTGTATGTATGCTTTGATAATAATAATAATGATGATTATAAATCAAACGTAATTAATGCAGTTTGTAATACATTAGATTTAAATCATACAGAAAATATTTCACTTACTAATCCAATTAATATACCTACTCCATCTAATTTACCTACAACATCACCTCCTACTACAACATCTCATCCAACTACAACTGTAAAACCTACAGCTAAACAACCTACCACAACAGTAACACATACAACTACACAACCTACAACTATACAACCTACCACAACAGTAACACCTACAACTACAAAACCTACAACTATACAACCTACAACAACAACTACAACTACAGTAACACCTACAACTATACAACCTACAACTACAACTACAACTACAACTACAACTACAAAACCTATTACTACAACTGTAAAACCTACAACTATACAACCTACTACGACTTTAAAACCTACAACTACAACATTATATCCAACTATACAACCTACTACTACTTTAAGACCTACAACTACAACATTACATCCAACTATACAACCTACTACTACTTTAAGACCTACAACTACAACATTACATCCAACTATACAACCTACTA
>Ga0163109_10003273_pt1 | contig 12390 bp, 5 predicted proteins | sample CRUFie1St13metaG_FD_108704 | JGI IMG/M metagenome (GOLD analysis project Ga0163109, IMG submission 108704) | Marine microbial communities from the Costa Rica Dome - CRUD Field 142mm St13 metaG | ecosystem: Environmental > Aquatic > Marine > Oceanic > Photic zone | place: Costa Rica: the Eastern... | reverse complement strand
ACCTTTGATGTGAATGACGACGGTCTGCCGGACAACGGCGGCGCACCGGATCAGACTTTCGACGACTGGCCCTTGAAGGGTGTAAGCGCCTACTGCGGCGCGCTTTGGATTGCTGCGCTGGAGGCCGCGTTGGCCATTGCCCAGACACTGCAGCTCAAAACCGGATTGGATACTGCCGCTGAGCAACATGAGTTCGGCGCCTGGCTGGAGCAATCACGCAGCAATTTCGACAAGCTGCTCTGGAACGGCGAGTACTACGACATTGATGCCGAGAGCGGTACGCCAGTGGTGATGGCCGATCAGCTCTGCGGCGATTTCTATGCCCGCTTGCTTGGCCTGGAGCCTGTGGTGAGTGAAGCGAATAGTCGCAGCACGCTCAAGGCGGTGAAAGAATCCTGCTTTGAAAACTTCGAAAGTGGAAGCCTGGGTGTGGCCAATGGCCTGCGTCGTGATGGCACGCCATTGGATCCCAATGGCACTCATCCGCTGGAGGTTTGGACTGGCATCAACTTCGGCATTGCCAGTTATTTCCAGCTGATGGGCGAAGGGCAAACAGCGGAAGCCATCTGCTCAGCGGTGGTAAATCAGGTGTATACAGGCGGGCTGCAGTTCCGTACGCCGGAAGCGATCACTGCGGTGAATACCTTCCGTGCCTGTCATTACCTACGGGCGATGGCGATTTGGGGCTTGTGGGCAACGCATAGCGAGTGGCAGCTGATCCCTGGAGCAGAGCGAGGGTAATTGTCCCATTTGTGCACTAATGGGACCATGACGCTGTTGTAGTTCCAGCAATCCACAACGGGATGATCTAAAAGTCGTAAAAGTGTGGGGTTGATCATGCAACAATTTAATTCTGGTTTGTTACGCAGTATTGCGTTGTCCGCTACTGGTTTCTCAGTAGGGGCAACACTCTTCATTTCATCTTCTTGGCCTGCCAGTGCGGATCAGGCAAAGGGAAACATTAGCTTTACGGCGGATAATGCTGCTGAAGTCTTCCTTAATGGAAAATCGTTAGGGCAGACAAATGATTGGAAAAAACCTTTTACGTTTGAAGAGCTTGAGCTTCAACAAGGTCAGAATATTATTGGTATCGCGGCTTGGGACTCGGAAGGCATCGCAGCAATGTCTGGCGAGTTTAAAATGCCAGACAGCACAGAATTTGGAACCACAAATTCTACGGAATGGCTGGTGTTTCCTGCTGATAAGAATCCTAATTCATCCAATAGTGCAGGGAAGTCTTTTAATAAAAATACCGAAGATCCTCTTTCTGTGTATGCCGATCTTCTTGATATACCTCCTAAGTGGAACGAGGTCGATTACACGGTTTCTGACTTCCAAGGAAAGGAATGGGTTCAGCCTGGTTTTGTGACAAAGCCAAAAGAGTCTGGTCAGCATTACCCTTGGGCAAACCCTACTGGTGATCCTGTTTGGTTGTGGTGGGGGGAAAATAGTTCTACAAAAACAACTGATTGGTGGAGCATGAACTTTGTTCTTTTCCGCTATGAATTTACCTGCGTAGAGTCTTACTGTAATGATGATGTGGGCTGGGATCAGTTAAATGTTATTGATATTGTTTCCAGGGACTGGAACGACATTATTGATTACTACCCTGAGGGCAAGACGTATGCGGTCTTTGAGGGCGGCACACTTTCTTTTGCTAATGGATTTGATGATGGTAAATACGAGCCAAACTTTTTGATTAATGACATTCCTGAAAACACGATTGATAACGCCGGCAAAAATCCTGTTTTCACGGGAGAATTGTTTGGTCCTGGCGGGATTATATTCAGAGGTAAGGGAACCACGATTCTCTCTGGCGAAAATACTTATTCGGGTTTAACAGCTGTTGAAAATGGAATTCTTGAAATCACTAACGTCAGTGGTTTGGGATCTGCTGATGCGGGCACCCGCGTTGAAAATGGCGCTGCTCTGAGAATCACTGTAACTGGTCAAAAGTCTGATCCAGGATCAACTGATAATGATGCGAAGGTCAATGAAAAAATAACCTTAGATGGTGGTGAGCTTGATCTAAATGGCAACTACATAGATCTAAGGGGTGGTGTCGTCTTGCATGGAGATAGTGTTAATTCAACCATTAGGGTTAAAGATGGTAGTACCGATGTCTTTGTCAGACAAGGCAAAGTTACTGGAGAAGGTGGCCTAATCAAGGAGGGTACTGGATTTTTGCGCCTTGCAACTCCGTTGGAATACCAAGGGCAAACGATTATTAATGCGGGTGAGTTACGTATTGCTGAGAGCACAACGCTTCCCCGGACGACGGATGTCTCCGTGAATAAAGAAGCAACATTACGTGTGATGGGAGAAGGAAATGAAATTCAGTCTCTTAATGGAGATGGAAAAATACATTTGCAACAAGATTATTCGATTCTCGCCTCTGGGCTATCTAACAATGATGATGAATTTAGTGGTGTGATCGAGGGTAAGGGCGGTTTTAACAAGGTTGGTGAGGGGACAACCAGGTTCTCAGGCGATAACATCTATGAGGGTAGTACAACTATCAGTAATGGAGTTTTGCAGCTCGCGAGTCAATCAGCAATTCCTCAAAACTCTGAAACTTTCATCAATGGTTCCATTGAAGGTTCTGGTCGTCTTGATCTAGTTACCAATGCTGTTGAAGGAAAGCAATTTAATATCAATAACATTTCAATTAGTGGTGCGGGCCAGCTGTTCGTTTCTGCTAAGCAGCCGCTGATTTCTAAAGGCATTAAGATGAATGCTAATCAACCAGATTCTGTTAGGCCTGGCGGTATTGTTACATCACTTACTTCTAGAAATAATCCACCTATTACCGTTGCGAGTAAGAATCCTGACGGAAGTATCTCCGATAGTGACGGCTTTAGGTATGAAAGTGGAAGCCTCATAGTCGCTGCACCAAAGCAACTTGATCCAGAGGGAACATGGCAAATTGTCAAGGGTTATGTAGACAAGCCTGAGGAGCTTGCCAAGCAAACATTTTTAATTGTTGGAGGTTCTGATAGCAAAGCAATTCAATTTGAAGGTCTTGATTTCCCTGTCAATGATGCATCAGCCTTTTATAAGGGTTATCTCAAAGAAGGCTCTTTGAATCTTGTGATTCAACAGAAGGGTAGGAATGAGATTTCTTGTACCCTTTTGCCGGGTGCTGAAGAATGTAATGATGGCAATCCTATTGAGAAGCCCGTCGTGCTTCCAATTAACCCTGATCCAGAGATTGGTAATAAATTGCCTGATACAGATGGTGATGGGATTGCGGATAAAATTGACCAGGATGATGATAATGATGGTATTCCCGATGAAAAAGATCCCGACGATGATAATGATGGTGAAATTGATCAGCTGCCTGGATGCGAGGTCGGAGACGATATGTGTGACATCATCAGCGATATCCCCGGTAATGAAGATGATGCGCTCGACCAAGAAGAAGAGATTGGCGGTGATGTGATCGATGGAATCCAGGATGGATTAGGGGACGAAGAAATTGATCTTCCCTTTGATTTCGATTACGGCCAGCTTGCCAAGTTGGTAAGCAGCGGCTTGCTCCCCCGCAACGTGGATGCGCCGGGTCGGAGTCTGTTCAACTACAACAACCTGTTGGTTGACACGGTGTTTGAGCGGTTGCCGTTGCGGCAGTTCAGAGCTGTCGAGGTTGCAGAAGTTGTGGAAGAAGAAGCGGTGATTGTTGAGCCTGCACCTGAGGTTGAACCGATCCGTGGGTTGTGGAGCAAGACCGAGGGTATGAATGAGCAGCAGGCGCAGGAGTATCTCGAGCAACGCGTCGCTCAGGGAGATGAGGTGATTGTGGAAGACGTTGCGATTGAGCTTGATGGCGTTGGTTATGTTGAAGATCCATCGCTGACGGCGCAGTACGCCGAGCGAGATGGAGTGCGTGCCTGGTACCGGGCCTTTGGTGGAGACATCGGGCCTACGCAGACCTCAATTCTGTATGGCGATTACAGCGCCAGTGCCGGGGGGATGGTGCTCGGCGCTGATGTGTCGCTGGGTTCGAATGTCCAGATCGGTGCCTTTGCCAACTACGGCGATGTCACGCTGAATCAGTTCGGTGGTGACACCGGTTCGGGTTCCTGGAATCCCAACGGTTGGGGCGGTGGCATCACGGCGAATTACTGGAGCGAGAACTTCTACGTGCAGGGTCTGATCTCAGCATCAGGTTTCTCCGGCAACCAGAAGCGCAACATCGTTCGCATCAACGACAACCTCGGAGATGAAACGGCGAGCGGGGACAAGAGCGTCACCAGTTATGCCTATGCGCTGCGTCTGGGCGCACCGTTCCAGGCCGGCAACCTGCTTATGGAGCCGCAGTTCACAGCGGCCTGGACACAGAACCAGGAAAGCGGATTCAGTGAAAGTGGAGCGGGTCAGCTGAATCTGCGTTACGGCAGCCGCACCACCAACTTCCTGCAGACGGAACTGGGAATGAAGTTTGCGTTGCCGATCAGGAGCGGTGAGCGGGCTGAATGGGTGCCGAATCTGCGCGTGGCCTGGCTGGGTGACTGGGACCAGAACAACGGCGACCAGACGATCGGCTACCGCTTTACCGACAAGGATGTGGATATTCCCTCCTATGAGGAGGACAATAGCGGTGTGTTGATTGAAGGAGGTATCGACTACACGATGGCGAACATCAACAGCAGCTCCTGGAAGCTGTATGTTCGTGGTGGCGCTGAAGTGTGGGGAGGCGACCGCGGAACGGACTGGCGTGCGAGCGGGGGTCTGGCTTGGCAGTTCTGATACTGCAAGCTCGATGACCATGATCAGTTTGTCCCTTCACCAGAGTGTTGAGTAGGGCTTATATTCCTTCAGGTCAAAGTAATGGCCTACCTACCCGAATAGTCTTCGCTTTATAAGAGCGCTTGAATTTTCGTGCTTTACAGCAAGAATAAGTTTAGCTCTTTACGTTGTGTAGATGACCTTGAAGAGAACTTGCCTGGTTATTGCACTCGGCCTTGGTTTCGCGCATTCCATCTTTTTGCCGACCTTTGTTAAAGCGTCTGATCGTGAGGGGACACTGATCAAAAGAGATGATAAGGCCGATGTGTATACCTTGCCGCAGCGTTTCCAGACAGTTCTGATTGGTAATGATAAAGATCTCTATGCTGTTGAATATTACATCACTACGAGTGAAGATAAGGAGGCCTTGGGAATATCCCTTAAGCAATGGGTCGATGAAAATAGCGGTGTCGAGGAGTTTTTCAATGCCTGGTATGGTGAAGAAAATAAGAATTTAGCGAAGAGTTTGTCTGAGGGCTATAGCATCTTTGCTTCCGAAAATGAACTCTTGGGCGTTTCGGATCCTTGTACTAATAACCAGGGTATTGAGGCTGATGGTGCATTGTGTTTGAACAAAGGCAGTAATGGTGGAGGATTTATTTATTCAGGATGGGAAAATGTTCCGCCTAATGGTGCTGAAAATCGGCCTAACACTACCGTAGATGAGAATAAAAATGGTCTTGTCTATTATTGGAATGGTCGGGATTATTTTACTTGGGGCGGAAAGGTTGTAAATCGTATCCAGGCTTTTGGTGGTTGCGCCGTGAATACCATCAAGGGTGATGTGTCTTCCAGTCAATTGGTGGGAGCCAAGGGTAGTGGAAGCGATGGCGCTCGTTTCTGTGTCTTCGATGGCAAGCAGGTGTCTTCATCGTTGTATGCACCTGTGTTTGAGGGTGGTGCTCTGGAGGTTGATGAAGTTAACCCAACCTTTGCGCAGAACTTCTACATCGCCGAAGAAGGCGGTGAAATTAACAACAGTGGTTTTGATGTTACCTTTTCGGGTGAGTTTACGGATCATCTGCCTTCTCCCACGCGGGGGGATTTGATCTTTTCTGGAAGTGCGATCACGACTCTGTCCGGAACTAACGACTACGACGGTCAAACCATTGTTAAGCAAGGAACCCTCAGGATTGTAAATCCTATGGGACTGGGCTCCATTGACGGTGGAACAACAGTTCAAAAAGATGCTCAGTTGATTTTCAATCTCAATGGTGTCAGTAATACGGACAGAGCGGTAATTCACGAGTCCATTGTTTTAGATGGTGGAGTCCTCGGTTTTGATGGAAAGCATTTGATCCTTGGGGCTGAAGCCTCTTTGGAGTTGATTGCTGACTCCAGAATCAACGTCACAAAGGAATCCAAGGATGTTTACATCTTCGTGAAAGATGGAATCCAGGGCGCAGGCAACCTAATTAAAGTTGGTGATGGAACCTTGCTGCTCAATGCACCCTCCAGTGGTGTTTCTGAGCAAAGGTATAAAGGAGATACTCTCGTCCGCGAGGGCGTGTTGAACATTGACAACAACACGTCGTTGCCATCCACGACGGATGTGGAGATTGACAAGGGAGCGACCTTGCGCATTCTCAGCACAATCAATCGTGTTCAGTCTCTCAGTGGTGCTGGAGATCTGGTGCTTCGAGACCAGGATGCTGCTTTTATCACAACAAGCTCCAACGGTAAGTCGTTTGCTGGTGTGATTTCGGGAGAAGGCAGCTTCGCGAAGACCGGATCAGCTGGCTTCTTTATTCTCGGAGATAATGTATTTCGGCAGTCGGGCGCTACCACTGTCGCAAATGGCTTGCTTGATTTAGGAACTACCTTTCAATCTATTCAGTCTCTAATGATTGAGGAACAAGGGAAGGTCGTTAGTCGAGGTTCTGCTGTTGTGCAGTCTCTAGCTGGTGCCGGGGATGTTGTCCTTCAAGGACACACTTCTCTTATGACTGTCACGAATTCAAATGCCAATGGTTTTTCTGGCTTGATTTCAGGAGATGGATCTTTTGTTAAAACCGGTTCTGGAGACTTTTTTGTATCTGCTGATAATACTTTTCAACAAAAAGGTGCTACAACTGTCAAAGAAGGCAGAATTCGTTTTGGCAGTACTTTGCAAGAGATAAATCATCTTGTTGTCAAGAGTCATGGAAGTGTTGCCACGAGTGGTACCCTTCGAGCTAATTTCTTGGGTGGACAGGGTGAGCTTGTCCTAGATGATCAAGATGCTGTGTTCATCGTACATGGGACCAGCTTTCAGGGGTTCTCTGGGAAGATATCTGGAGAGGGTGCTGTTATCAAAAATGGAGGCGAAGACTTCCTGGTTTCGACTGGCAATGTTTTTCTGAATCTGGGTGATACAACTATCGAAGATGGTGCGCTTCATTTAGGGAATACTGCCCAAGACATTCAGTCACTTGTTGTTGGCAAGCAAGGATCCATTTTTGGTGGAGATCTTGTTCTGAATTCATTGAGAAACCTTGGTCAGATGCGTGTTGGCTCTTTGACGGGGACGTCCGATGCAAACCTGTTTGAAAATTACGGATCCATTCAGATTTCGTCTGATGCCAATATTAATCTTAAGGCTGGCAATGACACGTTGATTACCAGTGCAAGGATCGGCGGAACAGGCGTTATTGACGGTGGCGAGGGAATAGATCGGATTGTTTTTGCAACGCGAGGATCTGCAGCATTCCGCGCCGAAAAGATCAGGAATTTTGAGCAGGCCGAGCAGATTGATGGGATATGGGATTACGACGGCGATTACAAGGCTACAGGAATCAAGACTATGACAGTCAGCGGTGGCAGCATGCATCTGACTGATCAAGAAGGTAGTACTTTTGAAAATTTTGTGATCACGGGTGGTGAGATTTATGCCAATATCGCAAACAAGAACTATGCGCCTCTTGTGGCTGACAAGTTTGACTATCAAGGTGGCAGGCTTGTCATCTCAGCAGTGAATCAAGTTGATCCCGAAGGAATTTATAAAATCATTGATTCAGCCAGTCAAGAGGAGATGAATGAGTTAGCAGCTAATTCAGAGCTTCTTTATGATGATACCGAGGGGTCCTTTTCGGGTGTTGGGCGTAATAATGGCATTTCGGGAACTGCGAATTATGATGTTTACCTGCAGGAGGGTAGTTTGCAGCTTGTAGTGAGCAAAAAAAGTGCAGAAGACATTGTTGATTGTCTGGAGGATCCTGATCGATGTGATGTTCCTGACAATCCGATTATCGACCCCATTATTGAGCCTGACCAGCCGTGGAAAGAAGTCATTGATGACATCATCGATAACATTGAATTGCCTATCATTAACTACGGCCCATTAGCAAAATTGTTGGTGTCCGGTCTAGCTCCACGCAACATTGATGGTCCCGGTCGCGGTATGGCGACTTACAACAATCTGCTGACAGATGCGTTGTTTGAGCGTCTTCCGCTTCGTCAGTTTGATTCCGTAGTGATCGAAGAAACGTTTGTTGAAGAAGACGAGGCTCTTGAGGAAAATCAAGCTCCTCCTGTTCGTGGCCTGTGGAGCAAGAGCGGTGAGGTAAGCCATGAGGATGTCCAGCAGTTGTTGAATCGTGTTCTCTCTCAGAGCACCGTTTTAACGGAAAGCACCACCGTTGAGGAACTGGAGGAAGCTGGAGTGGTGGAGTATCCATCGACCACCGCCCAGTACGCCCGTCGTGATGGCGTGCGTGCCTGGTTCCGTGCCTTTGGAGGGGATGATCGCGATAGCTACAACGATAATTTCTACAACCCCTACTACGTAAATTCCGTTGGTGGTGTTGTGGGTGTGGACGTCTCCCTTTCGGAGTCGTTTCAGATTGGTGGTTTTGTGAATTACGGCTCCATCAATCTGATTCAGCAGAATGCCTATGCCGGCGGCGGCTCCTGGAACTCGGATGGCTGGGGCGGAGGCGTGCGAGCTGACTACTGGACCAATAACTTCTATCTGCAGGGTCTGTTCAGTGCAACCGGATTCAGTGGAAATCACAAGCGAGATATCATCGCAATCACTGCTGATTACGGCGACGAGACAGCCTCCGGCAACAAGAGTGCTACCAGTTATGGCCTTGCATTTCGGGTAGGTGCACCGCTTGAGGTAGGCGCCGTTCTGATCGAACCACAGTTCACGACGACCTGGAGCTTCAACAATGAAAGCCGCTTCACTGAGAGTGGGTCAGCTCAGTTGAACCTCACCTATAACGATCGTTCCACCACCTATGTGCAGACTGATCTGGCGGTCAAGTTCGCCTACCCCTTCGATGTGGGTGAGACCTCAGAGCTGGTTCCTTCCCTGCGTGTGGGATGGCTCGGTGACTGGAGCGGCAACCTGAGTGATCAGTCGATCGGCTATCAGTTCGGCGATGAGGATGTGTCCGTCAAGTCCGCTAACAAGGACACCAATGGTCTTCTGCTGGAAGCAGGCCTGGACTACACGATTGCCAACATCAACAGCAGCTCTTACAAAGTGTATGTGCGTGGCGGTATCGAAGCCTGGGATGGTTCCAGGGGCACGGATTACCGCGCATCCGGTGGTTTTGAATGGCAGTTCTGAGCGGCTCTCCGTTAGGTCAGCACCACGGCAAGCGGATCACTGAGCGGCAGCGTCTCGTGATCTCTTTGGTTGGTGTCTGCCAGCTCAAGGTTGAAGAACGAGGCTGAAGCTGCATCAAACAGTGGACCTGCATGCCAGGTTCCCAGGTGCAGCTTGATACCTTCACCCGGTTTAACCTTCAACAGCCAGGCGGCCGAGGCATCGAGAATGGGTCCTTGCGTCTGCGGCGGCGCCAGCAGCATCCAGAAGGGACGTCCTTCGGCGGAACTCAGGCACTGGGTGGCCTGCAGATGGCGTGTCATCGCCTTGATGGGGTGGGGGCGATGCGGAATCCGCATCACGTAGTAGCGCAGTTCACCCGGGCCAAAGGTCAGCTTGGCGTCCTGGTCTCCAGGTGGAGTCATGTCGTCGACTTCGCGCAGCCCGGTGCCGCAGCTCTCCAGACGCGGATCCAGCAAGGACCCCGCTTTCAGTGGTTCATGACTGATCATGGACGCACCAACCACGCTCTGTTCATGCTCGCGCTGCGCCGACTGTTTTGCACACTGCTGGTTGTTTTCGTGCTGCTGCTGCTCACTCCGGCCGCTGCCAGCGCTCAGGTGCATGAGCATCAGGATGAAAACGGTACGCCGATGTTGCGCAGCCTGGAGAGCCTGCGCGATCTCGATTACCAAAGCTGGCAGGCAGTGGCCTATCGCGTCGGTAAGCCCGGTAATCCAGTGGTGCTGCGAATTGTTGGCTACCCCGGCAAGATGCGCCTTGAGCACCCGACGCCATTGCTGGTGCAGGCCGGAGTGAAGGAGTGGCAACTCGAGGACATCACCCTCGACAATCCTCTGCTGGCCAGCGACGGCCGTGAAGCTGCAGCGGAATTCGCTCTCGATCCGTTGCTCAATGATCTGACCAACAAGCGCCCTTTGCGCCTTTTCCTTCCGGGTGTTTTTAATGAAATGCCCGTGCCTCCTTATGTGGTTGCCGAGTGGCGTGATGTGCAGAACGAGCCCTTGAGCTGATGAGCGTTCTGGCACAACCGGAGCAGCGCTGGATTCGCTGGATGCGCCGGGCCCTACAGCTTGCCGCTCTGGCGGAAGGTCGCACCAGTCCCAATCCCCTGGTGGGTGCGGTTGTGCTGGATTCAACCGGTCGATTGGTGGGAGAGGGTTTCCATGCGCGCGCTGGCCAGCCCCACGCCGAACCCGGTGCCCTTGCGCAGGCTGGCGACGCTGCCCGTGGGGGCACGATCGTGGTCACCTTGGAGCCCTGTTGCCATCACGGCAGGACGCCTCCCTGTACCGAGGCGATCCTCTCGGCTGGCATTCAACGGGTTGTGGTGGCGTTGACCGATCCTGATCCGCGCGTGGCTGGGGGTGGTTTGCAGCGATTGCGTGATGCCGGCTTGGAGGTGATCAGCGGGGTCCTGGCAGCTGAGGCCGCCGATCAGAACCGGGCTTTCGTGCACCGTGTTCGGACCGGTCGTCCCTGGGGGGTGCTCAAGTGGGCGATGAGCCTCGATGGACGCACGGCACTGCCGAATGGCGCCAGCCAGTGGATCAGCGCTCCACCGGCACGCAGCTGGGTGCATGAACTGCGTGCGCAATGCGATGCGGTGATCGTTGGTGGCGGCACTGTGCGTGCCGATGATCCCTTGCTCACGAGCCGTGGGCGACGCTCCAAGGAACCACTGCGGGTTGTGCTCACCCGCAGCCTTGATCTGCCTGCAGCCGCACAGCTGTGGCATCAGGATGTCGCAGCCACCTTGGTGGCCCATGAGGTCGGGGTGAATGGTGATTCCGAGCTGAAGTTGCTGGCTGACCTGCAGCGCCAGGGTGTGCAGTTGGAGGCCTTGGAGTGTTGTGAGCCCTTGGCCTTGCTGAATGCGCTTGCTGGGCGTGGCTGCAACCAGGTGCTCTGGGAATGCGGACCCGCTCTGGCGTCGGTGGCATTGCAGCAGGGGTGTGTTCAGGAGATCGCCGCGGTGATTGCTCCGAAACTTCTTGGTGGGCAGCTCGCCCGAACACCGTTGGGTGATCTGGGCTTCACTGCCATGGAGCAGGTGCTCAACCTCAACTGTGAGCCCGGCCGGAGCCTTGGTCAGGATCTGCTGCTGCAGGCCAGGCTCAGTTCTTGCGCAGCTCCGAGCTGAAGCGGCCGATCAGCACGCCCATCACCACCGCCAGGTAGAGCTGACCGATCACGCTGGTGGTGACCGACAGCATTCTTGCCAGCGGATGAATCGGGTTGATGTCGCCGAACCCAACGGTGGTGAGGCAGATGAAGGCGAAGTAGTTGATCTGTGCGAACACCGGCGTCCACTCGATCACGCTGGCATTGCCCACCTCGGCACCGGTTGGCATGTTCAACGGCGTGAAGCTGCCGGGCTGGATCGTTTCCACTCCGATCATGATCAGTCCCGCAGTCAGACCCAGCAGGAGGTACCCGGCTGCTGCTCCCATCAGCACCCGTGCATTCACATGCTGTTCCGTGGCCAGACGCTTGACCAGGCGCAGCACACTCCAGCCCACCAGCAGCCCCCAGCTCACGACCAGCGGGTAGCCGCTGAAGTGCCAGTGCACGGGTGTGAACAACCATAGAAGCTGCGTGATCAGCGCCACAATCCCCAGCAGCTGATACACCTTGTCGTGGAGGCTCATCACCTTCTTTCGCAGCATCACCAGTTGAGTGAGCATCAGGGCGATCAGGGCATAGCCGAGGTTGCCCAACCAGGTGATTCGGGGAAACGCAAAGCTGCTCATCACCAGCAGGCAGAGCACCAGCAGCAGCTGGTAAATCCTTCCCTGTCTCTGGACACGCACTCGTTCCGGTTGCATCGTGTTGACCACGCTCAGGTCGAGAATGCCGAGGTTTGCAGGCCCTGGCGAGCACCATCGCAATCATGCGTCGTTCGGTTCTCCCCCATCAGGCTGCGACCAGGCTTCGAATCCCGGCTTTAGCCTGACGGCAGCCTTGGACGTGATACATGCCGATCCGCGAGGACGACAACCGCCCCAATCGCCGCTTTGGAATCCTCAACCTGGTGCTGATCGGTT
>Ga0163109_10003272_pt1 | contig 12391 bp, 7 predicted proteins | sample CRUFie1St13metaG_FD_108704 | JGI IMG/M metagenome (GOLD analysis project Ga0163109, IMG submission 108704) | Marine microbial communities from the Costa Rica Dome - CRUD Field 142mm St13 metaG | ecosystem: Environmental > Aquatic > Marine > Oceanic > Photic zone | place: Costa Rica: the Eastern... | reverse complement strand
CTCATCATGCGACCTTGCAAGAATACTGACGGGCATTGCGTAGAGGCCAGAAACGAATCCCATTCATGCCAATCCACAGCGTTTGCTGCACCATCACCCCAGTGCCAGCTTACCGCGATTCCGTTGGTAAGGGTTGACGCGTCGTACCCCGATGCTTTATCCAGCAGTAATTTCATTTTCGTGCTTCATCCCCCACCAACACGTACCAAACACGAAAAGAAGCAAGAGTAGATTGAACAATATGTCCAGCGTTTCAGAAGGTTCGTAGACAAACTCCCACGTGATGGTGTGCTCTCCGGCAGGCACTTTCATTGCCCTTAACACATAATTGACACGTAAGGTTTCCACACGTTCACCATCGATGCGCGCCTCCCACCCTTCGGGATACCAGATTTCAGAGAACACCCCCAAGCCAGCCGCGTCGAAATTTGACCGGTATTCCAGTCGCTCGGGCGTGTAATCGACCAGCTCGATTTGGCCCGTTGCTCCCGGAATGACCCCTTCCAGTTGGTCCTTGAATTCATTATGAATGATCGATTGTTTTGGTGATGCCAAGGCCGCCGTCATCTCGATTTCTTCGTCCGGAGAGTCCGCCCATTCCCACGATTCAGCCGCCCAAGCAAAGCCGGGCACACCTGGAACAGGGACGGGCTGTTCCATTTGAGGAAAAATGATGTATTTCATGTTCATCATTTTGTGTCCCGTCAATTCTTGAGAAGCGGTCGAGACCTTGTTCTCGGTTTGCAGCGACTCAACAAAACGCTTGCGTTCCGGCTGCAAAACCAAGTCCATGAAGTCTTGGTACCTCCGGAGCTTGGCCGCATGGTAGCCCCCAATGCTCTGAAAAAAGTACGACAAGGATGAGTCGTTGAAGGCTGCTTCCCACCTCAGTACGCGGTATGGCGAACTGAATCGCATAGCACCAAATTGGCTGATGACCCGCAGGCGTTCTTTGTCCGCCCTTGATAAACGAACGTCCTTCATCTGGTCCAAGTAAAAAGCGTACAGCTCCTCCGCCCTCGCCACGTTTTCTGGAGTGTTCTCGAAGTCCGCTGTCAAAATGCCCATCAGCTGTGGCTCAACCGGGATGGGGAATCGGTCGTCAATCTTCTTGACCCAATTGCGGTACACGCCATTGACCTTGTCCTCGTTGAAATAGCGCTTGTTGACGTCCAACAAATCCACCGTCGTAATGAGCGTAAGCAACGCCACAGCCATGATGGGCTTGACTTTGCCCCAGAGCAGAGCGGCGAGTATTCCAGCTGTGACAATCAATAAGCCAAGCGTCCTCGATACGTCTGCCCGAAAGATGTCCAAACGACGGCTAAGTACCTCGGCGTACCCCAGCTGTTCAACTGCAACATCTTGACGTATGGTGGATTGAAACTCAAAGAAGACTTCGGGTACGATATAAAAACTTCCGAAGACCCCAATCAATACCAATACTGGGGCCATCCAGCGCCACTTGCGTTTGGATTCCATTTCACCAGCGGCGAGACCCGCAGCAATTTCTTTCAGGCCAAGAGCAGCCCCTATGGACACCGTCATAAGGACCAAAATCAACATCATTTTAGTATCCCGGAATTGATTGTACGCCGGGAAATGGTCAATGAAAAACGACATAATGACCCCTTCCTCGCGCCTGCTTAAAATGATGGCCAGCAAGGTCACCGCCAACAGCGGCCAGCGCAAGCGGTCGCGACCGGCAACCAAAAACATGAAAAACAAGGCCACGAGGATGGCGCCGTAGTAAAACGCACCGCTAGAAAACTTTTGCTCACCCCAATAAAATGGACTGTTCCCTCCTTTGATGTCCGGACACATGATTGATAGCCATTCGCCGTCTGACATGCTGTAGGTAAGGATGTACTCCCGATCGAGACCGGAGTCGCTTGACTCCCCTGGCAACAGCATGTCTTCTGACAAGATGCGCTCGCCTCGAATGGTGTGCACGGCATTGTCACGGGTCTCAAGAAGGTGGGCAGACCGGGGCAAAACCCCCACGATGCCAGCGATCAAAATGAAGCCATTAACCCGGAGGGCCTTTTTCCAGTTTTTCTCGTGCACACCCATTCGCCAAGTCTCCACCAAGCCAATCCCAACAAGCAGGAACAACAAGTAATAAGTCATCTGCGGATGCCCCATGGAAACATGCAATGCAGTGGCGAAAGCTGCCAGTGCACTCCCTAAAAACAGGCGACCTCGGTACGCCCAAAGCACACCAGCCAACACGAATGGCATGTAGGCAACAGCCACCACTTTGGTGTTGTGACCGGCGGAAAAATACAATAGTTCGAAAGTGCTGAGCCCCATCCCTGCCGCACATAGTAGACCGATCCAAGGCGAGGCACCAAGCGCCAAGGCCAAGATATAACCGCCCAACATGGCCAACCAGAACACGGTCACACCTCGGTAGCCTGTGATTTTGTTGAGTGTTGATTGAAATTTACCCGGGACGTTGAAAGCCGGCTGTCTATGAGAAATGTGCGTGGCCGGCATACCTCCGAACATGGCGTTGGTCCAAGCGGGCTTCTTCTCGAAGAGCACCATGGCATCGTAGATCTCCTTGCTCATGCCCTTGAAATTCGTGCTGTCGCCCTGACGAACAATGTACCCGTCATAGGATTTAGACATCAATAGCGCAGCCATCGCATAGGTCAAGACTGCAGCGACATAATGCATGTAATGCTTCTGGAAGTGCAATTTCAAAGAGGTCATTTGCAAAAAGTTTGGCTTCAAGTTACCGCATGAAAAATAGAATCGAGACGGTACTAGCTTTCGTCAACCTCCTCAAATTCCACATAATCACCAAGCGTATCGTCCTTTGGCTTTTGGCCAGCGGAAGATTTGGATTGTGTTGATCTTCGAGCGCTGTCTCGCATGGATTGTCCAGGTCGCGTCCGGCTGCGGTTTGGACCAAAGAGGCGGTCCAACCAGCGGAACACAAACCACACCAAGGCAGCTGTTGCGATGAGTCGTAGCAGCCCCACGGGTTACTTGCTGAGGTACAAATTCCGCTCGCTGTAAACCTTGCGGAAGAACGAATCCCGCAAATCCGGAATGAACCGAATGCCCTCCCCTGTCGACTTCATCTCCGGGCCTAGCTCCTTGTTGACTTCGGGGAATTTCTCGTACGAGAAGACGGGAATTTTGACCGCGTACCCATCCAGTTCAGGGTTATGCGGCAAATCCTTCAACTTCGCCTCACCCATCATCACTTTCGTCGCGTGGTTCACATACGGTTCACCGTAAGCTTTTGCGATGAACGGTACCGTCCGCGAGGCGCGCGGATTGGCTTCAATGATGTACACTTGATCGTCTTTGACGGCAAACTGGATATTAATCAAGCCCACCGTCTCCAATGCTAGCGCGATGCGCTTGGTGTATTCTTCAATTTGGCTGATGATCAAATCGCCCAGGTTGTACGGAGGCAGAACCGCGTAGCTGTCGCCGCTGTGGATGCCCGCGGGCTCGATGTGCTGCATGATGCCGATGATGCGCACCTCATCGCCATCGCAGATGGCATCCGCTTCGCATTCAATGGCCCCATCGAGGTAGTGATCGAGCAGGACCTTGTTGTCCGGCATGTCACGGAAAATGTCGATGACGTGACGCTCAAGCTCGTCCTCATTGATGACGATCTTCATGCGCTGTCCGCCCAACACATAGCTGGGTCTAACCAGCAAGGGGAAACCAAGCTTTTTGCTGAGCTCGTTGGCTTCGTCAGCTGTCTCGACCACGCCGAAGTCGGGATAGGGGACCCCTTCGTCACGCAGGAGCGTTGAAAACGATCCGCGGTCTTCGGCCAGGTCCAACGCCCGATAGCTCGTTCCGATAATTTTGATGCCGTACCGCTCGAGCTTCTCCGCCAATTTCAAAGCGGTCTGGCCGCCCAACTGTACAATAACCCCCTCCGGCTTTTCGTGCAAGATGATGTCATAAATGTGCTCCCAGAAGACCGGTTCGAAATACAGTTTATCTGCTGTGTCGGAATCCGTCGAAACCGTTTCGGGATTGCAGTTGATCATGATGGTCTCATACCCGCACTCCTTCGCGGCAAGTACGCCGTGAACGCAGCAGTAATCGAATTCGATGCCCTGTCCGATGCGGTTGGGGCCACTGCCGAGCACCACGATTTTCTTCCTGTCGGTGACGATGCTTTCGTTCTCCACCTCAAACGTGGAGTAGTAGTAAGGCGTTTGCGCCGGAAATTCCGCCGCACACGTATCCACCAGTTTGTAGGTTCGAATGATGCCGAGGCTGACGCGGTGTGCGTGCACTTCCGATTCAAGGCAATCGAGCATGTGGGCGATCTGCCGATCCGCGTAGCCTTTTTGCTTCGCTTCCCGCAAAACCACCTCCGGAATCGTGTCCAACGAGTACTTACCAATCTCTTCTTCCAAGTGAACGAGTTCCTCAATCTGGCGCAAGAACCAAGGGTCGATTTTGGTGATTTCGTAAATCTTCCGGATCGGAATGCCCAACTTCATGGCATCGTACAAGTGGAACAAGCGGTTCCAACTCGCGTGGCGTAAGCTGTTGAAAATGGCATCTTGGTCGCGGAGCTCGCGGCCATCGCAACCCAATCCATTGCGGCCCACTTCCAGCGATTGGGCGGCTTTCTGAAGCGCCTCTTGGAAGGAACGACCAATGGCCATGACTTCACCGACAGCCTTCATTTGGAGACCCAGTTCGCGGTTCGCTCCTTTGAACTTGTCAAAGTTCCACCGCGGCACCTTGACTACCACGTAATCGAGCGTGGGCTCGAACATGGCGCTGGTCGTACCGGTGATCGGGTTGGGCAACTCATCGAGGTGGTAACCAATGGCCAACTTCGCGGCAATCTTCGCAATCGGATAGCCAGTCGCCTTGGACGCAAGCGCCGAGGAGCGGCTCACACGTGGGTTGATCTCGATGGCGATGATGTCCTCGTTCTCGTCATTGGACACGGCGAACTGAACGTTGCAGCCACCGGCAAAATCGCCGATTTCGCGCATCATGCGAATGGCCATGTCGCGCATGCGCTGGAACGTCGTGTCGCTCAAGGTCATCGCCGGAGCAACCGTGATGCTGTCCCCGGTGTGAATCCCCATCGGATCGAAATTCTCAATCGAACAGATGATGGTGACGTTGTCGTTGCTGTCGCGCAGGAGCTCAAGCTCGTACTCCTTCCAACCCATCACCGCCTTGTCGATCATGACTTCGTGGATGGGGCTCAAGTGCAAGCCCCGGGTCAAGGCCTCATCGAAATCGGCCGGGTCGTAAATGATGCTCGCGCCGGCTCCTCCAAGCGTATAGCTCGCACGAATGCACAGCGGAAATCCGAATTGCTGGGCTGCTTCTTTGCCTTCGAGGAAACTCTTCGCCGTGGCTTGCGGGGCCATTGGAATGCCCATGGACTCCATTAGATCCCGGAAACGTTCGCGGTTTTCGGTGATTTCAATCGCATCAATATCCACACCGATCATCCGTACGTTGTGCTCCTTCCAAATGCCCATCTCATCGCATTGAATGCACAAATTCAACGCCGTCTGCCCCCCCATCGTCGGCAGCACCGAATCAATGTTGGGATGCTTCTCAAGGATTTTTTCGATGGAAGCGGGTTCCAACGGCTCGAGGTACACGTGGTCCGCCATAACCGGGTCGGTCATAATGGTCGCGGGGTTGGAATTGATGAGGGTGGTTTCGATGCCTTCTTCGCGAAGGGAGCGGAGGGCTTGGGATCCGGAATAATCAAACTCGCAAGCCTGTCCAATGACGATCGGTCCGCTGCCAATGAGGAGAACCGATTTGATGCTTTTGTCTTTGGGCATTTTTTTTTTACCCCGCTCACTCTAGGTGAACGGGCGGCAAATTTTCAAGACCGTTGGGGACATTTCCGGGCACAAAATTACACGCGGCTTTTCATCCCCACGAAAAAAGTCATTCACAATTTCCACGCGCTATCCACATTGCGCCCGACCTTTGAATCATGGAGTTTGCCACACCCGAGGAGCAAGGGCAGCGGTCGGTCATCGAATGCGAGGGCTGGGCCATTGAATACGCTGTCTGGACGACGAGCGACGCTCCGTCGGCCGATGTTCCGGTGGTGATTGCTTTTCACGGTTTTGCACGCCCATTGGAAGATTTGCGCGCAGCCCACGAGGCTTGGCCGCATCCGCACACCATGGTCTCCATCCACCTACCGCACCACGGGGACAGCGGCCCCCTTCCGGGCAGCGGACCGGATGACCGTCCGATGGAGCCCGAGGCATTCAACCGCATCATTGACGCCATCATCTCCCGCGAAATTCCGAATGCCGGAAACCGTACTCTGCTCGGGTACAGCATCGGAGGCAGGATTGCACTGTCCCTCATGGTTGACCGTCCGAGCGCTTGGCACAAGGTCGTCTTATTGGCACCGGATGGGCTGAAGCAATCGCCCTTTTACGCCATCACGGTGCACACCCAGTTGGGACGTTGGGCCTGGTTTTGGATGGACCGGCAAGAGCGGCTTGTATGGAACGCATCAAACGCACTGCTCAAATGGGGGTTGATCTCCAAACACCTGCACGGCTTCATTTATTTTCATTCGTCATCACACGCGATGCGTATGATGGTGTGGAAAGGCTGGAGAAGCCACCGCAGATGCTGGCCAAGTCATCGAGCCATCAAGTTTGCTCTGAAACAGGCGCCCCATGTTGCTTTCGTTTTTGGCGCCTACGATAAAATCATCCCCGTCCGCAATGCAAACCGACTGCGTCGAATGACCCGAGCGCTGTCCAACGTAACGTTTCAAACCGTTCGGTCAGGCCACAACATGCTCAAACCTGAGGCGATGGATGCAGTTGTTCACAGTATCTTCGAGGCATGAGTTGGCTTCACGAACTCCGAAACGATCAGCACGACGGACGCAAACGCCTCGCCGCCTTGCTCGATCCGGATGACTTGCCTACGGGTCGGGATTGGACCCGATTTGTCGATGGACTCAATGCTTCACCCATCACGGACATTTTTGTAGGGGGCAGTCTGCTCACTGCGCGAAATGTGAAGGATGTACTGCACTCACTTCGCGCCCATTACGAAGGAAGGATTACGTTGTTTCCGGGAAGCCCGGAACAGGTGACGCCAGGTGCCGACGCGGTTCTTTTGCTCTCCTTGATTTCAGGCCGCAATGCCGATTTACTTATCGGCCGACACGTCGAAAGCTGCATGCGCATTCGCGAAATGGGCATGGACATTGTTCCAACGGGTTACATGCTCATCGGAGACGGCCCACTGACCACGGCTGCTTACATGAGCAACTGTTTGCCCATTCCTTCTGCCAAAAAAGAAATTGCCGTCGCGACAGCGGTTGCTGGTGAAATGCTGGGGCTTGGCGCGTTGTTCATGGACGCCGGCAGCGGTGCTCAGCAACGCGTTTCTCCATCCACGATTCAGGCGGTTCGCGATGCCGTCCGCTGTCCATTGATTGTCGGGGGAGGCATTGGTGACGCCGCCGGCATACGGGCGGCTTGGCATGCCGGAGCCGACCTCGTGGTTGTGGGCCAAGCCATCGAACACCGGCCCTTTCAGCTGGATTGGCTGCCGCACCCCGAGGTGTTCAGTGCACATGCCAATCCTGCCGAAGAGCAGCTGTATCCGAACGGAGATTAGAACGAAAACTCGAGCGCAACAAGCCCGTGACGTCCTGCCTGAGGATACACGAATACCTCCGAGATTTCCGCTCCGCCTGATTCATAGAAGTAGGCCCATCCGTTTGCACTGTATTCGGCGTCCAAGAAATTCCGCAGGTATCCCGAAACCGCGATATATGAGCCGTTCGAGCGGTTCCACATCCAACGAATACGCGCGTCGTGCACGTTGTATGCATCCAATGAACGCACGTCGCTCGAGGTATTGTCAAGGTACTGCTTGCCCACATGACGAGCCGACCACTCCAACAGGCAAGTCGAACCCTCACCCTCCTCATTCAAACGGTTCAATGCCTCCCACGTCACAACACTTGACGCTGTGAAATTGGGCGAGAAACTGATGTCTGCTGGCTCCATTTGCAAATCAAATCCAAAATCCGTGATGCGGTTCTGAGCGGCTGTCACCGTGCTGTACCACTGCAATCCATTTATTGGACGCCACACGTTAGTCCACTCCAATCCGGCTCGGTAGCTGCTCGCGACATTTTGTCGAATCGGGGAACCCACATCGTTCAATGCGCCGGTCAAAACCAGTTGATTCTCGTACTGCATATAGTACCCAACGGCCTGCATGCTCCATTCCGGCGTTGAGATTTCCCATCCCAGTTCGAGGTCCGTCAGTTGCTCCGCTTTCGGGTAGGCCACAGTAACTCGATCGATGAAATCGTTTCGCACAGGTTCACGACTTCCCCGCGCAACGGAGGCGAAAACACGGCTGCTCGGGCTGACGATGTAATCCAATCCAAATTTGGGATTGATGAAGGACATGGTGGTATCCACTTCCAGGGTGCGCAAGTCGTTGTCTGTGCCGTTTACCTTGTAACTCACTTGACGCATCTGAATTTCCCCACGTACGTTTATCCTGCCATCGGCCAAGCGTTGGTCACCGCTCACGAAGCCGTACCTATCTGATTTTTCTCCGGTGTTGTCATAGTATCGGTGCTGTGGTGAAAGTGATTGTCCCCCGGCCTCCATCCAGATGGGATTCCCGAAATGCTCACCCGTGTACTTAAACGCTCCCAACCCAAATTGGACACCGCCATCTTCGAACGCATGGCTGCCCTGCACAACGCCTCCGACATAATCATTATCCAACCAACGGCGGCGAATAACATTGGAGGTCGAGACCGTGTCGTCCCCCATGATGACCGGCGTCCCTCCGTAAAGGGCGATGGCCTCTCCTGCTTTGTACTGCTCAAAATACCCTGCCCCACCTGTGTAGTGTAGGGTGGCACCCAAGTCCCAATTGGCGATGCGCTGGCTCAAGTGAATTTGGTGGTGGTCCTGGCGGTAGTCGTCGACTTGGTCAGCATAATCGTAGAAATTGTGCAGGCGACCTCGGGCAATCAAGTCTTCGATTCGCGCCGTATCACCTCCGTATTCATAAGAATTGGCTGCCCAGGCCCAAATGGAATCGGCGGGAGCATCCAAACCAATTCGGGGAACGCCGGCCCAAGCCTGCTGAGTCCGCTCATGGCCGAGCATTGCGGAGTAGGCCAATTGACCAGAATCCCACCGGTAACCCAACCCCAATTGCATGCTCGACAAATCGCTGCTGGACCGATCGATGTACCCATCAGACAAAATCCGTGAGGCGCGGCCTTCCAAGTAAACCCCCGTTCCAATTTCACCCGTGCTCCACTGTGCCATGCTCCGAAGCGTGCCAAACGAACCGCCGGATAGTACCACCCGACCGCCGGCCTTTTCATTGAATTCCATCGTCTGTATCGCCACGGTGGCGCCAAAGGCTCCGGCACCATTGGAAGAACTCCCGACCCCGCGTTGAATGGTCAGGTTATCTACGCTGCTTGCCAAGTCTGGCAAGTCCACCCAATACACCTGGTGCGATTCAGCATCATTGAGGGCCACTCCATTGATGGTGACATTGATGTGCGTCTGATCCGAACCCCGGATACGCATAGACGTGTATCCAACTCCTGCACCGGCATCGGAGGTCACAACGAGCGAAGGGGTAAATCGCAAAAGGAAAGGCATGTCCATGGAGGCGTCCCTTTTGGCGAGTTCGACAGCCTCAACCGTTTGCGTGGGAAACGGAGCCCGTTCGGGGGCCTGTATGGCCGATACCGTAGCCGGAAGCAATTGTACTGTTTTCAAAACGGAATCCGCTTCTGCAGAAACCTTGGATTGGGCGGTACCAGGCACATTGTAAGCCAGGGCACACAGCAAAAAGATGGTGAATCGATTCATCGTTTTTTGAGGTTCATTCAACAAAACGACGCAAGGGGGCACGACCCCTACTCAGGCCCTGTGGCCTAGCTCAGCTCCCCTACCGGGATTATCCGGTCAGGTTATGAGGGTATGATCTCAGCACTCGGAATCGAGGCACCCCTGCGACGGGACAAATGTACACCAAATCTGTATCTTGTCACCATGGATTTCGAGCGTCTGGAAGAGCTGTTGCAGACCGGGCTGGAAGCGGCTGCGGCAGGCTCAGCCGTGCTCCTCCATCACTTGTCCCATCAAAATGAACGCCTCGTCATCCGAGCGAAGCGCGACGGGAGCCCGGTTTCTGCAGTTGACCTTGAAAGTCATGAGGCCATTCAACGGGTGTTGGCACCACATGGTGTTCCCATCATCAGCGAAGAAGGCACACTTCCTCCCTATTCTGAGCGCGTCAATTGGCCACTGTATTGGCTGGTCGATCCCCTCGATGGCACCCAGTCCTACCTCGATCACAGGAAGGGATTTGCCATTAACATTGCGCTTTGCAATGCTTCAGGCCCCATCCTAGGCATCGTCGCCGACCCGCTAGCCGACCGGATTTTTGCGGGCACCAGTTCCAAACCACCTTTCTTGGTGTCCCTCACCAATTTGAGCGAGCATCGGCCCATCACGCCTCAACCCGCTACCCGGCCATACCGCCTGGTGACAAGTTGGAATGAGGCCTTATCCAAAGAAGATTTACTTCCGCCAGCCTTCGAAGCCGAAGCATTTCAAATGGAAGCCGTGAGTGGCGCATTGAAATTCTGCCTCCTCGCCACAGGTGAAGCCGATGTGCATGCACGGAGCGCCTCATACATGGAGTGGGATTGTGCTGCCGGCGATGGGATTTTGCGCAGCATGGGCATTGCCGTGCGCGACCGCGAAACCGACCAACCGATCACCTACAATTCCATGAGCCTGCGCGTGGGCAACCTCTACGCTTCACGCCTCTAAGCGCTATCGGTAGGCGGTATCGGCCTCGAAGTTTTCATACAAATCGAGGTAGTTGATATACCGTTCTTTTGCGATTTCCCCCTCCTCCACGGCTGCGCGGACCGCGCACTGGGGCTCCGAACGGTGCAGGCAGTTGTGAAATTTGCACGCGGGGAGTTTGGCGAACAGCTCGGGGAAATAGTGATGCAACTGGTCCCGTTCGAGTTCCACCAAGCCAAACCCTTTGATGCCAGGAGTGTCCACGAGGTAGCCACCTTCGGGCAAGGCAAACATCTCGGCAAAAGTGGTGGTGTGCTTGCCCTTTTGGTGCGCACTCGAGACGTCACCTGTTTTCAGTTCTAGGCCGGGCAATAGCCGGTTGATCAAGGTGCTTTTGCCCACACCGCTGTGCCCAGAAAGCAGGTTGATACCGGCAGAAGCGAGGGCTGCCTTCAATTCGTCCAGACCTGCGCCGGTTTCAGCGGAGGTGCGAAGGGTACTGTAGCCGGCCAGCTGGTACACCTCTTCGAGGTATTCAAGGCGAGCCGTAGCGTCGGATTGACCACTGTACAAATCGCATTTGTTGAAGACCAAAGTCGTCGGCACCCCATAGGCTTCCGCCGTGACGAGGAATCGGTCGATGAAGCCGGTGCTCGTTTCTGGACTGGCAATGGTGACAATAAGAAAGGCTCGGTCGAGGTTGGCGGCAACGATGTGACTTTGCTTGGACAAATTGACCGAACGGCGCACAATGGCGTTGCGCCGCACCTCGCGCTCCACAATCAGTGGCGGCTCATCCTCGCCATGAAATTCAATCACAACGGCATCGCCCACAGCAAATGGATTGGTCGACCGTTCGCCCTTCAAGCGTAAACGCCCTCCTGCACGGCACGAATAAACCTTACCTGATTCGGCATCGCGCACTTCGTACCACGAACCTGTGGAGCGCAAAACAACGCCACGTGTTTGCCGGATCTCCATCAAACGGAGGTACCGAGGGATTGAAACGCCGCTTCCAAACCTCCTGGTTGGCTCGACAGATTGGCCACCGTATCGTCAGCGACAAGTTGGCCGCGGTGGATCATGACCACCCGTTCGCACATGGCCTCCACCTCCTGCATGATGTGCGTAGAAAGAATTACGGTGCGCTTCTTACCCACCTCTTTGATGAGGTTGCGGATGTCAACCAACTGGATGGGATCCAAACCAGACGTTGGTTCGTCCAAAATCAACACCTCCGGATCGTGGATCAGTGCTTGAGCCAATCCGACCCGCTGGCGGTAGCCTTTTGAAAGCTGACCAATGAGTTTGTGGGCCTCTGGCGTCAACCCCACGCGTTCGATGACCTCCTCAACCTTGGCCTTGCGGTCCGGTAGCCGGTACAATTGCGCCACATAATCAAGGTATTCTCGGACGTACATCTCGAGGTGGATCGGGTTGTGTTCCGGCAGGTAGCCGATGTGTTTTTTGGTAGTGATCGGGTGCTCTTCTACATCTTGCCCACACACTTCCACACGCCCTTCGCTCGGAGGCAAATACCCCGCAATGAGGCGCATCAACGT
>Ga0163109_10003269_pt1 | contig 12401 bp, 3 predicted proteins | sample CRUFie1St13metaG_FD_108704 | JGI IMG/M metagenome (GOLD analysis project Ga0163109, IMG submission 108704) | Marine microbial communities from the Costa Rica Dome - CRUD Field 142mm St13 metaG | ecosystem: Environmental > Aquatic > Marine > Oceanic > Photic zone | place: Costa Rica: the Eastern... | reverse complement strand
TATTTAATCTAAACATTAGGAATTGATTATTTAATTCCTGTAAATTTCCAGCATTTTGAGAAGCATACAACCCACCAAGTAAAGGTTGACCTGTTATCTTAGTGTTATTTATATCTACAGTACCATCAGAGTTTAAAACTGTTTCTCCTATTGATGCTCTCCACAATTCATAATTTCCACTATTAGTTTTTACAGTTATTGCATAATTCCCTGGTCTCAAATAAATCGGAGAATCAAAAGTGAATTTAGTGTGAGTGTTAGAACTAACTTCTGGATCAGGTCCCGAAGATATGACAACATCGGAAGATGACTTAGTAACTTCTGAAAAAGGAATTATGGTTGAAGTTGAGGGAAATCCATTGGATGTAGGTCTAACATCTATGGATACAGGAAGAGTGTCATCCTTGGATTTAAAAAATAAATCAACAGAAGATAAAAATATACCATTTCTATTCTCAGCAAGATCAACAGTAAATACCTGAGATAGTGGATCCCTCCAATCTAGACATCGACTTAATGATTGAACCTCTCTCATAACAGGATCCCTGGAAACAGAAAGATTATCACAAATATTGGATCGTCTTTTCATTGGAGTTCTGGTTGATGAGATAAAATCTTCAGGATCTTCCATAATTCCTAATGAAGAATAAAAAGTTTCGCATAAAGATTTTGTAATCGTATTTCCATCAGAATCAACTAATTGATTATTCGGATTATCTATCAATCTGAAAAGTCTTTCTCCTGTTTTGAATTTCTCGGATTCAGTGCTAGGTAAATTTATTGTTCCGCAAAGATTTCCGAATTGATCAGAAGTTAAGGAAATTCCGTTACTTTCCTCAATTGATTCAATATTAGAAGATTGATTTATACCAGAAACGTCTTTCCCTGTAACAGTTGACCCTTGTGATATAGTTCCTGAAATTTCTTTAACATAGAATCTACCTGTCCCATCATTTAAATTCAAAACTACTTTCAATTCACTGGAATCGTTTCCGAAAGTTAAAACTTCCCCATCATATATACCGTCTTTAAATTTGAAACTGGAATCTTGAAGTTTAATTAATTTACATTTTGTGACGTGACTAGTATTTTGATCTTGATTAAATAAAGGAGTGTCATCAATAAACGGATAGAATGATTGATTAGGTTCTAAATTTACTGCAACAAAAAGGATATCATCAGATCTCATAAAAGGAACTACACTATTATCAACTTTCTTGTTTTTCATAGTCTTTTCTATTCTATTAGCAAGACCTGTTCCAACAACACCTATCCTATCAACTACATCAAATAAATAGTTCTGTGTTTCTTCTGACTGTAAACTGACAGGGTTTGAAGTTCGAGTTATATCAAGATTAACTTCTTCATCTGATATTAGTGATTCCTTTCCTGTCCAAAGGGTTTCCCAGTCATTCCACTGAGAACCAAAACCTTTATCTAATTGCCAAGCATTATTTTCACCAAAACTGTTAACATTAACTCTTGGTGTTAATGATTGACTAAACCACATATCTGATGAAGGGTTCAATTTAACTTCACCAAACCAATAAGTTGAAGCAGGAGGGTTTAAGTTTATAGACCCTGAAGATAAACCATATATTTTATGTTCAACTTCATCGTATTCTGAAATTACTAGTGGCCCTTTTTTCAATACACCATCAGAAGCTTGAGGGGAATATTCTATATCATGAGAATTACTTGAAAATGAAGGTCTTAGTTCCTGAGTTTCAAAATCGATTGAACAATTATAGTCTTTAGAATTCACATTTCCAATATTATGCCCAGAAAAATCATCAATCAGCACCCCATTCTTAAAAACTTCCTCAGTTCCGGCCACATTTCTTATCTGTACATTTTTAGATTTTTCTTGAAGTAGTCTTAAATTTGATCTTGATTGTAGTTCCTCAATCCTTCTATCCAATATACCAATATCTCTCATTGTGTATCTTCTATTATGAATCGGTATAACTTTAACATCATTATCATCATAAGTGTATGGTGGAACAGTTACAATATATAGAGACATAGAGTCTTGATCGTCTGGAGGAGTTATAGGAAATTTTGAAGGAGACCCTTTAATAACTCTAAATTCTTTATCTTTTGTTAAACAAACCTTATCAATTCTGGATAAATAATATTCATAAGTAACTTCAAAAAAGTCGTCACCTTGACCATAAGGTACAGAAGATGTTCCAAACCCATCATCAGGTTGTCTTGAAGGTCTAAAATCTAAATAATCAGTTAACATATAAGACTTACCAGTATCTGAATTATAAACTGGAATTTCAGAGTAATCAATATTTACATAGGAATTTACTGAAAAATAATCACCATCGGATCCACGTTCAAAATAATCGTATTCAATTGTGATACTATCTACATCCTCTCCCAGAACTACCATTTTTTGATTGTTATCGTTAAAAACTGGATCTTGCTGTTCATCCCAAATAATTTTACCAAAATCGTAAAATGAATCTCTCTGGCCATTATCCAGTCTATATTTTTGTGTAATTATCTTAGTGTCATCACCATTTATATAAATTTTATCTATTTTAAAAATATCAACATGATTTAAAATAACCTCTTTAATTAAAGATGAAGTTATTTCCCCTGCAGTATGATTCAAAGTTTTCGAAATAGAAGTTTTAGTTTTAGTTCTAAAAGTTAAATTATCATTTTGCTGTCTAAGATATAATTTAGGAGATCTTGTGGTTGCATTAGTTAGAGTATCAGCATAATCTAAAAATACTGTATTAGTTTCAGCATCAATTCTGACAGAAATATTATTCGCATCGTCAATATCAACTAAACCTTCCGAATCATAAAAAACGAAATGAGATTTTAGATTTGGTATGGATGCTGTGTCTGTTATAGTCAAACCCTCTATCGATTTTTTATAACTCACTTTATTTGGTATATTTGAAGTTGTATCTGATGACATTTCAAGAACATTCGAAAAATTACCTTTTAACGTATTTACCGATTTAACAGAAGATTCTCTGAGGGGGAAAATTAAGGGAGAGGATTCTTGATAATTAATAAATGTCTCACCAGCAGAATTTTTAGATAAAGCATCATCAACTTCGAAAAAAGTTAGATCTGAATTTGCTACTGTAGCTCCTATTAAATCAATATCCTGTTCAGTTTTTAGTGAGGCAGTCAGTTTCAAATCAAAAATGGATAACTTGTATAAATCTGAATCGCTTTGAATATCGTTATTGAACTGTTTCAACCTACAAGTTCCAATTTCTGCACGATTATTTGTATCAAATTTATCTCCACCTACAGGCCCAGTATATTCATAAACCTTCAATTCAGGAAAATTGTTAGAAAATAAGAAATCTAATTCCAATTTAGTTATATCGGGTTTAAATTTAACATATAAACTATTACCCACAAACCCATCAATATTTTGATCAGGAATTGATGAATCAGTATCTCTACCTTTATCCATAGATATTTTCTGAGGAGATATTGTTTCTATTTCAAAACCTTTAACATATGCTTTCCCAGGATCCAATGTTAATTTTAATTGATCATCAAGAGTTTGATCATTCGAAATTTCGTCAGAAGTATACTCTTCAATATCCAACACAAAATTCTTAACTACAAAATCTCCGTTAGTGTCATAAGTCCTTCTAGCAAGTTCCTCACCTAAATGAGAATATCTTGGATTTTTTATCTGATCAACTTTTTGACCATTGCGAACTCTAACAAATTCGTAAAACTCATATGAAGAATTATTTAATATTGTGTTTCCTTGATTTTCAAGTAAATCTTGCTTTTTTAAAATTAAAGATATTTTAAATCTGTCGGATCCTGGTGCTGAAAAGTTTGGGGAACCTTGAGCATTATCGTATAGAGATTGATCATCACCAGAAGATATTGTTGCCTCATCAACTTCCAAACCTATTCTATAGGTTGGATTATTTTGATACTTATCTAGAATTATAGTTTGTTTTAAAACTTTATGAAAAAATCCAGAAACGTAAAATATTCCGTCATCAACAGAAGCTAAAGAAGATGCTCCTGTTATATTATCACCTGCTGAAACTTTTAATGTTGTGTCTGGTTTTGCTACTGTGACTTGATAATTCTCTTTATTTTCCTCAGGTAATGTATTCAAAACCATTTCAGATTCAGCAACAATCCCCCCAGAAAGATATATCCCCACTAAAGTATTGGGTTCTAAGGAATTACTTGCAGCAACTTTTCTAACTTTAAATTTAACTCCTACTGACCCATCAGGGTTTGTTGAAACAAGGACTCTGTCTTCTAATTGATCAATATATGAACTGACACTTAAATTAACAGTTGAGTTTGATAAGGAATCAAACTCATGAATTTTTATATAACTAACATTAACATCAACATTAAATGATCCCCCTAAAACTGGGGAACCATCTTTAAATATATGATTTCCAAATTTAGAAATTTGGTCTGTTAATATTGATTGTAATTGATTTAATTCTCTGGTTTGTACCGCAACTCCTGGTTTGAATAAGACTCTTAGAAAATTTTTATTTTCGTTAAAATCATCAAAATACGGAGAAGTATTAAATTCTGTAAGTAATTTCCTAGTCATATAAAAGTCCTTGTATATATTATAATACTATTTATACTAGAATTCAAGCACTATTTTTATATCTTCTATTTGAGAATCATCTCTCTGAATAGGTCTTCTTTGTTCTATGAAAAGAACTTCGCCTGAATATGGTTCTAAACTTTCGTCCAAAATGTTTGATAAATTGTATCCAGTGCTACCATTCTGATCGCTTTTTACTGATTCCCCAACATTAAAAGTTCCTGTTATGTTACTAATTCTAACATTCTTATTATTTCCATCAATTTTAACGTCAACAACTCTAGCTCTAGCTGTGGAACTATCTAAATCATTCCCGATGTAAACTATTGAATCCGCTGCATAACTTGCATCTTGCCCAAAAACCAATGTCTTCATTTGATTGTAAATAGTGGAAGTTGCCAAAGTTGAAGAGTTATATAATTTGGGATCCTTAATTAAACTTATTTGTCTGAAATCGTTAGATGTTGGTAAATTAGACTCCCCTTCATCATATTCAAACTTAGTGTTTATGATTATGAAAAATCCACCCAACTCGTCTATTGCATTTGATCCATGACCACCTCTAGGTGATATTATGGATTTAAAATTGGCATCTAATCCTCCAATACCTATGTTCATACTAGCCCTTTTAAAGGAAACATTAGCATAGGAATAGTTTTTCCCTGAATTTAGAATTTGAATATGTTGAATTCCACTTCCAGTATCTGCCATTATAGGGATTGCAGAAAAATCTGATCCGTCACCTTCAACAACTACTGTTGGGAGAACTTTAATTTCAGTCTTTTTTTCTTCTGAACTCTGAATTGTAGATACAATATTTTCCCTTTCGCCAGAAGTTATATTTTTGACAATGTTATCTGCGGAGAAATCTTGCAACTCATTAGGATAACTTACAAATTTTAAAGTATAACCTGTAGTTCCTGTTGCAATAACATTAGAAATTGTTGCAACTTGACCAGATAATGAATTACTATTATCATCTATTGCTTGTTGTTGAGTAACACCACTCTCATAAATTCTAACTTGATCTCCGATAATAAAAGGAGTTACATCGTTAGGATTATTTGCTATAGAATCAACAACCAATGTTAATTCTTTAGAAAAATTATTCACCATTTCATCATAAGCTGTTGTTCCAGATACGGTAACTAAAGAATTGGAATATTCAGATATTTCATAAACTTTATTGTGTTCTGGGAAAAATATTGAAGCTCCAACTAAGTCCCCAGAATCAAGACTGTCAAACTGAACTCCCGATATTGGGAAATTTGAATTTAATCCATCGTTTGAAATTACAGGTTCTTGAGAAAGTTGCCCTGAATAATTTATATAACTGGAACCTCTTCCATCATAAGTCACACCAGAGTCTTCAAAAGACTGCCTGTAAACAACATCTATAGACCCATCAACAGAATTCTGTTGAACTTGGTACTGATTTCCTATTGAAGAGCAACCATCTCCTGGGTCGGATAAAATTACATTGACGGGAATATAGTTCGGAGTATAAAACTTAAATGCATCAGAAGCAGAAATTGTATACATATACTTCCAAACATATTTATCAGTAGTCTCAAAATTACCAGAAGTCAAAACTTCAGTAGGTTCTACTGTGGAAGTTGCCCCATAATTATTCCAAATACATTTATAAACATTTAATTCAGAAGTGATCACGTAAAAAGGTCTTCCATTGTTGCCATTATATAATACACTGTTAGTGTCATCATAGATTCCATAAACAGTTCCACTATTCCAATCGAATCTAGGGATCGCATGGGAGACATCTGAAGGTAAAACTTTCTTGGCAGATATCATATTCCTCCAAACCTCATAATCACTCTGTAAATGATCTATAGGGTTTGGTGGGTTACTGTCGTTTTTATCTGGGTTGTTAGCTCCAGAATTTATGTCTATAGTACTATCCCATTCAGTAACTTTACCGATGGTTGTATATATGTTAGTGCTAATTCCAACATCTTTTAAATCTACTGTTTGATTGTTAACAGTTGTTGCTCCTGTTATCGCAGTTCCTTCATCAAAACCTTCTTTAAAAGATTTTGCATTATGTATTCTAAATTTAGTTGTTATTATTGTAGACATTTTCTATTTCCTTCAATTACTATTTAGACACTCACTAAGACGTTCAATTCACCAGAAGAAATTTTCACTGTTGAATTCTGGGTTGTTGTCAAGTTATTGTTTATACTGTCTATATGTTTTACTTTAAAAAGTTGACCTTCTATTAATTCTATTTCGGCAACTTCAGTGGAAACCACAAAACCTTGGTTATATCTTAGGACAACTTCACCTAAATCAAAAGGTTCATTTTCATAATTTTCAATTTCAATACAAAACTCAGTTTCTGGATGATATTTTGAAATAATACCCTCTTTACGAGTTACAGAAACAACATCACCAATATCATTACCGTTACCGTCATCAATTGTCCCACCAATATGAAAAACATCTTCCCATGTGTAATCAGTAATACTGACTTTAGCATTACCATTTGATAAATATTCTATTTTTGTTATATTTCCAAATGTTGTTTGCTGAATACTCTGAGTGATGCTATAAGTAAAACTCAAAACACCTCCCACCTCAAAAATTGCGTTTGAATCTTGATTAGATATATCAAGTTCAACAGTTTGGTTTGGTGAGAAGACTTTATCGCCATTTACGTAATATGGACCCCCCCAACCTATAGGATTTATATTAAAATTATTTAAAAATATTTTCTGTACAGGTTTAGCACTCGATATTGAAAAAGTATCTCCAATATTGAGTTGTTCATTTAAATTCAAGGATCCAGTATAAGTTAAATTGGAATTTTCCATTACAAAATTTGGATTGGAATCCAAATTTCTCCACTTATAAAAAGAAGTTTCAAAATCTGTACCAACCACTAAATTATCATATTTATTTTTGTAAATTTGATACATGGAGTCCCAAGAAAGTGGGGGAGATATTACAAGAGGAAATTCTGTTGTATCTGCAGATCCACCATCTATAAAAAAAGTTTCAGAAACAGAATCTATAGTTGCAGAAACGCCTGAATTGTTGTTAACAATTTCCCCAGATTCATATAATCCATCGTAATCTTCAAGTTGAATATTAAAAGTTCCGTCAGAGTTATCAACAATACTCATAATATTCCCTGATGCTTCATCGCCATTCTGAGTTAAAATCTGATCTTCTTGAAAATTTCCCCCAGTTAATCCGCTCACAACAATAATAACTGAAGGAATTTCTGATCCAGTGAAACCATCGGGACCAAAAACTGAAAAACTATTTTCAAATATATTCAAATAATCTTCTATTTTAATATCTAAAAAATGTCTTTGCCAACTTTTCTCATCCTGAATAAATGTCTCACCAGAAGAATTTTTTGATTTCGCATCATCAACTTCGAAAAAAGTTACATCTGAATCTCCTACTGTAGCTCCTATTAAATCAATATCCTGTTCAGTTTTTAGTGGGGCAGTCAGTTTCAAATCAAAAATGGATAACTTGTATAAATCTGAATCGCTTTGAATATCTTTATTGAACTGTTTCAATCTACAAGTTCCAATTTCTGCACGAGTATTTGTATCAAATTTATCTCCACCTGCAAGTCCAATATATTCATAAACCTTCAATTCCGGAAAATTGTCAGAAAATAAGAAATCTAATTCCAATTTAGTTATATCGGGTTTAAATTTAACATATAAATTTTCGAGTTTATAATACTTTAAACCATCGATGATCACAGGAATTACAGTTTTTAAATCATGACTTTTAACTTGAGAATTTTCTAAACTCTGGAGTGAAATATTACCAAACATTTCCATACCTGCTGGGTGAATAAGTCTTTTCAATAAATCCTTATATCTTGAAACCTGTATTGAAGATTCAATAACATAAGAAAATATTTGGTAATACTTTGAATCCTGTAAAACTTTAGAATTAGATAAAAAACTTTTATTATTTAAAAATCTTCCACCATCATCAAAAATTGAACTCAACTTTATTCTTAAATTTTTATTTTGAGGGTTAATTAAACCAACATCGATGTAAGATGGACCAAAAACAGTATAAGGGTTATATGGAATTTGCTCATAAGACAAATTCAACCAAGGGAGATCACCCCTTCCTATTTTAAATCTTTCAGTATCAGTCTCATACCCTATTTGACCTTGTCTTAAAATCGGATTTCGTGTTTTTAAGTCTTCTTCCGTTCCCTGTTCTATAATATCTTGATATGAAATTCCAGGGTCTTTTATTTTAACTGTTTTTATAGTTCCAATATCAGATCCTACAAATTCAAATTGAAATTCGGAAAGTGCTGAGGTGATACCTGAATTTGGATATCCTATCTTAGTTACCACTGGTCTTTTTATATACCCTTTCCCCTCACGATCTATTTTGATTATTATTTCACCATCAACTACTCTATCAACAGAAGCTAAAACTTCTCTCCTCATTCCCACTTCTGGGAAACAACCTGAACTGTCAATTATAACTGGAGTTCCAGATTCTATTTGAGAAACAGCTAGATCATATACTGGATCGTTCCCTAGATGTTTTATTCCTGTTATATTCCCTGAGTTCACTTCGCAAACAGTCAATTCTATGATAGAACCTCTTTCCGAATTTGACAAATCAGAAAATGGAACAACTTCTCCGAGTCTGTTTATAAAAAACCTAGATTCTGGAGTAAAACTTTCATCAGATTCTAATATTTCAAAATCAACTCCACCATATAAAACATTCCCAATAACATTCCCTTGTTCGTCCTCTATAGGTTCACCGTTACCAAATTCTCCGTTTATTGAAGGTTTATTCAATATTACTTTAAAAACCTCTTGGAAACCTTTTTTAAATCTGGTAAGACTCTCAACATAAGAAGTTGATCCAGATATGGAACCTTTAATTTGTGTTGAAACAATATTAGGAATAGAACTCACAACAGGTTTTAAAAAAATCATTTTACTATTTTCAAAAGTGTTATCTGATGTTTTGAACAGTTCTTCTTTTGGATATTTTAAATCAATCTCTTCATTAAATATTGCCCTGAAGAAAAATTTAAAAGAATCTTCAGTTCCTTTTGATTGATAAAATTCTTTGGAGTTTTTAATTAGAAATTTTTTAAAATTCTCAACATCAATATCAGTGCTCTCAGATTGAGTTGGAAAAGAAAGAGGAAACCCTTCAAGATATTCCTTCATGAAAAAATCAACATACTCATCAAGAGTTCTGTCAATATCTTGTAAATTCCAAAGACTTTTTGAGGATAATGACGCATTTTGAATATATGATACAATTTCTAATGAACCTTGAAATTCAGAAGTTTCTTGAGTTGTTAAATTTTCAATATTTAAAGTTACAGAATCTCCTGCAGAAAACCCTCTTGTAATAGGTAAATTCGGATCTTCATTATATTCCTTTACAAAAAATACATAATTCCCTGAATTTAAAGGATACGCATTTATTAAATTTGCATAAACCTTTTTTGATAATTCCCCGCCATTAATAGTTTTGGATGCCACTATATTGTAACTATTTTGATTGAAATCTAAATTTAAATCACCATCAACGGAAACTTCAATTTTAGAAGTTTCTAACCATTGATAATAATTTTCAATAAATTTTATGAACTTCGGACCTTCTTCCTGTAAAAAATTAGGAAGTTGACCTTCTATTAGTTCAGATATTTTATTATTATAAAATTGCATTATATGTTATTTTGACTCAGAAATTGTTTTGATATGTTCTCCATACTGATATTTATAGAACTTTCATCAATCGTTATTATTTGATTTCTTAGAGGTGAAATATCAAAATCTAAAGGTTCTACTTTCAGTTCAATATATGAGTTACCATCATCTATAAAAGTTGGAGCAAAGTTCACTAAATTAATTTCACCAGTTGTATATACGATACTTCCAACGTTGTTTTGTACTGTTATTTTTTGATTATCATAATACGTTGAAACTTTTAGATTTCCACCCTCATCTTCTAAAAAACAGTTTGAATATCCAGAATATGTGAATGAGGATGATTCCAATTTACCTTCCAAAACTTCTGAATTGAATTTAGTTTTATATGAAGTTGGAAGACCTAAAGAAATTTCCAATCTGTTTTTAATCTTAATTTTAGTTATATTAGATTTAATTGAATCAGAAGTTGAATCAATTGAAGAGGTGAATTTACTAAATCTGAAATAGGAATCAAATTTAGTTATGGAAGTTTGATTATAATTTGAAATTGAGTTTATTATTAAACTCTTTAAATATTCTTCCCCTTGAGGAACTTCTCTCAAATTATACTTAACGTTAACATTGACATCAATATAAGTGTATGTAGGATCAACTATCTCTGCATCAATAGTTACAATATTATATTCTTTTATGATATCTCTGATAATACTCTCTTTTGCTGATTCTGTTAAAAATGACCCAGTCTTAGGTTTTATTGAAATGAAAACTCTACCATAATAGACAGGATCGTTATCTTCTCCACCCCAAACTTTAATACTGTCAATGTTTTGATACTTGTTTTGAACTAAATATTTGTAATCCAATGCTGTAACAGACCTGTTCTGCCTTTCATATTCTTTTGGGGAGTTGAATCTAATTTCCTCAATGTCTTCTTTATCTGAACCACCAAAAGACGAACCGCTTGAAGTTATGCTGTAAAGGGAATATTCTGATATAGTATTATCTGTATTAGTTACAAAAAGTATATCAGAAAAATTAAAATTGTTTTTAATATTATTACCAACAGACCCAGAAGTTGTCAAATACTGAATAGATATTTCGTTATTATTTTCCAACTTCCTTCCTATTCTACCATTACCAAAAAATAATTCATACTTTCCTGACTCGTTTTCACTTATCCAGTAAACATTATCAATTGAATTAATTTCAACAACATTCTCTGATAAATTAAAAACTACAGGAGTTGCTTCGGAATTCTCTTTAACTCTCACAATTAGGGTTGTTATATCTGCGTTATCATTATCAATAATGAATCTCTGATTAGGGTTCTCTTGAGTTTTTACAATAAAGTTTTGCTCAACCATAACTCCTTGTCTGATGTCAAAAGTTGAGGAATATATCTTTCTATTAGATGTATCACGATCACCAGAATCGTTAAGAGTGACTCCTTCAGTATTTTGAAAAATATAAGTGACTCCATCTTTTGTTGAAGAAAAGTTTGAAAATGCAGGTAAAGCTACTGATGAAGGTTGTTCATCCCCTGAAGATTCTATGAGTTTTAATGTGATTGTAGTTTGAGCAGATTTGATTGAATTAGGTGTATACCCTAATGCCTTTGCTCTTGAAACTACACTCTCTCTTAATATTGCAGAATCTAAAAACATTTCGTTTGCAATCATGTTTTGATAGATTGCATTGTAATGAGTATTTGCTGAAAGGATGTCAAGTAATATTTGTAATCCACTTCCATCAAAATCATAATCTTGAAATTCTTCCTGACCTCTTAAAAAATCTTTCAGATTTTCTTTTAAGATATCAAAATCTAATTCTGTTACTTTTATGTCTGACATTTAACCTACCTCACCCTTGATACAAACAACTCAACCTCTAGAGGTTCAAGAGTGTTGACTATAGAAAAAATAATTTTTATTGAATATTTATTTTCGTCTGGTATAGGTTCAACACTGACATTATATAAATTCACTCTAGGTTCTCTGTTTTTAATAACATTAGCAATTTCCTTTTTTATTAGATTTGAAGAATCATCACCCATCAAATCAAATATTATTCTTTTTATTTTTGTGCCTTTACCTTTTTGGAAAGGTGCTTCAAATACTTCT
>Ga0163109_10003268_pt1 | contig 12405 bp, 32 predicted proteins | sample CRUFie1St13metaG_FD_108704 | JGI IMG/M metagenome (GOLD analysis project Ga0163109, IMG submission 108704) | Marine microbial communities from the Costa Rica Dome - CRUD Field 142mm St13 metaG | ecosystem: Environmental > Aquatic > Marine > Oceanic > Photic zone | place: Costa Rica: the Eastern... | reverse complement strand
AATGAAGTGAGACATAAAGGAGTTAATCATGGGACTTGACCAATTCGGATTCGCCAGAAAATCAGGACAGAAAGATATTGAAATTATGTCCTGGAGAAAACACGCCAATCTCGAAGGATGGATGGCGGGACTCTACAGGGAGCGTGGCGGAAAGAAAGAGTTTAACTGCGTTGAATTAAAGTTGACCGAGAATGATCTTAAAAATCTAGTACGAAGGATGGAAAACGGCGGGTTAAATAAATCCGAAGGATTTTTCTGGGGAGAATCCACCGAAGGCGATACCCTTGATACAAAACAGTTTATCGAAAAAGCAAGGGAATATATTAAAAAAGGTTATGAAATAATCTACACCTCATGGTGGTAAACTGTAAAACTTTTGCGGAGGGCAAAATGAAAAAGCAACCTACTATTGGTCACTACGAATATCACTCAATGTTCCATGTTGGGGATAAAGAATATGACGTTTATTCTGTTTACCACGACAGGGAAATTCCAGAGTTCTTTGACATATTCGATAGAAGCGGAGAGCATCTAAATCAGGGCAGTCCTATCTATGCCGAAGATCCAGAATACGGACCAACCTTAGACCAACTCATCAAATTCACCCAATAATTGTAAAACTTTTGCGGAGCATACAAAGTGGAATACTGGCACCAAGTGGGAAAAGACCTAATCTGGTCACCTCGATTTACAATCAAGATTTTTTATCGTCATAGCGATGAAAGTCTGGCGGATGTTTATCCCGAAGATAGCCCAGAAGAATTAAAAGAAAAGTTTAACCAACTTGAAAGGCATGAAACTTCTTTGTTTGATGTAAGATTAAGTTATATCTATCGCAACAAATTCACCTTCTCAGAAATTTGTCGATATAATTATCACTATGATGGATTCCCTGAAGACATTATTTCAAAAGGGCTCGATGGAGAGATTGAATCAATGATGGCTGAGGGAATGAAAGAAGCAATGGCAACAGCAAATATTTTGCTTGACAATTTGAAAAATGACTTTGAGGACGATTCGTAAAACTTTTGCGGAGGATGAGATGAAAAAGTTAATTATAATCATTATTGCAGGATTTGCCACAGGATGCGGAACAGGATATGCTGTAGTCAAAACCCATAAAGGTGGTGGCTACTCCGAAGGGCTAAATATGGAAACCGTTGAAGGCTCCCAAAATATTACTTTCTTAAAAAGTAATGATACCAATATAGCAATCTGTATGGCTCCCAATAAAAATACCGAAGATAATGCAAAGCCCCAATGCTATAATCTTGCTCAACCAATTATTGATTAAGTGTAAAACTTTTGCAGAAAACTGCTACTTTATCCCACTGCTATAATAGTGGTGGGATAATGAAAGCAGATAGAAAAAAGTTTCTTAATCAAATAGCGAAAAACCTCAAAGTTTGCTGTGACAAAACAGTCAAGGAAACTTTAGACTCTTTGCCAAAAGAAGAATCAGAATATATAAAGAATAAATTAAAAGAAAGTCAAGACTTTTATTTTGATAAAATAACTGGCTATAGAGTTTTTACAGAAAGATTCTTAAAACAAAGGGGTTACTGTTGTGGCTCGGGCTGTCGTCACTGCCCCTACTAAATAAAACCATCAATGTTTCTGCTGAATGGTGGCGATGGAACAAACCGATAATCAACGGTCAGCTCATCACCTTTTTCAATATCCTTAATCGCAGTACACCAATATTGATCGTTGGATATGCTAAGCACTTCACAGTTTCCATTTTTCTTATGATTTAAAAAACAACCCAACTCAGTTTTTTTCATCGGAGGATGCTGGGCAATCATACCAACCATAAATCCTTTTGGAATTTTTTTAATTGCTATAATTCCATTACCATGAATATTGGATGGAGCAACTTTCCAAGGCTGCTTTTCTTTTGCTAATCTTAGCATCCTATAATTTTTATTACAAGCTATTTTCTTCATATTTTAAACCGCTTAAATTAGTAGCTCTTGATGAGGTTTATTAAGGCTCATTTCATTCGCCCCTCACCCCCTACCCCCTCTCCATTTTTTTACCTCCTTACCAAAATAAATCCTCGGAAAAAATAAGATATTTTTTTTATTGTAAAACTTTTGCGGAATCGGTATTATCTAGCTGTAGGATAAAAATGAGTTTGGGGCGAGCTAGTGGGGTTCAATAATATTTTACCTCCTTAATTATTGACGGTCGTTTCTCCTTGCGATTCGGTTCTGCTTCATTAGTGAAATGCAAAAGGGATTTTTGTGTTGCCTGCTTGCGATTCATGCCCCAGGCTCTTTTTTGTTCTACTTATAAAATAATTGTGGTGGCAGGTGAAATTCCTGACCCTTAGTTTAAACCCCTTATGGGAGGGAAATACGGATAGTTAAACCCCTAGCTGCATTGACAGTGCGCCACTTTTATTTTATACTTTGTATTGCTATTTTTATAATTCTAGCATTACACAATCTTGATGCTAGTTCGTGGTTTAATTCTGGAGCCACAAATGATTCTCTAAGAAGTAATTCTGCAAGAATTTTTTCTGCAGAAGCCTCACAAGGAAACACGTGCGCCCACTTTATATCAAGTATGCGCCCCCACTTTGCAGGTCTATCAGGATCTTTGCTGATATCGTGTAGCGTTATGTAGCAGCTATACCCAGGAAAGGTTTTTGAATCTAACTCTATTATATATCCATTCTTCATACACTATATGAATGGATATAAGCATATCGCAAAAGTTTTACACACGCATAAAAAAAGAGAGTGGGGCCCCGTTAACGAGACCACGGTTTTATTTGTCGACGAAACTATCGTGCGTAAGCCCCACTCTCTAAAATTTTAAGCTGACAATAATGAGCTACCATAGTCTGGTTCTAGTGCAGCTTTCAATTTTTTTCTTGCTCGATGCAATCTAGTTTTGATAGCTGGTATCGAAGAATCCTTATCAGCATTATTTATCTCTTTTAGGTTCATTCCTTCATATGCCCACATGCGTATAACATCTGCATATTTTTTTGGTAAATCACATATTGCTTTTTCGATGTCTTCAAACATCTGCGCATGCATACAGGCTCTGTCTGGTAGTGCAGGGATATAGTTTGAGTTATCAGTTATTGACTTTTCAACTTCAGCTTGATTCTCGTCAATCTTTAGTGTGCCTTTTCTTTTTATTGTGCGCAAACGCATACGAATACAGTTACTGGCAACAGTGTATAACCAAGTGCTAAACCTAGATTCACCACGAAAGGTTTCTAAACGCGTGTATGCTCGAATTATAGACTCTTGAACTATATCATCTGCTTCATCTGGATCTTTCATTGCCTTAAGGGCTCGCCAATATATTCTATCCCTCAGGGGAGATACCAGTCTTTCAAAAGCAATTTCGTCTCCTGTACGCGCACGTTCAACCAACAATGTTTCTTCTTCTTTTTTCATACCCACCTTTCCTATTTTCTACATAATAAATTGTACCCCAGGCATGATAAACATTCTAAGTTTTAATGCATTTCCTTGCAGCCAGGATTTTTTTCAAGCATATCCAAAAACATATCAGCGGCGGTGTCCATTGGCAATATTAGCCAGATTAAGTCAGCTTCTTTTTTGGAAAAGTTACTGTAAACATAATGTTTGCACCACTTAGCGCAAAGTCCATCCTCAGAATTTTCATCAAGATATATTCTTGCAAAATCAGATAGCTTTCTGCTCATTTCAAGCCTCCGCAAAAGTTTTACGATTAACAGTATCCAATTGGTTCGCCAGCATCATTATAAGATATAGAATCATAGCGACTATCATACCTCTGATCATCCCAATCATTATTGGAGCCACCATGCATATAATACTCGTAGTCCCTAGCAGCTAGGGTGTCACAATGATTTTCATAATCGTCATCGGTGAAATCTGCTCCATTTTCATCCCGCTTGCACAGCGGACAATATTCAGAATCATGCTCTATAATCTGACAATTATCATTATTGCACTTCATTAAAATCCCCTTTGATAAATGTAACTCTCATCCGTTACGCTCTATTAGGAGTTCGCAGAATTTTTGTAACTAGTTTTCATTAAAACTTTGTAAAACTTTTGCTTAAAGCAGTTAGGTATTTTAGGTTAGCAAAAAGTCAAGAGGAGAATTGTAAAACTTTTGCGGAGGCTACCGCCCCGCATCTGGCTTGCACTTTTCATAGCACATTTCATAAACATAATAGTTACAGACTTCGCCGCAGCCAGAATCAGATTCATCGCAAAACATTTCTCTATCATCTTCGCAATGGATAATTTTTTCGCAATTTGGCAACTCTTCAAGTGGGCAGCCATAGAGGAATGGTATTATAGTCAATAGTGTTATAAGAGTTCTCAAGTTGCTATCCCTTCAGCATATTCTAACTCATCAATATAATCCCAGGTTACAAATGGGGTTTCTCGCTCTGCGCTCAATCTGGGTTGATTCCAAAAAACATCAACTACAGTTAAATCGGAATCTATCCTGTAGGGCTTGCTGATAACTATTCCAGTTATCCCCTGGTTATGTAATTTTTCATGGGGAAATTTTTTATATCGTACCAAGTAACCAAATTTCATTGCTGGCTCCGGCAAAAGTTTTACAAAAAAATGGAGCGTGTAGTGAGAATCGAACTCACATCATCAGCTTGGAAGGCTGAGGTAATAGCCATTATACGATACACGCTTGGCACCCCGAGCAGGATTCGAACCTGCGACCCACGGCTTAGAAGGCCGTTGCTCTATCCAGCTGAGCTATCGAGGCAAAAGTTTTACAAATGACGAGATGATGAGGCCGCCATGTTAGGGCATGGCGGTTTAGCAAATAGCTTTGAACCCCTAAGCTCTACACTATTGCCCAGGCTGCTCTGCCGTTCAGGCATGCACAGCCCGCCCATCAACTCAACATATGTTTTGTGGGTCGTCAGGGACTTGAACCCTGAACCTGCGGATTAAAAGTCCGATGCTCTACCAATTGAGCTAACGACCCATCGTTTTCGCAAAAGTTTTACATACGCATGCGTTAGTAGCTGGGGAGGGACTCGAACCCTCAATCCTTGCGGCGGCAGATTTTAAGTCTGCTGTGTATACCAATTCCACCACCCAGCCAATGGATTATTTCTTAAAATAATTTGATAAACCCATAAGCGTGGGTGCCCAAAGTCCTACAAAAATTCCGAACCTTTCTGCGTGTGCAGGGTCAGACTCTCCAGTAAGTGACCACACTGCAATTGAGCCAGCTACAGAAGCCATTGAAGCTGCCAAAAGCCATTGTGATAAACTAACATTTTTCATAATTATCCCTTTCTTTAATTGCGCTCCCGATAGGATTCGAACCTATGACCCCAGGTTTAGGAAACCTGTGCTCTATCCTGCTGAGCTACGAGAGCATTTAACTTCCATAAAAAATTTCATGCATACACACCAAGCATATAAACATGAGCAACATAACAAGCATACGCGCACCTATAGGCAAAAAGCTAACACGGTCATCACGTAAAGTCCAGCGAAAAGAACTACGCTGCCAAAAATTTCTTTGAGAATTTCCTTATCCATTGCTACCTCCCTGCAAAAGTTTTACGCTACTCGACCCTTGTGCTTGGTCTTGCGCGTGTACTTGGTTTTATCCTTGTGTACCTTTATACCACCGCCGTGCCTTTTTTGCAAGGCTGTGGCGTAAGGATTTCGAATTTTTATTTCTTTCTTCACCACACCACTCCTCGCAAAAGTTTTACAAAAGATTAGTTCCTTGGGCCAACAACCTCGTCATCCTCGCCTTTACCTTCCGCATGCCCCCATTGACCATCAAAATCATCTGGGCTAGATATATTCAATTTGTTATTTGCAACAAAATTCATAAACTCCAAAACCTGTTCAGGAGTTTGCCAGCCAATAACTTGATCAGACCCAAAGTTATGCCAGTTCCCATCCTTATCAAACGCTGCCACCTCAACGGTTTCGGCTTTCCAAAAATCATTTTTCATTGGCTCATCGTTCGCCGCGTTTCTTCCCCGGGGATGAGTCGGATTACAGTAATTAAACGGACCCCATTGAACACTGATTTTATTACCGTTCGCAAAAGTAATCGTGAATCCCTTGTTCCCAGTTGCACTAAACATCTCACACCTCCGCAAAAGTTTTACTGTTAAATACCCAACTCGAACCACTGGCAGGCAATATCATCACCTTCCATAATTTCGTCCGCCACTTCTTCAGGTTCCGCATCATCGTAGTACCTGTCCATAGTGAACACTGTATCAGCTAAATCGCTTGAGGTCAATCCGCCCAATCGGCTAGCGATGATGGAATCAACTTTTTTCATAAATTCTTCGTAAGTCATTTTAATACTCCGCAAAAGTTTTACACAATCTCAATATTCGGTAGGTAGTTTATCCCACCACCGAATACCCCAAACCTTAGAACCACCCGCTTCTTGCGCTCGATTCGTTGACCAATTAGTCCGATAATCACCCATTGGATGACAATCAGCGATACCGCCTTTAAATGGAATTTTATAATTTCCATTTACTTTGTGGTACAATCCATTAACATATTCGTCGAAAACCAGCACCCCATCATAATAACTATTGTGCGGGTCAAAATCGCTATAAAGGTCATCGCCCACTTCGTAATGATTTCCCATTTTCTCAACTCCCATCCGTTACGCCCTATTAGGAGTCCGCAGAATTTTTATAACTAGTTTTCATTAAAACTTTGTAAAACTTTTGCAGAGTGTTAAGAATTATAGTTTAAAGAAATGTCAAGGGGTTTTGTGTAAAACTTTTGCAAAGTTAAAATATTATTATTCTGTAAAACTTTTGCAGATAAGTCGTTAAAACTTATCCTACATGTAGGTATTATATTTTAAATAAGGATTGAATAAGCAAGTAAGATAATTGAAATAGAAAAGGTAACAGCAGAAAATCTACCGACCCATTTTTCTACCACTCTTAAATCATCAGAAAATGTTTTTATACTTGACATTTAAAATATGGCCATTCCCAAAATGCTAACAGTAATCGCCAAAATAGCAACTTCACCAAATGAATGATGGTGTCGAGAATATCCAATTAACATTGATGAGCTAGGATTATAGAATTTATCAAATTTCATATTAAGACTCCGCAAAAGTTTTACAAAAAATAGCCAAGGGGAGGGGGCTTATCGCCCCGCACCCTAGAAGCATCCCCTTGGCTTAACTATAAGAAAAATAGAGCAGCTGGTTTTCACCTCGGACTCATAGTTTTTCTCTAGTCTATAGTGGGCCCACTTGGACTTGAACCAAGAACCGCTCGGTTATGAGCCGAGTGCTCTAACCAAATTGAGCTATAGGCCCGCACTGCGCAAAAGTTTTACAATAAAATGGGTGTCAAAAAATTGACGCCACTTTAACAGTATTTCCACTTTATTGTATTTTCAAATTCATACTCGCCATCTCTAATCAACTCATCCCATTCTGCTAGCTCGATGCCAGTTCTATGGTTAACGACTTCAAAAGTTTCAGCATAGCTAAAGCCAGTGTACATCATTCGGGATGCCCAGCGATATGCTTCAGCAGCATTGCCCCGCTTGATTTTTTCAAAAGTTCCAAGACTTTTATTTTTCACGATACCCTCCCGCAAAAGTTTTACAGCTTCAGAACATGCCTTAGTGATTCGTTATACCGCACTCGACCTTGAAGGTCAAGCATTTTTAAGATCCCAGGCTCAAGATCAACAGTGTGCAGCTCATCGTCTATCACGCTGTTGATACACAATCTATTATCATTATTCTTAATCATGTTCACAGTCAAATCATCAGTAAGAAAATGCCCATCCGATGCTATTGGCTCACACTCACCTCCCCATTTTGGCATAAATGAGAATCGAGTATAATCATGGCTAATATTTCCCCAAGGTGTTCTAATCATTTTTCCTACCCCTCTTTGCTCACTCTTATATGAGTTTGCAGAATTTTTATAACTAACTTTTGCTCGTACGTGTTCGCAAAAGTTTTACACTACTTTCCGTTGCCAACGATATAGGGAGCGACCAAAACAGCCCCAACGAGTGCCACACCCGCAACTAAGCACGCACCCCTAACAACGCATTCTTTCGCCAGCTTAATTAGCATTTCTTTGCCTGTCAATGATTTCAGAAAGCTGATAAGAATTTAGCCCATATTTTTGCCGAAGCTTATTTGTCTCGTGCTGAATATCTAGAAGCATCGCATACGTGTCTCTATGCCTATGCCCACACTTTTCCATCTCATTAACGAACTCAGCATAAATTTTCTTCTCATCCATCTCTAGCCCCTTTCGGCAAAAGTTTTACATTTCCCCAGGTGGGGGCTACTGCCCCGCACCCTCACCCTTGTCCATAAGGTACCGCATGGCTGCACCTGCCTGCACAGACGCATCTCTGATGGCATTGGGGTCACTTTTCAGCCTCTTAATCCATGATCCCACATATGCGGCATGATTGTCAATCAATCCCTCACGCTTTACACCCAGATGCGTACACAAAAATGCAGCACCCAGTTCCGCAACAAGCTCTTCGAAAGCATAACTCTCAGAGCCGAAGCCGGAGAATTTTACAATTCCATCACGCTTGAGCCGAGACTCATGACCAGTCCAATGCACATGCTCATGCAAGCTAGTCGCCCAGTAGCCAGCTGCATCCTTAAAAAGATTCGAGTTAGGCATCCCAATAAAGTCATCCGATGGACGATAGAAGGCACGTCCGCCACCGTCTCGAACATCGGCACCAATATTTTTAATAAAAGCCGCAGCAGCCTCGAAGCTTTTCTCAGGATGAATCTCATCACGCTTCACAGCAGGGAGCGGATTACTGGTTTGCTGATTGTTGAAAACATAGCTACTACCCCAGCCAGAACAATACTTATCAGCAGACTTCTTAAACTCCATCCCACAACCGCTGCACTTTTTTGCAAAGCCGACCAGCTTGCTGCAGCCTGAACAATTGAGACGGGGAAAGAAAATCGCCGTACCCTTTTCGCCCTTCTTAATAAGGTTGCCAGACTTTTTCCATTGACCAGCACCGGCCCATCGAGTGTCGGCCCACTTCATAGAATGCACCATCAAAATCAGTGCATTATAATTTCCAAAATACATTCGGTCAGTGATAGGGTTATGAGGAGCGCCATCGGTCTGATTCCAGGGCATCTCAAACTTTCCATTTGCCTGACCATTTTCCAGCATCTCAATAATGAGATTCGTGATTTCCTGATTTGACTCTTCGATTTTTTGCTTGCTCATAACAGCCCCCTGTTAGTTAGCGTCATTGCTTTCACCTTATTAGGAGTCCGCAGAATTTTTATAACTAGTTTTCATTAAATTTTTGTAAAACTTTTGCGTAAACTCAAAATTATATATAAAAACAAAAGTCAAGTATAATTTTGTAAAACTTTTGCAGAAGATCAACAATCATTATCAAGCGGATTTTGTAAAACTTTTGCGGGGCTGCCCCGCTCCTTTAGGAATATTTGGCTTCGTACTCTTCAACCATTCTGATCAATTCGCTCACCAATGGCTGAAGCTCTGGCCCATAGCTTGAGTTTCCGCACTCTTTATGTATACGCTTACATATAAAGACCGCAGCAGGAAGCACGTCAAGCAAATCAGCATTGAGCGATATGGCATATGTAATGCGGCTCAAATTTTCGCGAGCATTTACAAGCGCATCCACATCGCCACTATTTAGATTAAATCCGCCAGACATCAAAAAATCTATCTTTGAATCTATTTGATTTAACTTTGCCCTAAGCATGGCTCATCTTCCGCAAAAGTTTTACGTAAATATTTCAAATACATGCGCGACAATTTCTTTTCTTCTTCCAGGGCAGTATTAAAAAGCTTTCTAGCCTTTTCGCTGCCGCTTTGCTTTCGGATTTCTTCAGCAATGTTTAGGAGAATTGCAACATTTTCAAATCTCGTTACAAAAGTCTTGCTTCCATACATGCACACGTAACCACTGTCCTTGATTCGACTCGGCATTTTATCTCTCCAAAGAAATATCTAATTTCGCAAAAGTTTTACAATTAAAAGATACGAGACGGGGCGAGACCCGAAGGGAGGGAGGATCGCCGCCCCGCCCCGTACCACAGGGGGTTCTCAGTCATTCGGATAAAATTTCAAATATCCTTTCTGTTCAATTTTGGGAAGCTGGTCAATAACCTTCTCTTGAAATAACTGCTCGCAATCTTCGAATAAAGCTTTAGATTGAGGGTCAAGATTATCTCGATAGCTTTCCAGCTCCTTTTTGGTCATACCGCCAAAATCCGACCAGGTTTCAACCAGAATCGCCGGAATATGGTCTCTAATAAATCCCATTTTCGTCAGTGTTGCAATTACAGCGAGACTAGTTAGAGCACGGTTTGTGCCCCTTCTAGGAGCCCCTTTTTTACCACGAGAAATAACACCGTCAATTTCTACAACAAAATTTACATCCTCGGAAGATTCTGGCGGTAACTCATCCTCATCATTGACCCGCCCAGGGTTAATGACTTTGGATAAGGCCATAAGCTGAACTGGGCTAAGGTCTTCGATGCTTAGAATATCAGTTGCGCTACTCATAACAAACTCCTGTTTTTATGGGATTGACCGTCAACCCCTTGCACCTTATTAGGAGTCCGCAGAATTTTTATAACTAGTTTTCATTAAAATTTTGTAAAACTTTTGCGGAAAACATTTTAATAAAAGGAATGTTAGTTATGAATATTGTCAAGTGAAAAAAACGACACCCAATGATATTGATAATCATTCTCAATTAGTTTTGTCAAACTTTTGCAGAAACAGCCCCGGTTTTTCGGGGCTGTCGTTTGCTCTATTTGTTAAAAGTCCCATTCTATTCCCTCAAAATATCCATTACAATTAAACTCTTTATCAACCCAGGCAATAAGACAATCTAAGAACATATCGGTGATGAGATTGTTTGATACATGGAAGTCAGTAATTTCGATAACCCTTTTAACGCCATCAAGATTCTTATATCCCCAGCTTGATATGTTACTCTCAAAATCGCCTAGCAATTCTTTAAGAAATTTCCAGCGCTTTTCTAGGGCCTCCATCTCCCCCATATGTTCGATGGCTTTCCAGTCACGAATCCCCTCATAGGATAAAATATGTTCAAATCTTTCGGGTTCGTTTTGCATATAATCAATCTCGATGATGGTCCTGATTCTATCGTGCTCCTTTCCAACTTTGCTGAGCAGTTCAGTGATTTCAAGCAATCGATTGTCAATACTCATTTTAATTCTCCATTCACGGCTTCCTATCTGCCGACTCCAGTTTTAGCTTCCCGCAAAAGTTTGACAAAGGTGGAGGATGACGAGCCCAACGGACCCGCCAATAATCATACAAACAAGAATCGAAAAAACTTCTCTATCCCTACTGTTCATCATTACGCTCCAATGCTGTCAATATGAATAATCTCGGCTCTTTCCAATCTCACCAATAGGTCTCGAATATAATCAGCAATTTTCTCGGGTGCATCATCACCGAAGCGACACCAGAAACTAGACCGAATTGTATCGGCATAATCACCAGCAGAAATTCGAGCCTTGGCTGCCTCCCATGCTTTCAATGCTGATTTTTTGCATTCAAAAACATGATGCGGAAAATGATTTTTTAATCGCCATTGAACATCACAATCTTTGAAAGCAACCCTGTCGCCATGACCATCGATAAAAGTAGGGGTGTTAGGATACTTACTTGATTTGATACTGATACAAAACATTTTTATTTTCCCACGATGGCACGAAACGAAGCCCGCAAGGTTAAGAGGCTGGCCAAAAATGCCACAAGGCAAGCACCCAAGTGATAGGGCAGCAGGGTCACATTATTGCCATTAGTGATCATTAGATCGAGATGACCACAGCCCAAGATAACCAGGGCCAAAATAAAAAGGATAAAAATTTTTCTTTGCTCACTCATAATCAGGCTCCCTTCGTTCACTTTATTAGGAGTCCGCAGAATTTTTATAACTAGTTTTATAAAACCAATTGTCAAACTTTTGCAAAATCGAGAAACCAGTTGACAAGGAATATGGTGGCTCCGCAAAAGTTTGACAAAACTTGGCGGAACGTAAAACTTTTGCGGGTGTTCGGGTGTCAAATAAATGACACCCATAGCCCTTACTCGTCGCCTGCCCACATACCCGCAAGCACAATGCAAAGCGATAGCAGGGAGATAAAAATCCCCGCAGTTTTGAGAATCGCGTATGTACTCATCCCCATGCCCATATGGTTGCTTTGAACAAAAGCCCAATCGAAAAAATCAACAAAATAGTTTCCATCATTTACCCTTCCCACCCAGCAGGGCAGCAACCACACACATCACCAAAACTGAGATGCCCGCATACATGAGCATATTCAATCCACCAAACGAGAAAACGAAAATCGCAAATGTCAAGAATAAAATCTT
>Ga0163109_10003266_pt1 | contig 12411 bp, 21 predicted proteins | sample CRUFie1St13metaG_FD_108704 | JGI IMG/M metagenome (GOLD analysis project Ga0163109, IMG submission 108704) | Marine microbial communities from the Costa Rica Dome - CRUD Field 142mm St13 metaG | ecosystem: Environmental > Aquatic > Marine > Oceanic > Photic zone | place: Costa Rica: the Eastern... | reverse complement strand
GCACTTGGATTAGGCATAGGATCATAACGACCAGACATAATCTCATTGATATACATCTTAGCCATACGTCTTGCAGTATCAATACTGTTAGGATCTGTTTTAGTATCGATTAACAACTTTTGCAATACGTTTTCAAAAGCAGGAATAGCTTCTTCAATAAGAGCTTCTTTATCACCCTTTTGAAGTACTTCGCTAATGTTATCATTAGCCCAGTACCTTATACCTGCTTCTTCTAGTTTTTGTTTTATTTCATTTACTTTGCTCAATTCAATTCTCCGAGTTATAGACGAGGATGTCTCATCATTGTGTTAATTATATGATATATTTAGGTTTTTGTCAACCATTAAGTACAGTTTTATCGTCACCAAAATACTTATCAAGCATTTCTAAACGATCATGTGCAGATGCCAATTTGTCTAATTCTGCAATTACTGCTTCTGTAATATCAGAATGTTCACCTATACCTGCTGGCATAGTCCTATATACTTCAATATTTGCTCTGTGTACTGAAATTTCACCTTCAGCTTGTTTCCGAGCCGCTTCTAATAAAAGATCTCCTGCTTTAGCCATAATATTCCTCCTTGATGTACCTTTTCAATTCATGATCCCCAACATTATCAGGAACCCTTCTTTTATAAAATAGTTCATAACTATCAGAACCATATTTACCTATACCATATAGTTCAGTAGCGTCTTCACCATTCCAATCTTCAAACTGCTCACTCATTCGATATAATCTTTCTGCTCTTACTCGACGCATACCTAAAGGAGCAATAACTTCTTCTATTTCATTTTTTGTAGCATGTAATAGTGCTTTATGTGTAGGCCATTTGGCAAAAAACTTTGGTAATACTGCTTTTACTTGCTTTCTACCTGTAAGATTCAGACATATGACACCAACCATGTGTTGCCAAACATTTTCTACCTGTTGTTGTACCATTAAATCGTCACGCATATAAGCCAACATTTTCCCATGGATAAACTAACCAAATGTCTTCATCTTTTTTATTTACTTCATGTGTAGAATAGTTTACCATAAACTTAAAGTCACTTGCACCATTATCTGTCAATACTGCGAAACGAACATTTTCACACCAAACATCACGCCAGCCTGTATCACCTGGCATACAACTTTTTTCCCAATCATCTACAATCCAGTTGAATGTTGCTCCTGTATCATTTATATCATCTACAATTAAAATATTTTTTCCTTCGTTTTTCGTTTGTCCTTGTTGAAACATGCCAAAGGCATCTTCTGCCATCCAAGTGTTACTTTCTAGTTTACTGTCATCTCTTAAACTTACCTTTATAGATTCACATGGTATTCCAGTCAAATTACTTATGATAGTAGCAGGAACATTACCTCCTCTAGTTATTCCTACAATGTAATCAGGGCGCCAATTGTCTTTATACATTTGGTTGACTATGCTTATACACATTTTTTCAACATCATTCCAAGTATAAAAGTGTTTCTTAATTGTCATTTTTTTTATATTCCATTTCAGTTTTTATCTCATCGCCTTCTTTATCATAAGCAATTTCTAAAGCCATTGCTTGTATGCCATCTAATATATGATTACAGGTAATTTTATCATAACTTTTTCCTGAGAGTTCGCTATATTGATTCCTTATCCTGTGTAGTTCAACTGCTTTATCATGCATTGCATTTATTTTTTGTATTAATTGTTCAATAGTGTGTTGCATTAAAATGGAATCTCCTCATCTTTTTCGTGATTACCTATATAATCTTGATCTACCATTTTATAAATTGCATAAAAATTTTCCCATGCTTTTTTAAGTGCAGGATAATGTTCATTCATTTTTTCTATTCTAGTAATTTCAATACTCTTTTGAGTTAGATCAATATCATATTCAGGAACATTATAAGTAAATTCACTTCCTGTATCATTAATACAATTAGATATATTATCTAAAGTTATTGTATGATTATTAGCCCATCCGCCTATATCTTCACTTAAATTATTAATAGTAATTGTATAATCGTTATCATTCCCCATCTGCAATCACCCTATAAAGTTTTTTACCACTGAAAAAGTGTTTGTTTAACTTACTTACTTGTTTACTAATACTAGGCAAGAAGTCTTCATAATTTTCCATATATTCGATTATTTGTTTAACAACTTTATCTCTATGTAACAAGTATGAATCATAATCTTCTGTCCATTCACTTTTATACTTGAATTCTGGCTGTGCCATTTCACTATAACTTAATCTATCAGGCACCATAGGAATAGCATCTACAAGTGCGCCTTCATACCAACTTATGCCTAATGTTTCTTGTAAATTAGCACTAAAAACAAGTTTTGCTTCTCCTAGTAAATTATGATATTCGTTTTTAGTAAGCTCTCTTTCTTGACATACTACAAATTCATACTGTGGAAGTTGTTGCGATAAATCTTTAAATATTTCAACTTGTTTTTCTGGAGCAATACGATGTGGAAATAATATTACATTTTTCTTTTCCATACCTTTATATTGTGCAAGACTGTTATGTAAATATTCCATAGGCCATCCAACAATATGATTTTTATTTTCTGAAATTCTAAATGACTTAGAAAATAATTCTAAATGGAATTTTGTTGCAAAAAAATTATCGTCATAACAATCATACATAGATTGTTCAGCATTTCTTACCCAATCAGCGTCCCCGATCAATCTTCCTAAGAAGTCTTGTGGATCATAGCTACCAGCATGCCAAAGACCTCCTAAAATTATATCTTTTTTAAGTAAACTTGCCATATACTTTAGTTGTATTACTGTTGGATTCCATGCATCTGTATACAAAAAGTAATCACCATCATTTATCTGACCTTTACAAAACATTGTAGCAATTTGTTGTAATTGATTTGATTTATATACATTTGTTCCACCAAAATTGAGAAATGCCCCAGGCGTAGTAGCCTGGGGTACTTCTCCTCCACTAATTACTTTTACTTCTTCATTTGTAGCACGTTGCATTTGATTGGGTAGATACTCTTTCCATTGTTTTGTGTACCTAGTATCAACTGCTTCAATGTCTACAATGTAAATTGTCATCAGTTCCTCCGATTATTATACTTTCTTCCAGCATTGCGTGCCTTTGCTCGCAACCAGCCTTGATGCTTTTGATACGCCTGCCAAACAGACGATTCGCTTTTATACAAATTTGCTTCATTGAAGACTTTGCCTTCAAATCTACAGTAGTCCCTAAACTTTTCCAAGTCGTTGAAAACTTTGTTGTATGCTTCACGATTGAATTTAATATCCATTTTTGTGTTTTTCCTTGCATCTAAATTTTAGGATATGTGATTGAACAGCCGTTTTCGCCGTCTTCGGCAACATCAATAACAACAAACCGGCCTGGGTATCTGCTGTTAATTTGATTATATAAATCATCTGCAATCATTTCACAGGATTTATAATCAAGCTCTATAATAGATTCATTATATAATGATTCTAACCAACGTTTAAATTGTATAAATTCAATATCGCGATCATTATGATGAACTTCTATTTGTACTTTGAAATGAAAAATATGCCTATGTGGATAACCTAAAAAACTTACATCATACTCATCACCTGTAGCAAGTTTTGGATCTTCTAGTGCGGCTGGGTATTTATGTATGCCTTCTTTTTTAAACGTAACCCATATACTTCTTTGAACTTTATTTTCCATATATATTTTCCTATCTGCTTCACGACTTTCTCTTAACATATAATCGTAATAGCCTTCTCTTTGGTTGACAGCATCAAAACTAGGATAACCTTTTTCAAATACTGGTTCTATATTACTTGCTTTCATTGTATACTCATTTGATTACTTTGTCAAGCCCATATTTACTCCAATCTGTAAATTTTTGATCATCTAGCAGATTGTGTAGTCTATGGCACCAAACGCCTGGATTAGATGCCTTAAAGTCTTTGTCGTCAATTTTCAACATAGTGTTGTAATTCCACTGTCGTATGTAAGGCACAGGAACACGCAGTTGTGGAATAAAATTATCATACTCTGTTAAACCGCTTTCTAAAAAATCTTCAGCTACAGCAATAGGAATATCAAGTGAACAAAGATAACCTTCTTTCAAAAATTCTTTTATCATATTTGTCCATTCACTCAAATGTTCAGAAGTAGTAGGATTAAAACTATGATTAGCACCAAAGAAAACATGTTCACATTTTTGTTTTGCATAATAGTACATTATGTTTTCAACATCCTGCACACCATCAACAAACAATGTTTTCAAACCATAAGCAGGTGTTTTTTCAACTTCAGTACCTACAAACAATGTAGGTGTATCCAAAGATCCTTGCTGGTAATCTCTTTTCATCCAGCAAACCTATCGATTAATGCTAATACAGTTACATAACCAAAATATAAAAATACACATGTAATACAGAACTTTAGGAACTTGTTCATTCCGTCATCTGCCATTATTTCCCAGTGTGGGCGTGTATCTGGTTTTCTGTTCCATGGTAGTTTCATTCTTATCTCCCTAAAAATCTTTTAGCGGCATTTATAGGATTTCTTAAACCTTCATATGTATCATTTATAAATCCTATATGTTTATTAAGTTTAGCATTAAGTTCATCTAAAGTCAACTGTATTTTGTCTACTTTTTTCTTTAATTCTTCAATATCTTTTTCTAAATTTTTACTCATCACGCATAGCCTTTTTTTGTAAACTTAATTTTTCTTTTGCACTCATTAAATATGCCGCACCAGCTAATACAAGTATAGCGGCCGCTTCTGCAATAAGCACCCAAGGATCAGCATCTTTAGAATGTAATACTATCAATCTACATAAAGCAGTCATAGCAATAATAATTGGTAATGTTACAGGAATTCTATTGCTTATAAAGTAAGCACCAACCATACCTACTATTTCTGTATATATAAAAAGTAAAAATAAATCAGCAAGCTCTATTTTTCTGACTAGAAACATATCATATACATCTAATCCTGCCGCAAACACAGTTAATATTCCAATTACTGCCAACATAACTTTTTCTGTTGCAACAGTTGTCCAATGTAATCTATTATTATTAAACATTATCCTAAAGCCTTTAATTCTCTTTCTATACGGTGTATTTCATCTTTTAACCATAATTTTTTTGTTTTCATCCGGTTTACAATTTCTTCTTTTTCAAAACTTTTGTATAAACTTTTTATTTCATCATCTAATGTTCGATGTTTTTTATAAAGTTCTTGCAAATGTATTGCTAACTTATTGTGTTTCTCCGTAAAGTTGCTCATTTTCTAAATCCTCCAGTTTTGTTTCATCTAATACAGGTTCATCATCTTGCTCTTTGTCATCACCAACGTCAAACATAGCATAAAATTGTGTGTCCGCATTCAAAGTTTTCTTTCCTACATTACCTCTAGTGCCAGGAATAGCCATATAAAATCTACTGTGTTCTTCAATTAATTTTAATGCCTTTTCTTTGTCATCAGTTGCAAATATTGCTTCCACAACATCTCTGAAAAATACCCTGTCAAATTGTTCTTGTACAAGCATTTTAGGAATTGTTCCCGCATCATACTGTCTGTTTGCTTCTTGTACTGCATTTATATGACTCCAAACATTGTGTCCCATTTGTATTGCATAGCTGAAGCTATCCCAGCTAGTTTTGCCTTCTTTACCTATTTTATTCAAGTCTCCAGGAGCATATGTACAAACGTCTGATACTTTGAGTTCTGAAGTGATAGGTGAGTCTTCAAAGTTTTTAAATATCCCATCTGATATAACAGCGTCTTTAAACAAGCGGTTGTCTGAAGCATATTTTTTATCGTCAACTGACGGCACCATTCGATATGTCCATTTCGTTCTGTCCGCAGTTTCATTTTGTATGTATAATTGTCCATTTGCGGTGGCAAGAAAAGGACTAGCACAATCAAAAGTAATAGTATAGTTTTCATTATGATGCTTTCTTATTGCTCGTTGAATATCAGTCAGTAATACTGCCCATTCTAATTTACTTGTACCTAGAAAATGCATTATATCTTGTACACCTTTTTCTAGTAATCCATCATAACGCAATGACACAAGGCGTTTAAGTACAAGATGAACGTCACACATATTTTGTCCGCCCATTGACCAGCCATTAAAATGTTCGTTTGGATACTGTTTTGGGTCTGAATATTTTTTCATTCTCTGATACCAATCTTCTGCATCAGCATGTGTTTCACCTTGTAAAACATTTAGAAACTTACAGTTACCATTTCTCTTTTTAATAAACCAATCATTGTTTATATAAGTACCTTCAACTGCTTCCGCATATGTTGTTATACCAGTTGCTTTTTGTCCAGCTGGAGAACGTGCTACCCAAGCCGGAATATCAAGGATCATACCATAGTCCATATAGGCATCCATCCAAGTTAACACTTGTTCACGTTTCTTTTGTGCTTTTGGGCAGTTAGGATCTTTCCAATTGCCCTCCCAAACACCTTTACCAATTTGGAAGCCTCCTGAATCACCTAAAATCCAGCTTGTCTTCCTATCTCTGTTTCGGACCATGTCTTCTTTTGGTGAATGTTTATTTGTATCAAGTTCAGCATGTCCTGCACTGTATAGAGTAAAATGGTAATTAAACAATCCTTGTTTTGGATTTAGATAGTTTAGACTTTCAACACCATTTGTAAAGTTAGACGGAATACGTGATTTTTCTACATATTCGTCAAACCTTTGCTTGCCTACATAAGTTGCAAAAAAGCCACTTAGTGCAGGTAAAAAAACAGCATAATCATTTTGTGTTGCAGTTAAGTCTTTATTCATCCGTTACTTACTCTGTGCTGGAAGAATATAATCGTATTTTGTCATGCCGCTATCTACACTTATCATCATTGCGCCTTGATCTGAAATACTCATAGTAGCATCTCCATCTAAGTTTAGGATTGCTTGTACTTGTGCAACTGGCCAACTCCATGTATGTGCAAGTGTACCTTCAATACCGTGTTGGAATACAAATTCACCTGCGTGTGTACTTGCATCGCCAAAACTAAAAACTAAATTGTTATCTACAGTTTTAACATTGAACACAGGTTCTTCAGTATGAGCCGCACTCATTAACTTCATTCTTGCAATTGATGCTACACTTGGTTGAAAAGTAACGTTCCAAGTTGCTCCTTTAAATTTAACTGTCTTTAGTTTCTCTTCGATAATTTGTTTGTTCATAAACCTATAATCGTTTTGAAAGTCACCTGCGGCATTTTCAAAGTGAATATGCGTAGGAACAGTTTCACCATTGCGTTCTGCCTCGACAACATCAATCTTTGCATCTTTTTGATACTCAGGATTTTTTAAATGTAGTGCAAGTTTATCTAAATTTGGCATTCCGAAAGTACCTTTAAACTCAGATACTGGCGAATGTGTCTGTGCTGATAGAATAACGCTTCTATCTTCCGCCATTGAGTCTATAGCAGTGCCTTCTTCGTTGCTTATTTTAACTAAACTTAGAAATCCTAGCGAATGTGTATGTGCTACGATATCTTGTAAAATGTCTTTCATGTGGTTTCTCCTATTTCAAGTTTTATTATATTATCTTTATTCAAAGAAGTCAAGTAGTTTTCTACACTATATTTAGGTTTAAATCCTAATGACTTAATTTTTTCCATATTTGCACAAGTCCATTGTCTTTCATATGGTGTATTTAGGCGAACAGGTACATCTGGAGCAAAGTCTGAAATTTTAAATGGATGTCCTGTGCCTATATCTATAGTACCTGTATACTTGCTTTTCATGCAAAGTTCAATTGCATCGCATAAATCTTCTAAATGTATAAAATCTCTATAATGGGTTGTTGTATATTCTAATTTACCATCTATAAGTTTTTGTAGAAACATACCTTGTCTTGGCGAGCTGTTATATACAGTGTGAAATCTCATACCTAATGTATTAACATATCTTTCTGCGGCTTCTTCTACACAATATTTCGAAGCGGCATATGGGTTTAGGTCTGGTTCATACGCACTGCTTGAACTTGCGTATAGTATACGTGTGTTAGGATATCTCGCAAATAATCTTTTTGATACTTCTACATTGTTCCGCCAATAACTTGCCGGGTCATTTATACTTTCCCGTACACCGCTTTTTCCAGCAAGATGTATTATCAAATCAAAATTCTCATTTAATTCACAATCGTATAAATCATGACTATTGTTAAAATGATCTCTATCCCATCCGTCTTGTAAATCGAACCCAACTACAGAATATTTTTTTGTTAATCTCTGTAATAATCTACTGCCTATAAAACCTCTATGACCAGTAAGCATTATATGCATTTTAGTTTCTCCCAAGTGTCTTGCCAGCCTGTTACTTCAATTGCATGTCCTAAATCAGCATCTATAATTATTTTCTTTAACGGATAATCGTTACCCATAACATCCATCCTATCACCATAAAAATGTAATACATCATCTGGATGAAAGTCAATAACAATTTGACTTTTATCTTTGCCTTTAGGAGATATATCAATACCGGTTTCTCCTCCTGGTCTTGCAATAAGTTCTGGAAATTCATTGTTAAACTGTTTAGCAATTATATCACGTTCTTTAGTAGCATTATCATGATTTACATAAAGTTTACGTTCACCCATTGTTGCATTACGGCCAACTACACTAAAATTAACCATGCCAGGACGCTCTTCTATATGCAATCCTGTTCTTAAGGGAAATTTGCTTTCTTCTAGTTGTCTTATTAAAAATGCTCTTGTTATTGGTCCGATATGCCAATCATCTGTGCGTATATGTTTTTCTCCTTGCCATACATCACTGCCAGAACAGTTATATACTCTTTGTGCAAGACTATATATTTCCTCTCCTATTTGTTCAATTGTTTTTTCTTTATCGCTACCTGTGACAAGATAGACAGAATTATTAACACAAAAGTCTGAAAAAAATACAGCAAAATCTGAATCAATTTGTCCCCTACTTGGTGTTATTGTTCCGTCAACATCAAAAATATATCTATTCACAAACTCTCCTCCTAAGATCACTTGAACTAAAACGATGATCTCTTTTGTTAAAATGTATTTCTATATCTCTTTTCCTGCAAATATCTTTTCCTGTAAAATCTTTATCCCTATATTCTTCTCCAAGTATTCTTATATTAATTGGATACATAGATAATATATCTTCTAGATCAGATTCGGTTGCATAAGGAATAATTTCATCTACATACTCAACACCTTTCAATTGTGTATAACGTTCAACAACAGTTTGTATAGGTGCATTTTTCTCGTCTCTATCAACACTTGGATCTATTTGTAGACCACATATTAAATAATCGCATTGTTCTTTTGCTTCACGCAACATAATTACATGTCCTGCATGTAATAAATCAAATGTGCTACATGTAAATCCTACTTTCATTTTACACTCCGTAATTAAAACTTATACTAAATCTATCTTTGTCAGAATTATTTTTTGTGACTCTGTGTGGTATCCAACTGCTGAATATATATAAATCATTAAGTTTACTTTTATATTGTGTTCTTGGTATATTATAAGATGTTGTTTCCTTAACTAATAATTTAGGAATATGCATTTCACTATTATCATTTCTTTCAAATACAATATCGCCTTGGTCTAAGTTTTCATCTGCTTCTAAATACCACACTCCACTAAATAGAGCTCCTAGTTTATCTCCATGATGTAAGTGGTTATGAACAGGATTGTCAACTCCCGGAGGATTCCTATTCACCCATATGTTATATAATTGAACATTATAAAATCCTACATCTTCACAAATATTTGACATACATTTATCGAGGTTAGTTACTAATTCTTGCACAGCATCACATTCTTCTAGGAAAATATCAGTACTATCCCAAGGTCTTTCATCCTTCATAAGTGGATTTGTTCTTTTTTGTTTGATTTTATCTAGCGAATAATTTTTTATTTTTTTATTATCTAAATTTCCTATATTACCCTTCCAAATAACATGAGGAAATAAAACATCACTATCTAGTATCATTGTAGGCTTTCCGGCATTGTAAAAAGTGCTTTAACTCCTGATCTATCTTCAGGTTGTTTTCTAGCAAATACGACCCACTTAGGGTTATAATCAAAAGACATTGTTCTATAATGTTCATAACAATATTCTTTAAAACTTGCACCAGTTGTATATACATCATCAACAATCATAGGTGGACCTACAGTTGCATATGGTTTCAATGCTCTTGCTAAAGGTAATCCTCCTCTAGGTATGCCTTCAACTGAACCGAAAGGTCTTGTTTCATAGTCCATAATCATACGAGCTATTCCCTTCCAATCATCTTTTGTAAGAGCATCACATTCTATTTTCCAATTCAGAGGTAATCCTGCATGACTTATAAAAAATTTTTTTTGAAATAAATTAGTCAATTAAGTCACTCCATATTTTCAATTTTTCTTTCTTTGCACCACTTCGGGCATAAACATGTTTCCAATCTAAAATACCATGTTCACACATTAAATCAATCATGCAATATACATCGCCTACTTCATCTAAAAGTTTGTTTCTTTGATCGTCTTCAATTTGTTCTTTCTCATTGTATTTTCTTATTATTTTTGAACATCTTTGTGTCAATTCTCCGCATTCCTCAGCAGTGATAATCATTAATTGTTGCAGTTTGTTAATAGGACTGTTCATATTATACTCCAAAATCAAATAGTGTATTAAAAGTTGTATTTTGTTTTGTATCTTCTAATGGATAATTCAAAACACCGATTAAGTTATCAAGTTTATTATCGATAATTGTTTCAGCCATTGCTGAATCATCAAATGGAAGTTCTTTGAACCATTCAGGCAAACGTAATTCATCTGTTGGATATGCAACACTTGTATAACCTAATGGATTTTGTTTTAGTTTACAAACAATAACCTTCATACCATCTACAATTTCTTGCGAATACTTGTCTCCGTTCATACGTTTTAGTGTATTCCAGTTGATGCTTGCTCTTACATGTCCAGGCATGTTGGCTTTACCTTGTTTTTCTTCAAGTCTTTGATAATGCCCAATTTTGTTTGCACGTTTTGGAGATCCTTTTTCCCATCCTGGCCTAGCAGAAAATTCTTTTCTAAATTGCGTAATTCTTTCTAGTACTTCTTCCTGCGGTTTTTCTTGTAATACCATCATTAGTATTTCACTTAAAAATTCTTGCATGAACACAGGAGTATCAGATCTACGCAAATCTAAGCCCATTGCTTTGACTTTGCCTGGCTTGCCATCTACATCACTTCTAAAACCTTCTACATCATAAACTAATGCCGCATAACGTTTCTTTGTAATATACAATCCGCTTTCTGCAACAATTTCTCTACCTGCCGCGATAACATCTGCTCTGCTTTTAGGACAATGAAATGCATCATACATAAAATCTTCAAATGTAGAATTTGCTTCTTCTGCAACTTGGTCATATAGGGTAATCACATTGTCTTTTGACCAAGGCAAGTTACCGTTATCTATTTCAGTTTTTAATGTAGGATAAGCCGAAAAATATACTGAGTCAGTATCTCCATAAATTACACTTTCACCTGTATGATCATACGTGCCTGTAATTACCTTGTTTACTTCTGCACTCATATGCTTTACAATAGTTCTACCAGAAAGTGTAGTAGATTGTCCAATACGTTTGTCAAAAAATCTACAACCAGGATTAAGAATAGCACCATACAAACTGTTCAAATTAATTTTCTTAACAAGTTGTCGCTTGTCCCAATATTCAATTTCAATTGCGTTGCCTGCATCTTTTGCTTTTTTAAGTTGTGCTTGTAAGTCTTTACGTTCTGAATACCAACGTTTTAGAATACCAGGGATGACACCTTCAAATTCAGTTGTAAATATAGTGCCATTTGAACTTAACATCCAAGGCATATTACTATCGAATATTAATTTATAAATTTCTGCACCACTTAATACATCACTTGCACTACCTGCTGGCTCTTTTCCTTTTTCCCAATCTACTGTAAGTGCAACATCTTTTCTTTGTTCCATTACAGCTTCATATTCTTCTGTACTAAAGCGTCCTTCCCAACTACCTGCAAAACTCTTCTTTTTAAGAGTCATATCTTCATGCACACGGGCTTCGCTTGTCTCTGGACGTATTTGCCCAACAATAGTTTCAGGAGCCATATTAAGAGCTCTAATAACACTAGGATATAGACTGTTCAAGTCCATTGATCCAATCCACTTGTGCAATCCTTTTTTAGGAAATGCTACGTAAGCACCTGCCGCTTGTGTATTCTCATCGTCACGTCTTGGTCTATTAGGAACCTGTAGTCCTCTATGATGTGCTTCGTTAATAGTTGCTTGTTCTGTAACTGCAACTGCACCCATAGTGGTCTGTAGCAAAACAGTATTTGCATGTGCTAGTTCGTTACTAAGATCAATAAATCTTAGTTTTTTGTCCAGCTTGTCCAATAGTGCGGTATCT
>Ga0163109_10003263_pt1 | contig 12421 bp, 7 predicted proteins | sample CRUFie1St13metaG_FD_108704 | JGI IMG/M metagenome (GOLD analysis project Ga0163109, IMG submission 108704) | Marine microbial communities from the Costa Rica Dome - CRUD Field 142mm St13 metaG | ecosystem: Environmental > Aquatic > Marine > Oceanic > Photic zone | place: Costa Rica: the Eastern... | reverse complement strand
TCGACGGATGACCTGCATTTTTTCTTGGGACTTCATTCGGGATGATTACATATCAAACTTTAATCTAAGATTTTTACAAACATGGATAAAAATATTGTTGATGGTCCAACGGGTGAAACATGCTTGGACCTTCCTTCTCCTTATCAAGCTCATTCAACTGGTCTTTTGCATCTTCCAAGATTTCTTGCCAAAATACGAAAGCACCTTGTGGGTAATTTGCCGTCAAGTTATCAAAGAAACTTTACAAAGGGTTTTGATGGTTTCCTATGCCTACATCTTGGAGTAGAGCCTGATCAAATAATTGAATGCGTTAAAGGTTCTAACAGCCAAGAAGAGTTGGAAGACAAATTGAGGAAAATTTTTCCTTCAGATTTAAAAACGCATATTTGGAATAGAAAAGTGGTTCAAATGGGCACCGCAGATATGGCTAAAGAGAAACTCGCAGAAGTGAAAACTAATCTTGGGGCAGGAAATCGAGATGATTTAATTTCCTTTGCAGATGTTATTGATTTTGATGAGCGAAAAATAACCTAAGCTTTGGTTTTTTTAATGGTCAGGAGTGTGATGTCGTCTCTTTCAAATTGAGATGATGAAAAAGAATCTAATTTTGATATCAATTTCCGATTTATGATTTTAGGGCTTAGGTTACTATTCTTGATAGCAAAGTTTTCGAGGTTTTTTATTCCGAATTCTTCGCCCTCTTCATTCGTGGCCTCTGTTACACCGTCAGTGTAAAGAAGTAAGCAATCTCCATTTTCAAAACTGGTTTCATGATCCTCAATCATTTCCTCAAATATTTCACATGGTACCATTCCTACAGCCATACCACCGCCATGTAGCTCTTCAACTTTCGATTCACCTTCCCCGTTTTCGTCATTCCTGGCTCTAAGAATTAAACCTGGCTCATGCCCTGCCCTTGAATAAGTAATTTTTTTGTTTTTGGTATCTATAATTGCAAAGAATAGGGTAATGAACATGTCTTGCCTTATTCGTTGTTCAAGTTGTTGATTGAGATTCTTTAGAATTAAGGATGGCTGTCCTGATTTTTGGACAAAATGACGCAGGTTTGTTTGGCATATTGCCATCAGTAGAGAGGCCGGGACTCCTTTACCTGAAACATCTGCAACACATACCCCAAATTTAGTTGATGAAAGTTTATAAAAATCGTAGAAATCTCCCCCTACTTGAGCAGACGGGAGATATTGTGCATCGAGCTCAATCCCTTTATACGCGGGAAACTTTTGAGTTAAGAAAAGCTCTTGCACCTCGCTAGCCAAGTGCAAGTCGGAATCAATACGGGATTTTTCAAGCCTAAGGTTCATGGCGTCCGAATTCTTAATGGCAAGTGCTGCTTGCTCGGCAAGAGAACTTATGAGCGAGAAGTCCATTTGAGAAAAAGATAATCCGTTTGATGGGTTAGCTACAACTAACACTCCATAACTGCGATCATCATGGATCAATGGAGCATAAACTAAGGATCTTGATTTTAATGAGTCGTCTTTATGCAAAACAACTCGTGGGTCCACGGTTGCGTCTTCAACTAGAACTGGTTTCCCAGTCTTGGCCACTTGACCAACTATGCCCTCTCCTTCTTCAAGCGTTTCGGATGTTAAGATAGTCTCTAAAAATCTCGCTCTTGATTCACCTTCTTTCAACTTGGATTGTTTGATCGCACGCTGAGGTGGGAAAAGACCTTCAACGGCCACCCCTTGAAGCCTACCGCTTTTAGTTTTTTCGTAAATACAAGCACTCATAGCCCCAGTAGTTATTACTGCTGTGTGTGCAATCCTTTGGTAGAGTTCTTTTCGTGGGACCCCTTCACCTATTGCAACTGCAAGGTTATGCATGAACTCAACTACAATTTTTTTCTCTTGTTCGAGTCTAGCATTTTTATCTTTTAACGAGGCTGCAAACTTTCTGCTTTCTCTTCGATGAAAAAAATAGAGGCTGGCTCCAATTAGTAGACCTGAAAAAAATAGGATAAATGGGTTCACCGTAATAAGCTATTTTGAGCGCTCGGTTTCCTGCTCGAGAAAACTAACGACATCACAAAACATCCGAAGATTTTTTTCGTTTAAGTTCATCAGAGTTTTATGTGCTTCGTAAATAGTTTCTGAGCAGGCGACATCATCTTGTCCATTTACAGAGAGAGACTCCAAGTCCTTAATACTTTCTACTGCGTGAGAACTTACTTCAGCTATTCTATGAATTCCCAAGTTTTTTACAGTTTCCAGATTCCTTCCAGTTAAATTTACTAATGCGAGTTTTCCTTGATCTTCTGAATTTCTTAAATTTAGGGCCAAGCGCACAAGGATTCCAAGGAAAGTGCTATCGACACTTGTACAACTGGCAAAATCAACAATGAAAGATCGTTGTCCAGCGTTGAATTTCTTATCAAAAAAGTTTCTTACAGGTTCACAATTTGTGTAGGATGCTTTTTGCAACACCTGTAATACGGCTGCCTTTGGAGAGTCGTGAACTTGGTAATTAGTTTCTTTGTTCACGAAAATTCTCTACATTGAGATGAAATTATCTGTCAAGAAGGCCCAAGATGACATGAAACAGGGCTGTTTTTTTTCTTTTTTTATGTGTAAGATAGAACTTCATTGAAACAGATTATGCCAGGTTGCAAAAATCAAATAAGGCAATCAGAGGGAGAATCTGGCCGGTTATTTTAAAGCATCTTTAATTGCACTAAAGTCTGGCAATTGCTTCGGATCATCTGAAGACCATGCATGTAAAATGATTCCGTCTTTTGAAACTACAAACGCCGCCCTCTTTGAGACTCCTGCGAATCCAATGAAGTCTTCGTAAAGAACGCCGTATGATTTTGAAACATCTTTATTGAAGTCACTTAAGAGAGGGAAATTCAGGTTCTCCTTTTGAGCCATAATTTCCTGAGCAAATGGGCTGTCTACGCTGATACCATAGACTTGAGCATTCAGATCATTATATGAGGAAATATCATCCCTTACTGAACAAGTTTCTTCAGTGCAAACACTTGTAAAAGCAAAAGGGAAGAATAGCAAAACTACCGCTTGTTTTTCTTTATGGTCGCTAAGAGAAATATCTTTCAGACCATCTGCGTTTTTAGTTTTTAAGGAAAAGTCAGGAGCATTATCGCCTATGTTTAAACTCATTTTCGGATTTGTTAAAGGGGTTAAAGGAATAATTTGGTAATGCTGTGGGGATTGAAAGCAAGCGGAATCACACTTACACACCGAATAAAATCGATTCTGCACTCGTCCTGTAACCCTTTATCTTTTAAGAGAAATTACATATATGGAAACAAACACATTATTTTCAGGAACAGAAACCATTATTGGGCAGGAAGAACTTGTCGAAAAAATTTCTTCTGGGGCAAAACTCAAGGTTAAGTTTGGTGTTGATCCAACTCGTCCCGACCTCACTTTTGGACATCTCGTCGTGTTTAATAAATTAAAGCAATTTCAGGACGCGGGACATGATGCAATTTTGTTAATAGGTGATTACACTGCCAGAATCGGAGATCCAAGTGGAAGATCTGATCTGCGTCCTGAACTAACCGCAAGTGAAGTGGAGGAAAACGCAGAAACATACTTGGATCAGGCTTTCAAGGTTTTGGATAAAAGCAAAACCATCGTAAGAAGAAATAGTGAATGGTTTTCCAATATGACATTTGCGGATTCTCTCAATCTAACTCGAAAAATGACAGTAGCTCAAATGCTGGAAAGAGATGATTTTTCCAAGAGATTTAAATCCAATCAACCTATATCAATGGTCGAATTTATGTATCCCTTGATCCAAGGCTATGACTCAGTAATTTTAGAATCTGATATCGAAATTGGTGGGAGTGACCAGTTATTCAATATGCTTGTAGGTAGAAATTTACAAAAAGACATCGGAATGAACACTCAGGCAGTTTTGACAATGCCTTTACTTGTTGGTCTAGATGGAGTACGCAAAATGTCTAAGAGTTATGATAATTATATAGCTTTTAATGATTCTGCAAAAGATATTTTCGGTAAGGCGATGTCATTGTCGGACGAAGCCATGTGGGAATATTTTCACTTACTCCTGAATTATTCGGAAACACAAATCAAGGAAATGAAGCAACTTCATCCAATGGATGCAAAAAAAGCATTGGCTGAGTCTTTAACATCTTTGTTTTTTGATGACTCTATCGCTAAAAGTGAAAGAGAAGAATTTTCTAAAGTATTTTCCAAAGGGAAAGTACCTGAAGAAATGCCCACTTTTTCTCTTTCTTCATTAAATTTAGAAAAAGTAAGCCTATTGAATGTCTTGGCTTCGACAGAAAAGTTTGGCTCAAAGGGAGAAATTAGAAGACTAGTAAAGCAGGGGGCAATCAAACTGGATAATGTAAGAGTTGATGATCCGGAAATGGCACTGGGTTTTGAGCCAGAAAAAAACGACTTGGTCATCAAGGCAGGTAAGAAAATTTTTATTAGGATTGAGAGATAAAAGGATCGTTGGCTTTTTTGACAAATGCTGAAGTTCGGCTGCGTTTTGATGTAAGTAATTTGTTCACAGATCCTTGAAAGAGTTTTTGTCCACCCAATTCCCCCCCTTCAGGTCCCATTTCAATAATGTAATCAGCTGAGGCAATAAGTTCTACATCATGCTCTACGACCACCACTGTGTTTCCTTCTTTTACGAGTCTGCGAAGCAGGTGTAACAATTTCATCCGGTCTTTCTGGTGTAGCCCAATAGTTGGTTCCTCTAAAACATAAAAGGTAGGCTTCACTTTTGGGCGATTGGAATATTTGAAAGCATCAATTCCTTTTGAAAGCTCGGAAGCTAATTTAAGCCTCTGTGCTTCCCCTCCGGATAAGGTGGGCGAAGCTTGGCCAAGTTTTAAATACCCAAGCCCTGTTTCCACCATTAAGCTAAAGGTTTCCTTAAGGGAGTAATCAAAATCGAAGAAGTCGCGTGCTTCTTCGAAAGTTAAATTTAAAATTTCAGCAATATTTTTTTCATTCCATGTTAATGAAAGTATTTCGTCCTTAAATCTTTTTCCATTACAAGATGAGCAGGTTACATAGGAATCTGGAAGAAAGTTCATTTCAAGTTTAACCTTACCATTTCCTTTACAAGATTCACATCGGCCTCCTTTGACATTAAAAGAAAAAGTACTGGAACTAAATCCGAGGGCTTTGGACTCTTGGGTTTGGGCAAAAAGACTTCGAATTTTATCCCAAACGCCCAAGTAAGTAGCCGGGGTAGACCTAGATGTTTTGCCAATCGGCTTTTGATCTACCTCTATGGCCTTACTAAAAGTGTGCCCGTTTTTGATTTGGCCTTTTTCGGTTACTACAGATGACTCATTTGCAGCAATAGCCTCTTTAACGCTCGGAAAAAGAATGCCTCGCACAAAAGTAGACTTTCCGGCACCAGATACTCCACAGCAAACCGTCAAGCGAGCCTTGGGTATAGCAAATGATGTACTTCTAATATTTCGAAAGCGTGCTTTTTCTAGGTGTATCCAATTAGAATCATCTGGGTTCCTGATCCCTTTAGGAAGATCAAGTTTTTTAAAAATTTCATTTGAAGCGATATATGCAGTTGTGCCTTCTTCAACAGTGTGGTTGGTTTTACCGCTTGCTACAATTTCCCCCCCTTTAGAGCCAGCTTCGGGTCCTATATCGATAATAAAGTCTGCTTGTTCTATTGTTTCCAGGTCGTGCTCTACGACTAAAAGTGAATTCCCTCGATTGAGGAGTTTTCGCAGGGCCTCTATTAACCTTTGGTTATCAACCGGATGTAAGCCAATGGATGGCTCATCCAAAACATATAAAACACCTGACAAATTTGACCCTAATTGGCTCGCAAGTCTAATTCTTTGTGCCTCTCCTCCTGATAATGAAGATGTCTCACGGTCAAGGGTCAGGTATTCGAGCCCTACTTTTTTCATAAAACCAAGACGATCAGTTATTTCTGGAATTATGCTTTGAAGGATGGGCTTCTCCGTAACTTTAACTTTTAAGGAGGAGAGGAAATCGGTAATTTTCGAGGGCGGTAATGATAGTAGTTCGGGAAGTGATAATTTTTTATCATTTCGTGACTCCAAAATTACATTTCTTGCCGTGGGCCCTAATCTTTGTCCTTCACACTTTGGACAAATATTTCCATTTTCAATCCTCCACCAGTCACCACTCGCCGGTAAATCTTCTTTCATCCAGTCGTAAATTTTTCCATATCCCTTGCAATATGAACATCTGCCCTTTGCAGAATTCCACGAGAATAAAGCAGGTTCCAAGTCTGGGTATGTGTCACCAGTAGTTGGGTCGACCTTACTGATGGAAAACCATTTTTCTTCTTCCTTATCCCCATAAACTAAAAGGCATCTGCCTTTGCCAGTTTTAAGAGCAAGATCTATAGATGATTTAAGATGAGCAATGAAAGGTGCTTTTTCCCAATGCCCAACGACCACTTCGATGTCATGTAATCGGTAGCGGTCGAGTCCTTCGAATCCTTCCGTATCAAAGTATTGACCGTCACATCTAACTGTTTCGAACCCTTTCTCCAAAGCCCAGTTAACAATTGGTTTATGATGCCCCTTACGATTAGTGACCAGGGGGGAAAGCAGTTTTATCGATGAGTTTGAATCAGCCTTAAAGACCTTCTTGATAAATTTAATTATATTTTGCTCAATTTGCTTAGCACTTGATTGCTCAAGTGGCTTTCCAGTTGCTTCACTTAGTTGTATCCCAAGCCTGGCATATAGAAGGCGTAAGTACTGAGCGATCTCTGTGATTGATCCCACCGTCGATTTTTTAGAACCCCGCGTTACCCTTTGTTCGATTGCAACAGTGGGCTGCATACCTTCAATAAAGTCTACATTGGGCTTGGCCATTTGCTCTACGAATTGCCTAGCATAAGCACTCATAGATTCCATAAAACGCCTCTGTCCTTCAGCGAAAATTACATCGAACGCCAAAGAGGATTTACCGGAACCTGAAGGCCCCGTTACTACCACAAATTGTCCATGTGGTATCTTCAGATCAAGGTTTTGCAAGTTGTTTTCTCTTGCACCAACAATGGAGAGAATTCGTTTATTGATTATGGATGATTTGTGGCTGTAAAGCTTTGATGAATTCGAAGAAGAACGAGTGTCGGAAAATATATACCTTGATGTCAAAGTATCTTTCTCTCGCAATGAAAGTGGGTTACCGGTTGCAACAACATTGCCTCCGTCGATGCCCGCTCCTGGGCCCATCTCTAAGATCCAGTCAGCATTTCTCAAAACTTGAGGGTTATGTTCAACAAGTATTACTGAGTGTCCTGAATCGACAATACTTCTGAGGGTTTGAATGAGATTATTAACATCCTGCATATGTAAACCGGTTGTCGGTTCATCAATCAGCAAAATTGAAGGAGACTTACCTTTTGAAATGGAGCCCAGGTATTTTACAAGCTTTAGCCTTTGGGATTCGCCACCAGAAAGGGTATTGAGGGGTTGCCCCAGCGTGAGATAACCAAGGCCCACCGATTGTAATAGTTTTAGTTTCCGTTCGGTTTTTGGAAGATTGGAAAAATAAGCTAGGGCATCATCAACGCTTAGGTTAAGAATTTCTGAGACAGATAGATTTTCAAGTTTAACACCTAGAATATCGTCTTTGAACCTCATCCCTTTGCAAAAACTGCATGGTATTTGTAAATCTGATAGAAATTGCATCTCTATTACTTCGTAACCAAGGCCTCCGCACTCATCACACCTACCATTTCCACTATTGAAAGAGAAATCTCCAGGGAGATAACCCAAGAGTTTACAATCTTCAGTTCTACCGAGAGCTTCTTTGATAGGACTCCATCCATCCGTGTATAGAATTGGGTTAGACCTTGGAGTTTTGCTCACTGTATTTTGATCAATGAGAATTATTTCATCAAAATCTTTATTGGTGGTGACTTTTCCATCTATTCCGCTTCCATCTACGGATAATCCTTCGTATAAAACATCATTTACTAAGGTTGATTTTCCTGAACCAGATACACCGGCAATACAAACCATTTTGCCGAGTGGGATTTTTGCACAAAATTTATTTAAATTATACTTGCTTGCGTTATGAATTTTTATGTGCCCGTTATTCGTTGATCGGATATTGTCAGAATTAGGTGTAAGTTCAGCTTTCGCCTTTTTAGAAAGCCACTTACCGGTTAGTGAATTTTCTGATTTGAGAAGATTTGTAAGATTTCCCTCAAATACAATCTCTCCTCCTTTTGAGCCAGGTTTTGGTCCAATCTCAATAATCTTGTCAGCTGATTGAATAACGTTTTCGTCATGCTCTACAACACATACACAATTACCGGCGTCGGCCAGCTTACGTAATATTTTAATTAAATTTCCAACATCTTTGCCATGTAAACCAATTGTAGGTTCGTCCAAAGCAAACATAGCATCTGTCAGTGAAGAACCCAGGCAAGTGGTAAGGTTAACTCTTTGTGTTTCTCCGCCACTGAGTGTTTTAGTGGAGCGATCTAGAGTTAAATATCCAAGACCAACTTCTTGGAGGTATTGAAGTCTTTGTTTGATTCCTTCAAGAGCGAGATTGATTTTCTGGTCTTTACCGGATACCTCTTGAGGTAGAAGGGACGAAAGTTTGTTTACAGGAATAGAATATAATTCAGGAAGAGACATGCCATTCCATTTCCACAAAGTTGATTCTTCGCCCAGTCTCTTGCCATTACAGGCAGAGCATTCAAAATATCCCCTATATTTTGAGAGAAATACACGGATGTGCATTTTATATGTTTTTTTCTCAACCCATTTAAAAAAATTATTAATTCCATACCATGTTGAGGATCCTTCTTGGTAATCTGGGTCACCATTCCACAAAAGATCTTTTTCTTTAGTGGAAAATTCAATTATTGGCTTTTTTGCATCAATCTGTCCTCCATTGCAGTATGACAACAAATCTTCTTGGCAGTGTTTAAAAACTTTTCCAGAGAATGCACGAATGGCATTATTCGAAAGAGATAGTGAAGGGTCAGGTATAACTTTGTTTTTATCTATGGAGATAGTTTTACCAAAACCTCGGCACTGCGGACATGCACCGTGTGGTGAGTTGAATGAAAATAAATTTGGTTTGGGAGAAGCAAATGTCTTACCGCTTGATTTCGACCGCAAACCGATGAGTAAAGATTCAACAAGTTTCCCATCCTCAGTTCTTACTTCACCTGCACCGTGACCTTTTTCGACAGCAATAGAAATAGCATCTATCAACCTGGAGCGGTTTTTCCTTTTGTTTTGGATTTTGTCAACGACTACAAATACTTTTTTATTTTCAATACTTGTTTTATTGAGAGAAGAAAGTTTTACATATTCTCCATTTATTAAAATTCGTGAGTGCCCTGCTCTCTTAAGAAAGGTGCTGAACTCTGAAAACGCCAACTTTTCAGGCCTCTTACACTGAAAACCTATGATTGTACTTTTTGAGGTATGTTTTTTTAGAATTGTGTCTGCCTGAGATTCGACAGTCTCCGGTTTGATTTCTTGACCTGTTTGTGGATCGAACAAAGAGGACACCGCCGAAAACCAGACTTTAAAGTAATCACACAATTCAGTCATTGTCCCAACGGTCGATCTCGAATTTCTTACTGAATTCTTTTGTTCAACCGCTATAGATGGTCTGGCATTTTCTATCGATTCAACTTCAGGCCTGGGAAGAGTATCAAGAAATTGCCTGACATAAGGGCTGAAGGTTTCTACATATCTTCTTTGTCCCTCGGCATGGAGTACATCAAATAATAAAGTAGACTTACCGCTCCCGCTTAAACCTGTAATAACCGTCACTTCTCCGGGCGAAATTTGCAGACTTATATTTTTTAAATTGTTATGCGTTGCCCCATTTACAATGATGTCAGGTGATTTAAAAGACATGGGGTGTTATTTAGACTTCTTTTGGAAGTTCGCAAGAAAGTGGCGTCCCGTAGGGGATTCGAACCCCTGTTGCCGGGATGAAAACCCGGTGTCCTGACCTGGCTAGACGAACGGGACAACAAAACATTAACCATGTCACATAAATTTTATTTCGCAAGATCAAAGGAGTAATTTGATTTTAGTAGAAAGTTTGACTTTGGAGTGTTTTTTTTTAACATTTGTCAGTTTTTCCGATGAAACCTACATACAACCCCTCAAAGATACGCCGTGCTCGCAAGTTTGGCTTCCGTAAACGTAATCAAACAGCATCCGGCCGTAAGGTATTAAAGAACCGTCGGCAGAAAGGCCGTGCTCGATTAACCGCTTCGGTTGCCCGTCGTTTCAGGTAATCCTCAAAAAATTTGTGAGGCAAAAGTTCTCGCGGTCAATGAGACTGCTTACGAAAGAAGACTTCTGGCAAGTAAAGAGAAGTAAGCTAAAAGTCAGAACTCCTTTTTTTTGGGGGCAAGCTGCTCATTGCACGAAAAATAAAGCCGTGAGAATAGGAATTATAACCACCCGTAAATTAGGAGATGCACACATTCGAAACCGTGCGAGAAGAATCGTCCGTGAATTGTTCAGGAGGAATTTCTCGAAAATACAAACCACGGTATCAATGATTGTTTTGCCACGAAAAGAAATGCTAGATCAAGAATTTCAAAACTTGGAGACTGAATTCATAAGTTTTTTAGATAAACTCAGTATACTGAAATGAAAAACTATCTCATAGGATTCTTTTTTCTGGCTGGTGCTTTTTTTCTAATCTGGAAGCAAAGCGAGGAGCAAATCGAAAGGACTCGCAGTGCCCCACCCTCTGATACCCCAAAGGTTGTAGATTCAAATTTAAGTATTGGATTATCTGAATCTAATGACTCTTCCACCAAAAAAATTCCTGGCATTGTGAATTCCGGGAATGAAATGCTAATTAGAGAAACGGAAGAATCAGAAACTTTATTCAATGGGTTTTCCAACGAATATTCCTCCCTTACCTTTACCAGTCATCTTGGATCTATAAGAAATATAGATTTACATAAGCATGATAGGCTCAGTAAAGCTTATGAAATGGTACAGCCCGGCACCCCGCTTTTAGGGATTTCATTCCATAAAACGGACGGATCTGAAATTGGCTTGTTTAATAATACCAAGAACTTCTCCAGTGTAGAAGATTCCAATAATCAAAGGATTTCTTTCGACTGGATTTCAAAGGATAAAATTAAAATTACCCGAGAATACTGGCGTGAAAATAATTCCTCTTATTTAATTAATCACAGAACTTCCATTGAAAACCTAAATGACTACCCGATACAGCTCGACAAAATAAAGCTACACTTGGGATCAGCTTTTCAAATTCCCAGATTATATAATCCGTTCGATAATTCTTCCACTTACCTAAATGTCGGCTATTACAACGCGGGACCGCCCTTGGCCGAAGGATGTTCCTGCGCCAAATGCAGTGGTAGAATAGACGGTGAAGCTGAGGAATTTATACAGCTCAATGAAATGGGTGCGAATGGTAAAATGGAACCCAGGCTGTTATCTGAAGCTAAATGGGTGTGTATTAATAATCAGTTTTTCGTTAATCTCATAAGGCCAATTAATTCTTTGGGAGAAATTTTAGTTGAGGGTGAATCAATTAAAAAGAGAGATTCTAATAATTTTGAGACTCAATCTGGAGTTGGTGGCAATATTACATTTGCCCTCGGAGTTTTGGCTCCCGGAGAGGTACGCAATCTGGAGCTTGAAGTTTATTCAGGGCCCAAAGACCACAAGTTACTTTCAGAACTAGGCTCTGATCAAAATAAGGTTATGCAATTTGGAGTGTTTTGGTGGATATCAGAACCTTTGAGCTATTTGCTGGATCTTTTTAGCGGTATGCTTGGAAGTTATGGATTGGGTATCATCGTTCTTACGATTTTGATGAAGCTTATACTTTGGCCTTTGACTGCTAAAGCCACCCGTTCGCAGAAAAAAATGCAAGCACTTCAGGAACCAATGGCTGCTTTGCGCGAAAAGCACAAAGGGAGTCCACAAAAACTGAATCAGGAAATGATGAAGTTTTACAAGGAGCATAAGGTAAATCCATTTGCTGGGTGTTGGCCAATTATGATTCAAATACCCATCTTTTTGGGAATGTTTTGGATGCTCCGGTCAGCAGCCGAACTTTATGGGCAAGAATTTTTGTGGGCACGAGATCTTTCGGAGCAAGATCAGATTACAGAAATTTTTGGATTTTCTGCCAATTTACTTCCGATCCTTATGGTCGTAACTCAATGGTTCCAAATGCGGCTAACCCCGATGCAACTTGGTCCGCAAATGAGTGAAGCTCAAAGGATAAATGCGAAAATGATGCGGTTTATGCCTTTCATGTTTCTCATTTTCCTTTATTTCTTTTCGTCTGCATTGGTTCTTTATTGGACGGTCCAAAACCTAATGACCATACTGCAAACCCTAATTACGAAAAGAGAACCATTAGCTACAGATAAGACGAAAGCCATAGGATCTAAT
>Ga0163109_10003262_pt1 | contig 12427 bp, 11 predicted proteins | sample CRUFie1St13metaG_FD_108704 | JGI IMG/M metagenome (GOLD analysis project Ga0163109, IMG submission 108704) | Marine microbial communities from the Costa Rica Dome - CRUD Field 142mm St13 metaG | ecosystem: Environmental > Aquatic > Marine > Oceanic > Photic zone | place: Costa Rica: the Eastern... | reverse complement strand
TGTGCCGAGAAGGAAAACGCTGCCCGCCCCGCCCGATCCTCGGACACAACTCAAGTAGGCCATGCCATTGGCGGCGCGCACCAACATTTCTTCCCGTTCGTCCATACGTCGGTCTAGGATGCGGTCGTATCGAGGCCAATCCACGCGTGAGGGAATTTTCCGGAACACTTCGCGGTAAAGCGGGTGTGTCCATCTCACCTCCGAGACTTGCCCTTCCCCCTTCAACCATCCTTTGGGCGCGCCGAGCCCCAAGGCCGAGCAGGCCGCATGTGCGCCGATCGCGGCGCTGTCTGGGATGACCAGCACGCTTCCTCCACCACGCACAAATTCTTCCAGCAGTCCGAGGGCACCTGAAGACGGTTGCGAGAGGCCATCCATCACCACCAAATCGTACCCTGACAACATGGGCGCTGACGGCAAGGAGCTTCCCCGTTCCAGCCGCGACAAGGGCGTGGCGGATTCAAAAGCACGCTCTACCGATTGAGAGGCCTTCCGGAAGGGGGCGTTGGCGTCGGTCCAATGAAACACCTCGATGCCGGATTGCACGTCGTAACCGATGTGATGGCTGTCGTCAAAGCGAACGGGCGCGTCTTGTATGGACACCTCAAGGTGGTGGGGCCCGGGGGCGCCGTGGCTGAAACGAAGCACGGTGTCTGTGGGCAACCCGGGCACGAGATTGAAGGAGCCCAGGGCTTCGGTGGTGCCATCCACCTTCAAGGTCAATGGAAGGCCGTCGGCACCTTCGGTGGCATCGTGTTGGATGCGGATGTGGATGGCGGCAGGCCGATCAGCCAGGGCCAATGGCGCGTCGAACCAAACCGAATCGATCCATACGTTGGGCACTTCATTGGCCAGCACCGGAAGCACGTGCCAGGCGACAGCTGAATCGGGCGGAGCCATGGACAACAGGTCGTGGCTGCTTTTTTGCAGGTCCGAGATCCAAAAGGCCCGTGGCGTGGCGCCCTCCGCGCGCATGAATTGGTCGGAGCTGCGCAGAACCACGGCATCGAGGTTGGGTGCATGGGAAGATTGCTGCACCCCTGCGATGCGTTCCAGGGCCTCGGTTTGGGTGAGGTAGCGCTGATCCTGGCCATCAAATTCACTGGTGAAAATGTGAAATTTGTCCGTTTCTGAAAAGGCCTCGACCAAGGCCGTTGCTTTCTGTTTGGCCTCTTGAACAAGGGGCCCGGTTTCGCCCGAGGCCATCATGGATGGACTCGTGTCGATGTAGATGGACACGGCCTGGCGTGAGGAGCGGGTGTCACCGTTGTCTGGCGCCAACATGGGGTCGGCGAACGCCAGGATGATGGCTGCAAACGCCAACAGGCGTGACAACAAAATCAGGAGATTGCGCAGCCGATGCCGGGACTGTGTCTCTTTTTGGACGTCCTTGAGGAAGGAGACATTTGAAAAAGCCACCCGACGGTATCGCCTCAATTGCAACAGGTGCAGAACAATGGGAATGGCGAGTGCCAACAATCCCCAGAGTATGTCAGGCCGTCCCCACACAGTGCGAATTTAGCCCGATTTTTGCCCCATGGCACCAGAGAATGTCAAGGAGTTTTTGCTTGAGAAAGCCGATCGGTACGAAGTGCCGGATTTCCTTCCCAAGGACCCTCTGTCCATTCCTCATCGTTACACGGATCAAAGCGACGTTGAGGTGGCTGCTTTTTTTGCTGCGTCTTTGGCTTGGGGCAACCGCGTGTCAATTTTGAAAAGCTTGCATGGCTTGATGGAGCGCATGGACCACGCTCCAGGCAGCTTTGTCTTGGAGCACGAGGCCTCTGATTTGGAGGTGTTCGATGGGTTTGTGCATCGCACATTTCAGGCCGAAGACGCCCGGGGGTTTGTTCGTGGGTTGGCCGGTTTGATGCGGCAGCATGGATCCTTGGAGGGTGCGATGCTCGCGGGGTGGAAAGAACTTGATTCTCCTGAAAGTGTGTCGGTTGCGTTGACGGAGTTTCACCATGCTTTCATGGCCCAAACCGGCGTGGCGGGTCGAACGGCAAAGCACGTGGCCAATCCGTCGAAGGGTTCGGCGGCCAAGCGGCTCAACATGTTTCTTCGGTGGATGGTGCGGCCGTCGGACCGAGGGGTGGATTTGGGCATGTGGAAGGGCATCAAGCCGTCGGTGTTGCACATTCCTTTGGACGTGCACACGTCCAACGTGGGCAGGAAGTTGGGACTGCTCAAGAGGGCTTCGAACGACTGGAAGGCGGTGGAAGAACTGACAGCCTCGCTGCGGACCATCGATGCCGAGGATCCTGTACGACTCGACTTTGCGCTGTTTGGCCTGGGGGCCATCGAGGGGTTTTGAGGTCAGAATGAGGGCAACATCGGCGCGGGCAACCGAACTTTGTGGTGTGAACGTGCAAGAGACCAAAGACGGCAGCAAAACCCTGCATCGACATGATCTAGGGGTGCATTACCACAGCGTGCATGGCGCTTGGGGTGAAACTCGGCACGTGTTCGGGGAAATGGGGGTGAAGCCCGCCATGGACCGCTGTACAGAAGGATCTTTGCACGTCTTGGAAGTGGGGTTTGGGACAGGGTTGAACGTCTTGGATGTTTGGCTTCGGGCGTCTGAAAGCGGGGCCCATGTTGTCGTGCACAGCTTGGAACCACACCCGTTGTCTTGGAACGAAGTGGAGCCCTTGGGGTACCCAGAACTCACAGGGGTGCCGGAGGAGGTCCTGCGCACGATGCACGAGAAAGGCACATGGTCTGACGCCCACATCGCGTTTGAGCGAAGAGGCACAGGGTTGTTCGAGGCGCCCTTGGTGGAAGAGACTTACGACGTGGTGCTTTTCGATGCGTTTGCCCCGGCGGCCCAGCCTGAGCTTTGGACGGTGGCCGCCATGGACCGCATGCGGCTTGCCTTGAAGCCTGGAGGACAGCTCGTGACGTATTGCTCCAAAGGCGATGTTCGGCGCGCCATGCAGGAAGCTGGGTTTGTGGTGGACAAAATCCCGGGCCCTCCCGGAAAAAGGGAAATGGTTCGAGCCACCAAGCCGCACAACGCGGAGGGCCGTTTCAATGTCCGGGTGTACATGATTGTGACACGGGAGAATTCGCGTGGCGGCCAAGACGTTCTGGTCTCGTACGAGAGGTTGCCTCTGGGTGGCGTCATGAAATTTCCTGGGGGAGGTTTGGAGTGGGGAGAAGGCACGACGGCATGTCTTCGGCGCGAAGCGTTGGAAGAATTGGGACAGCCCGTCGACGTGGACAGGCTTGTGCACGTCAGTCGGCGTGCCCACATCAGTTCCTTCGACAGCAACCAGCAAGTTTTGGCGGTGCACTACGCGGCTCGGCTCACTGGCGAAGTGATGTTTGAGGACGATGGCGAAATGGAGGATGTGTATGGCAAAAACGTGCCCATGATGCATCAGCGCCTCGGCTGGCGCAATGTCGAGAGCATTGAACCGGCTCATTTCCGATTTGCCTCCGATCGGGAAGCATGGGAAGCGTGGCGTCAACAACGTTGATCCCCACAAGCGTTTCCTTCAACCGAGCAGTCCGTACCTGTGCTCCACACAGTCGTCGACCCGTCGACAGAGTTGTTCAGGGGTGAAGGTCCGCCATCCCATTTCATTCAACTCCCCGCCAAGGACGAAGTAGGAGTCCAAATCGATGGCCTGCATGTCGGCCAACACGTGCTCGCGAAAGTTCAACAGGGCAATCCACCCGTCTTCCTCCATCACGTCGTCAAACCACTCCTCATAATAGGCGTCGTCGCTGTGGTGAAAATTGAGCACGTTTTCTCCAATGAGCACAAATTTGGACACCCCTCCATCCCTCAGCGGATCGATGACTTCCCGTTTCAAAAGCATGATGTCGTTGAAGAGGCAGTCGTTCCATTCTCCAATGAATTCCAACACGGCATGCCCCTCGTCGTAATCGGCGTACAGCACTTTCGTGTACAAGGTTTGGCTGCCAAATTCGTCCCACTGCGGGTGAATGAAATGGTCGTACACCTTCAGGTGGTAGGCGAATTCATTGTACACGCGGTTGTAGAACGGACTCTTCGGATCGTTGCTCGCGATGTAGTGGTTGCGCCAGGCGTAGTAGGGCTCAAGAACGTGCATGTCCCTTGTTGTGAGCATCCACAGCCGCCCGGACGCTGCCGTGGGTTTTCAATTGTACTTCTGCGTCTTCCAAACCAAGGCCAGTTGATTCTGCGACCATTCGCGCCCCGCGCTCGACAAGTTTGGCGTTGGTGAGTTGCATGTCGATCATCCTGTTTCCATGGACATGGCCCAATTGAATCATCGTTGCCGTGGTCAATCGGTTCAAAATGAGCTTGGTGGCGGTGCCTGCTTTCATGCGGGTGCTCCCCGTCACGAACTCGGGTCCCGTGGTGGCCACGACGGCATGGTCGCACGCGTCGACAATGGCACCTTGGGGATTGCATGTCACGCACCCTGTCAGCAAGCCCTGCTTCCGCGCTGCCTGCAAGGCCCCCAGCACGTAGGGGGTGCGTCCACTGGCCGCGATGCCCACGACGGTGTCCATCGGATCGATGTGGTGGGCTTGAAGGTCTTTCCATCCTTGTTGCCCATCGTCTTCGGCACCTTCCACGGCAGCGCGGATGGCCGAGTCTCCACCCGCCATGATGCCCACGACCCGGTCGGGCGAGACCCCAAACGTAGGAGGGCACTCGCTCGCGTCCACGATGCCCAGCCTGCCACTGGTCCCTGCCCCCAGGTAGAACAGCCGTCCGCCTTCGCGCATCCTCGGAACCAGGGCTTCAACGAGGGCTTCCAGCGCGGGCATGGCGTCCAAGACGGCACGCTGGACATCGTTGTCCACGTGGTGCATGGCCTCCAACAGTTCCCTCACAGTCATCGTGTGGAGATTGTCAATGGGGCCTGCTTGCTCTGTGGGGGACAAATGGTGCTCCATGGTTCCATCAAAGATACGTTGGGCACGAAGCGCTCAAACGCCCGAGGACTTCCAAAGCTCCCACGACTTTTCTGCTTGCAAGCGCAGCATGTCAGCGCCATTGAGCACGGCCGCGCCTTGCGCTCGGGCCTGTTTCAAAAGTCTTGTTTCGGAGGGCGTGTAAATGAGGTCCACCACGAGGTGGTTTGGGGTCAGGAGCGAAGTTGGAAAGGGCACCATCTCTTCTGCATTGGGGTGCATGCCCACGGGGGTGCAGTGCACTACGAGGAGATGGTGTTGGATGACCCATTCGTTCAGTTCTTCGTAACCCAGTGAGGGACGCCCCAAGGCTTTCGTTTCACGGGCACTGTCTCCGCTTCGGGACACGGCCACGGCCTCAATGCCCAAACCAGCCAAGACATGGTGCACCGCCGCTGCACTTCCTCCCGTGCCAAGCACGAGTGCGCGTTCGTGGCGGTTGTTGAGGAAGGGTTGAATGGAACGTTTGAATCCCCAAACGTCGGTGTTGTGTCCGACCCATCCCTGGTCCGTTTTGACCAGCGTGTTGACGGCGCCCAAACGCTCGGCTTCTTCGGACATGCCGTGCAAAAAGGGAACGATGGTTTGTTTGTGAGGCACCGTGACATTGAGGCCGGCAAGTTGGGGGTGGCGTTCGAGAAAGGCCGGGAAGTCCTCAATGTTGGGCAAGTCGAAGGTTCGGTAGTCGACGTCCATCCGTCCCTCGGATTGGAGCATCTTGCCAACCAGCTCAGGACTGTGAGAATGCGAGACGGGGTGTCCCAACACGCCGAGGACGGTGCGGGCGTTGTCGCTCATGCATTCGGGTTCATTCCACGGGACGCTCCCCAACGTTGCAACCCCACCACGACCAATCCTCCCAAGACGGCCAGTCCAACGGCCGCTGCCACTTCGCCGCCCAATTCTTCAGGCCCAACATTTTCCAGGAGCCATTCGACCCGCCCGTCGCTGTGCGTGTACAGGGGGCGAATTTGGGCCTTCCAAGGCCAAAGGGCCTGCAAGGAACCCACCAAAAAACCAGTCAAGATGGCCAGTGTGGGGCGGCGGTGCTGGGCAAGCAACCATTTGAGAACACGGCTGAACATCAGAAGTCCGAGGACCGCGCCTCCACCAAAACAAGCGATTTTGGGCAGATCCAGTGTTTTGACCGCCAAAAGAACGGGTGCATACGCCCCGAGGATGAGCAACAAAAAACTTCCAGAGATGCCGGGGAGAAGCATGGCACAAATGGCCAAGGCGCCTGCCGCCATCAAGAACCCAGGATGGTCCGATTGCACCAAGGGCGGGAGGGACGTCACAAACCCAGCCACAGCACAACCGATGGCCGCCCAAACCCACGTGTCCGCGCCCCATTTGTCCACGTGCCGTCCCACCATGGGCACCGACGTCGCCACCAAGCCAACAAAGAAGGCCCGCAAGAGCGTGGGTTCATGGGCAAGCAACCAGTGGAGGGGCGAAGCCAAGGAGGCCACCGCCGAGACAATCCCCAAGGCCAGTGCCAGCAAGAATGGCGCGTTGATGGCCTTCCAAGCGCCCGTCAGGTTGCCTTTCCGAAGGCACTGAAACCCTTCGCCGCTCAGGGCTGAGAGGCTCTCCAGCAAGGGGTCGTAAATCCCCGCGATGAAGGCGACGGTGCCACCACTCACCCCGGGAACCAGATCCGCCACCCCCATGGCAAAGCCCTTGGCCGTGACAGACCAAGGCCACTTCATGCCACCTCCAAATTGGGATCAATCTCAGCCGCCCATGCGGTGATGCCTCCTTCGAGGTTGTGGATGTTGTCGAATCCGTATTGTTGTGTCAATGCCTGGGTGACCGCGGCAGAACGGGCCCCTGAGCGGCAATGAATGACCACGGGACCATCCTCAGGGATTTCGCCCAATCGGTCGACAATCTCGTCCATGGGAATGTGGACGCCATCGATGTGGCTCACCTCCCGCTCGTAGGGTTCACGAATGTCGATCAACGAGTGGGACACACCTTCGTTCCGCCAAGCCAACAATTCGTGAACGGTGATGCTGTTCATGGTCAGTCGTCTGAAAGAATTTCATCCGCAGGAATCTGACGCACTCCCTCTGCCATGGCTTCGGGCAGGTTGTCAAAAAACGTGTCTCCACGCAATCCGAGGCGCAGGCACTCGAGTGGGATGACGTCATGTGGTCCAATGTTGCCAAGGTTCACGTTGGCCCCAAATTGCTTGAGGAACCAAACCTGTTGCGGCTTTTGTGGGGCTTCCCACAAGATGTCTGCCAGCTGAACTTTGGCCAAGATGCGTCGGACCAAAGCCGTATGCGCGGTGCCGTTGGGCCGGTAAATCCCCACGTTGCCACTTTCTCGCGCTTCCGCAATGACCTTCCAACTCCCCGCGGCAAGTTCTTGTTCCATCATCGACGTCCACTTGTTGGGGCTGATCAAAATGCCCGCTTCTTTCGAGCCCACTTCGCTGAGCACTCGGTATTTCTTGGCCAACCGATGGATCATTTCGCATTTCGCCTCTTCCTCAATCACCATGGAGCCGTCGCTGACTTCGACCGTTTCCAACCCCAAGCCGTCCACAAACCTCAAAAAGTCATCCAGCTGGTTTCGCACAAAGAAGGCCTCAAACAGGGTTCCGCCAGGATACACCATCAGCCCGGCATCGTGGTACAGCTTGATTTTTTCTTTGACATTGGGGGTGACGACGGAGGTGCCAAAACCCAATTTCAACAGGTCCACTTTGTCCGCGTTGACTTCGAGAAAATCTTCCGCTTGACGCAGGCTGAGGCCTTTGTCCATGACCATGGTCAAGCCTGATTCGCGGGGCTTCGAAGGTCGCTCCGGAAGGTGAGAAAGGTTGTGGTTCATCGTTCAAGGTTTCATTCGCTCGTAGCGAGACGCCACGCGCGGATCGTCGAGGAGACCTGGGTAGGTGTCCAGCAATCGGTTCATGCCTTCGTGATCTGCGAGCAAAAGCTGATCGAGCAACCTCAAGGCTTCTCCATCCATCCGCAGGGCAAACAGGCTGACAAATTGTTTGTACCCCAAGTTGGTTGAGGTGGGTGGTACATGCTCGAAGGCATTGTCGAGCACCAGCAAGGCTTGGTCATGGGCCTCCAGAACTTGCATGTTGTCCACACGCTCTTCCCAGGCCTCGATGTTTTGTGGGTTGCGTTCCAGAAGTTGGACCAAACAGGTGTCTGCCTCCTCATGTCGCCCCATTTTTTTCAAAACGGTCGCCATCATGAGCAAGGTGTCTTCGTGGTGAGGGTGAAGAAGGAGGGCTTGGGCGAAGTGTTCAATCGCGGCGCCGTGGTCCTCCCGAAGGTCGTCCAGCACACCAAGTCCGACATGGGCTTCCAAAAAGTGGGCATCCAGCTCGAGACACTGCAAGTAGTATTGCTCGGCTTCGTCCAAGTCTCCAAGGTGTTCAAGACATTCTCCCATGTAGCAGAAGGTGCTTGGCTGGGGGGCGTCCAACAGCAAGGTTTCTCTGTGAACGTCCAAGGCATCGCCAAAGCGCTCCATCGCCGTCAACGCCTCCGCTTTTTGGTGGTAGGCAGGCGCAAAGCTGTCCTCAATCGCAATGGCAAAGTCGTAGGCACTCACAGCCTCCTTGTATTTGCCCAAACGCTGGTGGGCGTTGCCCAGGTTGTACCAAGCGGCAAAGCTGTAGGGGTGTTCCTCCAAGAACTGGGTGTAGAAATCCGCCGCCTCTTGGATGCGCCCTTCTTTGTCCATGCAAAAGGCCAACTCGTAAAGCGCCGTTTCGTTGCTGGGATCTTCTTTCAGGGCTTTGAGCAACACGCGCACGGCACTTTTCCATTCCCCGAGGTTTTCGTGCTCGAGCGCCACGTCGATGTAGATGTCCTTTTTCAACTCTGCATCGGCGAAAGACAGCACGGCGTTGAAGTGTTGCAAGGCCATTTTGTGCTCCCGCATTTGGCTGTAGATGTTGGCCAGCGTGAGGTGAATTTCTTCGTTGTGCGGCTCAAACGAAAGGAGGTTCTTCAAGCGAGGAATGGCCTGAACGTGTTTTCCGTTGCTTGCCAAAATTTGGGCTTCTCGCAGTTGCAGGCCCAAACTTTCGGGGTAGAGGCCACTTGCATAGTGATGCACCTGCTGTGCTTTGCGGACGGAACCGCGTTCGAGGTAATGCTCGATGAGCAGCTCCAGTTCATCGTGGTCGAAGAACCTCGATTCACCCGCTTTCACCATGGCTTCAAAAGCCTCGGCCAATGCGAGAATTTGGTCTTCTCCTTCGTGTGGACGTCCTTCTTCGTGCATTCCCTCCTAAAGTACGCCCCAAAGGTCGGAAGAAGGGGCGTGAAATGCTTGGATTTTGAACAAGAAACGTGGAAAAAATCCAAAATGGACCCGTTGAATGCGGTCCGCGTCCTCGGGGCGACGGGAACTACCTTGCACCCATGTTGATAGCATCAATTTCAGGAATCCGAGGCACCGTTGGTGGCAAAGCGGGAGAGGGGTTGAGTCCCTCGGATGTGGTGACGTTCGCCAGTGGATATGGCGCGTGGGTTCGGGAACAAGTTCCTCACAAGCCGCGACCCATGGTGGTGGTGGGGCGAGACGCCCGGATTTCAGGTCCATGGGTGCGCGACGTGGTGTGCGGCACCCTCAACGCGTTGGGCATGGACGTCGTCGATGTGGGATTGAGCACCACGCCCACGGTCGAATTGGCGGTGCCGGGTCTCGGTGCAGATGGGGGCATCATCTTGACGGCCTCCCACAATCCCAAAGAGTGGAATGCCTTGAAATTGCTGGATGCCAATGGCGAATTTTTGTCAGCTCAGGCGGGGGAACGGGCGCTTGCCCTCGCCAAGGAGGGCGTCACCTACGCGAACGTGGAGCAAACCGGGACCACGACGCAAGACGATCGGTGGCTCGGCAAGCATGTGGACCATGTGCTGGATTTGGAGCTCGTCGATCCTGAGGCCATTCGTCGGGCAGGGTTGAAGGTGGCCGTGGATGCCGTCAATTCGTCTGGCGGCGTGGCGGTGCCGATGTTGTTGGACGCGCTCGGGGTCGAGGTTGTCCCCGTGCATTGCGAGCCAACAGGCCATTTTGCCCACAACCCTGAACCCTTGCCCCAACACCTCACGGACCTCACGACGGCCGTGATCGAGGGGCGGTGTGACCTCGGCATCAGCGTGGATCCCGACGTGGACCGGTTGTGCTTTGTTTGTGAAGACGGCAGCTTCTTTGGTGAGGAATACACTTTGGTGGCCGTGGCGGACCACGTTTTGGGCCAAACCCCAGGTTCCACAGTGAGCAACTTGAGCAGCACGCGGGCATTACGCGAGGTGAGCGCACGTCACGGTTGCACCTACACGGCTTCCGCTGTGGGAGAAGTGAACGTCGTCGCCCAAATGCGCGCCACGGAGGCCATCATCGGTGGAGAAGGGAACGGTGGGGTCATTTATCCCACCAGCCACGCAGGCCGCGATGCTTTGGTGGGCATTGGTTTGTTTTTGACCCACCTTGTGCGCCATGGAAACGGCTGCAGATCGCTGAGGGACAGCTATCCAGACTTCCACATGGTCAAGGACAAATTGAACCTCCCCGATGTGGATGTGGACGCGGCACTTTTGGCCTTGCGACGCGACATCGAAGATGCCGAAGTGAACGACGTGGATGGGGTGAAATTTGACCTCGACGAAGGCTGGGTACACCTGCGCAAAAGCAACACGGAGCCCATCATCCGGATCTACGCCGAGGCCTCCACGCCCGAAGCGGCGCGTGCTTTGGCCGACGATTTCACGGCGCGATTGACCCGACATCTCGAAAACGCACCCACTCGGGCTTAACTTTCGGTCCGAATGGCACACGCGTATTTGGACAATGCAGCCACAACGCCGGTGGCTCCTGAAGTGGTGGAGGCCATGGTGGAGGTGTACCGTTCGGTCCATGGCAACCCGTCTTCGACGCATGCGCCTGGCAGAAAGGCCAAAGCGTTGGTGGAAACGAGCCGCCGCAACATCGCGGGACTGTTGGGGGTGCCGTCTCGCACCATTTGCTTCACGTCGGGGGGGACAGAGGCCGACAACCACGCGATCCAAGCGGCTGTTCAGTGCCTGGGTGTCACCCGCATCGTCACGTCTGCCGCGGAACACAGCGCCGTGATCCGGGCCGCAGAGGCCGCCGAAGGGAAGTGGAGTGTGGAGGTGTCCCATGTCGGCCACCATGTCGATGGGAGGGTGGATTTGGAAGATTTGGAAGCCCAACTGGCCCAAACCGAGAAGAAAACGCTTGTCTCGCTGATGCACGCCAACAACGAAGTTGGGGTCATGTTGGACCTTGAGGCCGTCAGCGCATTGTGCCGCCGCCACGGGGCCTTGTTGCACAGCGACACGGTTCAATCCATGGGGCACTACCGTTTGGACCTCGGCAAAATCGACATCGATTTTCTCACCTGCAGTGCGCACAAACTTCACGGGCCCAAGGGGGTCGGTTTTCTCTACATCAACCCCCAACTGCGCATCGATGGGATGATTGTGGGCGGAGGCCAAGAGCGCATGTTGCGCGGGGGCACAGAGAACGTGGCAGGCATCGTTGGTTTGGATCGTGCGTTTGCCCATGCGCACGAGCACATGGGCGACCACGAATCGCATGTTCGACGCATGAAACAGCGGATGGCGGACGGTCTGAAAACACGTTTGCCCGCCGTGGTTTTCAATGGAGACTCTGACCGAGAGGATCGGCTGTACACCGTGCTCAATGTCAAATTCCCCGAGCATCCCAACGGCGGAATGGCGGTGTTTTTGCTTGATTTGGAGGGGGTGGCATGCTCGGGAGGCAGCGCGTGTTCGAGCGGGGCAACCATGGGGTCCCATGTCCTGCGCGCGCTGGGTTTCCACGACCCCAACCGCGCAAGCATCCGCTTTTCCTTTTCGCGGTACACCTCGGAGGCGGACATCGACTTGGCGTTGGACGCTGTGGACAAGGTGTTTGCGCCTGCGGAGGAGGCCTCCTGACGGGGGTTCACGGGGGTGTGCTTTCGCGCCTTAAATTGGCGGCGTGCCAGCCAACCAAATCTTTCACCGTCTGATCGGGGCGCGCATGCCTCATGTGCTGTGGGCGCAGTCGCGCCCAGCCGATGCGCAACGCGGTGTGTTTTTGGGGCTGATTCATGCGCTGGCATCCACGTCGTATGGACGTTCGTTGGGAATCCAACACTCCTCTGACATTGCGAGACGGAAGGACTTCGCCAAGAAGGTTCCGATTGTGACCTACGATGCCTTGAAGCCCTGGATTGTGCGGGCACGAACTGGGGAGGCCAGCGTGCTTTGGCCTGGCGTCACCAAGTGGTTTGCCCAAAGTTCAGGGACAACCAGCGACGTCCACAAGTGGCTGCCCGTGACGTCAGATGCGTTGCACGAAGGGCACTACAAAGGAGGCAAGGATGTGCTGGCCCAATTTTGCGCCCAAGTTCCTGACGCGCAATTGTACCAAGGCAAGCACCTCATCTTGGGGGGCTCAAGCGCTTTGGTCAAGGAGGGCAAGAACGCCTTGA
>Ga0163109_10003261_pt1 | contig 12428 bp, 10 predicted proteins | sample CRUFie1St13metaG_FD_108704 | JGI IMG/M metagenome (GOLD analysis project Ga0163109, IMG submission 108704) | Marine microbial communities from the Costa Rica Dome - CRUD Field 142mm St13 metaG | ecosystem: Environmental > Aquatic > Marine > Oceanic > Photic zone | place: Costa Rica: the Eastern... | reverse complement strand
GCAAGCCGGTACACCGAGTGATTTTAGGGTGGCAACCTCCATTTGTCGCCGCGTGACAGCGGCATCCAGACCTTGCAGGATGAGGTAAAGCCCGACCAGAAGAGCGAGTGCTGAAAGGATGGTTAAGTTGAGTCGAAAGGCCTGAGTCATCGTCGCTCGTGATTCAAAAGCCGATTGCGCTGTGTCCACGAGCCACTCCCGGCTTGGCTGCTGTAACATGGTTTGAGCTTGTTGGACCCAATCTTGCTTTAGCGGGCCGGGCGGTATGAAAACTTCGATTCGATCGAAGCTCTGGCCTGTGCCGAGCATTTTTTGCAGGGACACCAGGTCGGTGAAAAGAATCGAAGCAGGTTGGGAAACGCGAAACACCTGATCCGGGGCGACGTGCATGATCCTCAGGGTGCGGACTTGATCGTCAATGATCAGGTTGAGGGAATCGCCTCTCTGGAGTTGTTTCTTGCGAGCCAGTGTCTCACTGATGAGAACCCCTCCGACAGCGGAGGGTGCCAAAGGGTCCGCAAGTGAGGTATCTCCAAAGGAAGCTCGGGCCCGGTTTGCAAGGGCATCGGGATCGTGATAACTCAAATTGGCCAACGCAATGGTATCCAAACCCAACAAGGTGTATTGCTCAGTGACCAATCGATCCTGGTCTGGCAGATTCTCACTGGCCGTTGTTTCGGCTATCATTACGAACACCACAGGGAGATCTCTCACCAGATTCTGGGCGAGCTGTAGTTGATCGGGTCGCATTTTTCCTGAGGGACTGGTCAGGATGAGGTCGGCCTGGATGCCAATGGAGCGATCAAAAAGCCCAAAACCGGTAATTGCTGCTCGATTGGCAAGGCGGATGGAATAAAAGGATGCGACGCCAATGGCGATGATGAGACAAAACAGGCTCGACACCATCGGGTGCCGGCATGCGTGGCGAAAGTGGACCTGCCACGCAATCAGTCGAAGGTGTTTGAACCATGGATTCACAGGCGATGGTAGAGCGCGCTCAGGAGTGAAGTTGACCGTCTTCCATGAACCAAAGGCTTCGACAAACCGCAGCTGCCTCTTTGCTGTGGGTCACCAATATCAGGGTGCTGGACTGACGGGTGATCAGTTGTTGCATTAGCTCAAGAATGCTTTCTCCGTTTTTGCGGTCCAGGTTACCTGTTGGTTCATCTGCCAGCACCACTGAAGGCCTCATGATGAGTGCTCGAGCAATGGCCACCCTTTGTTGCTCGCCTCCACTGAGCTGGTTGGGGTAGGCCTGCGCCCGATGATCCATGGCCACAGCTTGCATCATTTCCTGGACGCGCTCGTTGCATTCGGCGGCTGTGTGATGCTGCATCATCAACGGGAAAGCGATATTCTCAGACACTGTCAGGGTGGGCAGTAAATAGAAGAATTGAAAAATGGAAGCGATTCGTTCCCTTCGAAGAGAGGCGATCGACTCCTCTCCCATTTGCTGCAGATTGTTTCCCTCGAAAAGAAGACTTCCTTGATCGGCTCGATCCACTCCACCCAGACAGTGCAGAAGTGTGCTCTTTCCGGACCCAGAAGGCCCCATGATGGCCACGCTCGAGCGAGGAGATACCTCGAGACAAACTTGGTCCAACACCTTATAGGCACCGTAGGATTTGGACAGGCCTTCCACCTGATAAATCATGGAGCTTTCATCCTTCGTTGGGCTGGAGTCGGATGTCATGGAGAAGAATATGCCCTAATAAGGTAACACCGCAACGTTCTCACTAGAGTCTTTTCTAGGGCCACTCGGCCTGGAGGACTCAGATGGAGGGTAGGGCGGTGGTTCTTTGATAATGGGTCCACGCAACCACCACCAGGGCATGCTGAATCCTGCCCTGGCCAACCCATTGGTTCATCTGATCGGATGTGGCAAGGATGGTTTCGATGTCTTCGGACGGGTCAAACTCTGTAGCATGCTTGAGCTTGCAACCTTCGATGAGGACGGTGTGACAATAATTTCCCTGAATGGCAGGGTTTGGCGCGATCTTTCCGATGACACGCGCTGATTGGCCTTGATAGCCGGTCTCTTCTCTCAATTCGCGAATGGCGGTGAACTCGGGAGTGGGGTCTTCTGCGTCCATGACTCCCCCTGAAAATTCCAGATCCACCGTATCGGTTCCATGGCGATATTGACGCACCAGAATCAATCGCTGATCGGTGGTGACAGCCACGATGTTCACCCAATCTGGGCAGTCCATGACATAGAACTCATGGGCTTTTCCGGTGACCGGATGCAGCCTGGAAACGGCACGAATTTTCGCGATGCGATAGTCTGCCAGTGGAGTGCTGGAAAGCGTTTTCCACGCTGGTATGTCTCTCACTGGATCCCTTTTTCTTTGGCAGCCCATCCCTGCTTCATCAAATGGAGCAAGTGGGCCATGGATTGATGATAGGGTTGGGATTTCAGCTGGGCAAGCTGCCGCGCCCTTTTGTCGAGCTGCGCTGCCATTTCAATGCTTTTTTCAGCAGGGGCGCCCATGTTTTGGAGGATCACCTTAATAGCCTCCAAGGCAAGGGGCGACCCTTGATCGGTAGAATCATCCTTCGAGAGGGCATGTTCCTCTTTGGCCCGCAAATTCAGTCTTCCTTGGCTCGGATGGTTTTGACTCCAACGCGGTTCTCGGGTTTGCTCATTTCCCCCCCGTTGCTCATCGATGTGGGAGTGTTGCCAATGGCTTCGAGTACCTCATCTCCCTTAATCAACTCCCCAAAGCAGGTGTATTGGCGGTCCAGAAAGGTGGCATCTCCTAGGCAGATGAAGAATTGACTTCCCGCGGAGTCGGGATCTTGCGAGCGCGCCATCGAAAGCACGCCTCGTATGTGCGACCGATCATTGAATTCGGCCTTGATCTGGTAGCCCGGGCCGCCTGTGCCCACATGGGGGTGGTCTTCTTTACTGAGCGGATCGCCTCCCTGAATCATGAAACCGCGAACAATACGGTGAAAAGCCGTACCATCGTAGAAACCTTCACCAGCAAGCTTGATAAAATTTTCGACTGTTTTCGGAGCAACCTCAGGCCAGAGTTTTAAGGTCATGCTCCCGGCATCGGTATCGATCACCACATGTGTATCAGCGCTAACAGACATACCCCAGAGGGTGACACTCCATTGGAGCTAATGCAAACCGGGAATGGTAAAAACTCCGCTTCCACCATAAAACCCAAGAGCGGTGCCCATGGGTTTGCTCTCAAAATCTGTTTGTTCTCCTTCTGGTGCTCCCATACCCTTAAGAGATGGCTCGGTCTCGGAGCACAAAAAACAAATCAAGTGCTGAATCCAGCGATGGTCAGCGCGATTGGGGGCAGGTTCTTGGGCTGGTCTATCTGGGGCTTGGGGTCCTGATTTTCGTTGCTCTCCTAACCTATGATCGTTCGGATCTTTCCAGTAATACGGTGCCTCCCAATCCGGTGATTCAAAACTGGATTGGACCTTTCGGTGCGATTGCGGGCAAAGGATTGTTCTTCTTTTTTGGAGCCGCCGCCTACCTGGTTCCTACCATTTGCCTGGGTTTCGGCCTGGCTCATTTCGTACCATTTTTGATGTATTTGATCCGTTCATGGCGGGCTCCGGGAGCTGCCATGGGACTCATGTTTTCAGTGATGGGAATGTTTGATTTGTATGATGCATCCCTTCAAAGCCTTACTCAGGCTGTCATGGGCTCCTCCTCCGCTGGTGGGGTCGTGGGTCAGGTGCTCAATGATGCGTTCATCGTGAAATTCTTCGGTCGGCCGGGCGCTTTCATCATCTACCTCACTGCCTATCTTGTGAGTCTGGTGGCCGTCACCAACATGGACATTGGTGCTTTTCTGATGGAGCGCTGGGAGCGCCTCAAAGATCGCCGTGATCGATTGGATCCCGACGCATCCGAGGAAGAGAGAAAGATTCACCGTCAGGTGCGCAAGCTTGAACGCCAGGCTCGCAAGGAGTCCAAGCCGTTGGAAAGGGACGCCAATCCCTTCAGTGTGGGAGTTGATGGGATGCCTCTTCCAGAGCCCACCGTCAGGGATTTGAGTGTGTCACAAGGCAAGGATAAGTCTTTAAAGAAAGCCAAGAAGCCTCGAAAAAACTCCAAGGAGGTGGATGGTGACTCTGCCATGATGCATGTGGGTGATGTCATTCATGCTGGAGAAGTCAAGGGAGCCACTACGGAGGATATTCTCGGCCAATCCAGCACGGTTGAGAAGGAAGGGATTGGCGAGAAAATTCCTGAGGTGGAAGAACCGAGTGAGCCGGTCCTTCCGCCAGTCAAGGCTGTGACGGTGCCTCACAAACCCTCTTCCAAGAAGCGGGCGCCCATTCGGGTTTCTACCCCACCGGTGATTGGCGATTATGACCTACCGACTGTGGACTTTCTTCATGAACCCGATACCGAGCAAAAGCCGACGGATTCCAAGGAAGTACTCATGGCCAATGCCCGCCTGATGCAAACGACTCTGGGACAATTCGGTATTGAGGTGTCGCTTGGGGACATCACCAAGGGCCCAACCATCACCCGCTACGAATTACATCCGGCACCGGGTATCAAACTGCAGAAAATTACCAATCTGAGTAATAATATCTCAGCTTCTCTCAAGGCGGAACGTATCAACATCCTGGCTCCCATTCCTGGGAAAAGTTCGGTAGGGATCGAAGTGCCCAATGCCACCAAGACCAAGGTGATCATGCGTGATCTGCTTGAATCCAGCGAATGGGAACAATCCAAGGCGCGCATTCCGATCGTCCTTGGCAAGGATGTTTATGGAAAACCTGTTGTTGCCGACCTGGCGGAGATGCCACACCTGTTGATCGCCGGTTCCACAGGATCGGGCAAGTCGGTTTGCATCAATGCGATCATTGCCTCATTGCTCTTCCGGTTCTCCCCTGACGAGCTGCGATTGGTGATGATTGACCCGAAGGTCGTGGAGCTTCAGCAATACAACGTCCTGCCTCATTTGGTCGTGCCCGTCGTGACAGATCCCAAGAAAGTGGTCCTCGCTCTTCGATGGGTCGTGAACGAGATGGAAAAGCGCTATCAGATTTTTGCTAAGGCTGGGGTCAGAAATATCGCCAGTTTTAACAGCCGCCCGAAGGAAGATTTACCCAAAGAGCAAGGTGAGTTGCCACTAGAATCAGAAGGTAACGATGAGGGTGTTGCTACCGAAATCGATGAGAAAATTGTCGTTCCCAGAGAGGACGACATCGTCATTCCGGACAAGCTCAGCTACATCGTGGTGGTGATTGATGAGTTGGCGGATTTGATGATGGTGGCTCCATCGGATGTGGAAACAGCCATTGCCAGAATCACGCAGCTGGCTCGCGCCGCCGGCATTCATTGCATTGTCGCAACGCAACGGCCGAGCGTGAACGTGATCACTGGTGTGATCAAAGCCAACATTCCTGCGCGCATTGCTTTCCAGGTGGCTTCCAAAATTGATAGTCGAACCATTCTCGATGCCATGGGGGCGGACAAGCTTCTTGGTAAGGGAGACATGCTGTATTTGCCACCAGGATCGGCCAAACTCATTCGAACTCAGGGGGTGCTGATCACGGATGAAGAAATTCAGAAAGTGGTGGATCATATCGGCGAACAAGGCAAACCCAGCTATGAAATGGAAATTCATGAAAAGCTGAACAAGCCATCGATTTCCGCGGATGAGAGCGAATGCGACGAGGATGAGGAGCTCATCGAGAAATGTATCGAGGTCATTCGTTCTGAGCAGCGTGCCAGTGCATCCTTGATGCAGCGTCGCTTGCGTCTTGGATACAATCGTGCTTCCCGGATTATTGACGAGCTGGAGCGAAGAGGTGTCGTGGGACCTGGAAAGGGAGCCGAGCCTCGCGAAATCCTTATTGATCTGGATGGTGGTGGCGCGGACGGTTCCGGGCAGTCTCTGGTGTGAGACTACCTCGTAGACTCGAATGCTCAGCGATCACGTCTCAGGTAGCGGGCAAGATCAGGGGAAGCCACCTCGGAGCATTGACGCATTTCCTCCATGAACGCTTCACAGGATTGGACCTCTCCGCCCATGGAGAGAATGGTTTCCCGCTCGGCGTGATCGTTGGTCACCACCACGACCGGACCATAAGGCAACAACCGATGAGTCACGCGCTCGATCATGTGATCAGCGGTCTGATTTCCCTGACTGTAGAGGATTTCAAGGTGAGGGTTAGATTCGACTCTACTCGGCTTGCCCTCGGTTCCTTTTCCATCAAAAAAAAGAGTGATGGGTTGCCCCATGGCATCCTGGTATTTCAAACATTTGTGAGCGAGCCAGTCCTGCGCCTTGGCCGTGTGAGGCGCAGTTTGAGGGAGCTCTTCTTGGCATGCATGCAGCACGCTGAAGCCATCAATGAGTATTCGAACAGGGCCCACGGGAAGGATTTTGCTAGCAGACGGACGGTGCGCAAGTTCAAAACGCTGGGATACACGATCAGGTATAATATTCGACAATGCAGCAGCCATTAATGCCCATTTCCAGTCATCGGCCTTATGTTCGGAGTTTTTAACCTATCTATTCTCAATCTCTTGATAAGATTTAGAGGCAGTGAGAGGTCTTTGATGAGCAGCCCGAGGTGTTTTCAGTATCGCGCGTGATGGAATTGTGTCAGGATCCTCTCGCCATGGCTGAAATTGGTCGCTTCAATTCACTCATCGTCCTACGTAGTACTCCGCAGGGACTCTATCTCGACGGTGGAGAGCACGGGGATATTCTTCTTCCCAAACGCTATGTTCCTGCGGATCTTGAGGTAGGCACTGCCATTGCGGTGTTCGTGATGCGGGATTCGGAGGATCGCCTGGTGGCGACTACGGAAACGCCCATCGCCATGGTAGGTGACGTGAGCGCTCTCAAGGTGGTAAGTGTGCATCCGACAGTAGGTGCTTTTCTTGATTGGGGGTTGACCAAGGATTTGTTGCTCCCCTTTCGTGAACAGTCAGGGCGAGTCAGAGAGGGCGATTGGGTGGTGGTTAAAATATGCCTCGACCCCAAGTCCGATCGCATCATTGCAAGCACCCGTTGGAACCGCGTTCTCGATGCAGGCACGCATGATTTCCGTCGGGGACAAGCGGTTTCCATCATGATGGTGGACGCTTCACCACTCGGTTGGAATGTGTTGATCCATCAGAAACACCTTGGATTGCTCTATGCCGATGAGGTGCCTGCGGATGTCCGACCTGGAACCCCGCTCAAGGGTTATATCAAGCAGGTTCGCAGCGATGGTAAACTGGATATCACCCTAAAGCCTGATCGGGGCGCTCGAGTCGTATCCCTTCGAAGTCGTATCCTCCAGGCTCTGGAGGAGCATGATGGATTTCTTGCCTTGAACGATCAAAGCCCTCCGGAGGCCATTCGAGCTGCCTTTGGAATCAGTAAAAAGGTTTTCAAGCAGACCTTGGGTTCCCTTTACAAAGAGCGCGTGATTCGCATGGCAGATAACGGTATTCAGCTTGTTCGCGATTGAGAAGGTCCTCTTTTGGGCGATAGTCATGCTTCGAGTGCTCGTCTTTTTATGTCCTTTTGCATTTGCTCGTCATCCCTAAAAAAGTACCCATATGATTACTTTTTTGCCTACTGGTTTGGTGTAAAGTTTACATCATCAATAAATTATGTAATTGCTTACCTACCCTTGACATCAGGGCGCGGCAGGGAATGTTAAGTTATTCTTATGAAAAAAATTTGTTTCTTTCATGTTCTCCTTTTTTTGTTTTCGGGTTTTGTAGTTTCTAAGGCGCAAAGCTCAGTCTCGCAGTGGAATCAGTGGCGAGGTCCCAACCGCGATGGCCATGTAGACGCTCAAGACTGGCCGGAGCGCGTTTCAGGAGACTCTTTCAGTCTGCAGTGGTCTCATCCTCTCAAAGAAAGCTACAGTTCTCCAGTGCTTGATGACACATTGGTCTACACCACGGAAAGCGTGGACGACCAAACTGAAAGGGCATTGGCATATAACCGTTTGAGTGGTGAACTCGTATGGAGCACATCTTGGACAGGTGGCATGAAAGTGCCATTCTTCGCTCGTGCAAATGGCAGTTGGATCCGGTCCACTCCCTTGTTGTATGGGGATCGACTCTACGTAATGGGGATGCAGGAAACCTTAATTTCTCTGGATGCTGAGTCTGGAAACATTTTATGGAAGCTTTCCGCTCCCCAGATACTTAAGACGCCGGATCCGAAGTTCGGAGGTGTTTCCTCGCCATTGATTGCAGGCGAAGCTCTCTATGTTCAAGCTGGTGGTGGAGTGATCAAGGTTGACATCGATACAGGGAAGCTCATTTGGTCGTCAGGTGTTTCCTCCGATTCGATGAATAGCAGTCCGTTTTCATCACCGATGCTTTTCGACCTCTATGGCCAGACTCAGCTGGTTATTTTAGAGCGAACCCGCCTATGCGGGGTGGAGTTGGAAAGTGGCAAACACCTGTGGACTAAGGAGGTGCCCGCTTCCCGAGGAATGAATATCCTGACGCCTACCCAAGTCGGAAACCGACTCCTTACCGCGACCTACGGAGGCAAAACTCATCTCTTTGAGCCAAGTATTTCAGACTCGGGTGCATGGAGTGTTAAAGAGCAATGGCAATATAAATTTCAGGGTTACATGAGCTCCCCTGTGGTTGTTGAAGGGTATGCCTATCTGCATGGTCGTTCTGGCCGCATGATCTGCATGGATCTTGAGTCTGGAGCATTGAAATGGACTTCAAGCAAAAGTTTCGGGAAATACTGTTCGCAAGTAGCCAATGGTAGCAAAATGTTGTGCTTGTCGAATGATGGCATGCTGCGGCTGATTGAAATCAATCCATTCAAGTGCGTGGTCCTCGATCAGCACCGTGTTTCGAATGAAGAAACTTGGGCTCATGTAGCTGTGTCGGGTCGTGATGTAATCATTCGATCTTTGAATGCTCTGAGCCTCCACAAATGGGAGGATTCCGAAACGCAGCGGGCTGATCGCAGCAGAAGCACCCAAAACGGTAGCACGGCTGAATCCCTCGATAGTTGAAACCTGTTGAAACAGATTTTGTGATCATTGGCGGAGGGCTCACAGGTTTAATGTGTGCCCTCCACCTGCATAGGCAGCGTAAAGATTATATCCTCGTTGAAGCTGCGGGTCGAGTCGGAGGTCGGGTTTGGACTGACTTTCAAAATGGTTTTCTTCTAGATCGTGGTTTTCAGGTCTACCTAGACAGCTATGACCAAGGCATTCCTTACCTTGATTTGACGAAGCTTGATGCGGGATATTTTTCAACCGGTGCTTATATTCAAGGCTCATCCGGGCGCTCTTATTTTGGAGATCCTTTGCGTGAACCTTCCTCCTTCTTGTCAACTTTGATCTCTTCAGCCGCTTCGCCATTAGACAAATGGAAATTGTTTCGATTGGCACAGTCGCTGAAGCAAAAAAACGACGAAGAAATATGGTCTGCTCCTGAGGTGCCGACTTCTGCATTTTTAAGATCCCTAGGATTTAGTCAAAAGGTGCAGCACAGCTTTCTATCACCTTTTTTTGGAGGTGTTTTTCTGGATGACTCATTGGGTGTTTCTAGTCGTTTGTTTCAATTTCTCTACAAGCGATTTGCCATAGGGAGAGCTTGTCTGCCGCGGCAAGGGATGGCTGCCATTCCTCAACAATTATTTCGGCAATTGGATCCCCAACGAATTCTATTACATCAACAGGTTGCCGGCTTGGAAGGCTGCGAAATCAAAACAGAAAGTGGCATGAAGTTGCGTGGTCGCCATGTTTTGTGTGCCATGGATCAACCCTCGGCTTCTTTATTGATGGGATGTAGACTCGAAAAAACGCATAGCCGATCCACTCGTGTTTATTATTTTGCGACGGAGGAGGATCCTTTTCTCGACCGACCTGCCTTGCTTCTCAACGGTAACCCCGAAGGACCCATTCGACACATGAGCTTTCCTAGTCTCGTCCAGCCTTCCTACGCCCCGACTGGATGGCATCTTGTTTCCGTTACCGCTCGAAACGATATCAGTGGTCATGTCACTGAAATGAATGAGAAAACGATTGCACTGAAAGCCGGTGAGGCCTTCGACATAAACACCCATAATTGGAACTTCCTGCGATCCTACCATGTTTTGCATGGATTGCCCGTCATGGCGAGTATGCCTGGTCCAGGATTCATGGAAATTAGAGAGGGGTTATGGCTGGCAGGAGATTACCTTACCTATCCATCGATCAATGGTGCCTTTCAGAGTGCGAATCAGTTGGTCTCTCACCTTTTGGCCGATTAACAGCCATTCCAGAGATTCTGGAGGAACAATTTACCGTTGCCTCGTATTCCAGGTATGAGCGATGATGCAGACTTCCGACCATGACCATTCCGAATGATTTTATGTGGAGGCTGAGTGCTTTGACCGTTGTGCTGTTTCCTTTCTTCGTGGGCGCAGTGGAGTTACCCTCTTCTACTGAGGAAGCCATCAAATTGATTCAAGCCGTGGGCGAGGAGGGGCAAGGCAATGAAAAAGCTTCCCTGGCCCTCCAACAATTGGCCGCAGGCTCCACCGACACGTTGATCGAAGTGCTCGAAGGTATGAAGGGCGCTTCGCCCATTGCTCAAAACTGGCTGAGAAACGCTACGGAATCACTCGCTGAATCTGCATTGAAGCAGGAAGGAGCCTTGCCTGTCTTGGCATTGACTGAATTTGTCCTGGATACGAACCAAGATGCCAATGCGCGGGCATTGGCTCTGGAGTGGCTGCAACAATTGGATCCCTCTGCATCTCAACTCATGTTGCGTGGTATGTTGAATGATCCTTCCAACGCCTTGCGGAGTCAGTCCGTCGCTCTGTGGGTGGAAGATGGCCAAAAGGCCCTGTCTGCCAACCGACCTGCTGCGGCGCAAATGATCTTCCGGCAAGGAATCGAGCATGCTAGAGAAGTTGGCCAAATCCGGATCTTGGCCGATGCTTTGCAAGATCTTGGTGCTCAAATCGAGATCACTCATATGTTGGGTATGATCACCCAATGGCACGTCGTGGGTCCTTTCCATAATCGTGATCGGTCGGGTTTTGATACAATCTTTGCACCTGAACAGGGCGTGGATCTCAAAGTTTCCTATCAAGGGAAGTCGGGGGAGGTGAGCTGGCAGTCCATGCAAAGCGACGACCGTTTTGGTATGGTCGATCTCAACCAACCCTATCCAGGTTATCTCAAAGAAGTCACGGCCTATGCCTATCACGATTTCTACTCGAGTGAAGAGCGTCCCGCTCAATTAAGGCTAGGATGCAAGAACGCCTGGAAGATATGGCTCAACGGGGAGTTTATCTTCGGCCGTGATGAGTATCATCGCGGAGCTCAGATGGATCAATACATCCTTCCAGCTGAACTCAAAAAGGGTTTCAACAGCTTACTCATCAAGCTCTGTCAGAACGAACAGGTGGAAGACTGGACAGTGGAATGGGAATTTCAACTCCGGGTTTGTGATGAGACCGGTAAAGCCATCCATTCGGAGAGCGAGTAGGCCTTTTTTTAGCGCCCTCCAGAAGGGGCCCGAGGATCCCCTTTGAAGTGAAAAGGGCTGCCTCCCAGCAAATCCGCCGAGGTGATGGTAGGACAAACGTATTTCTCGATGTGTTCCACAATCAATTCGGTTCCGCGAAAGTGATCCACATAAGGCCACATTTGAGGGTTGTACATGGTGTCGGTCATGTCTCGCATCAAGACAACGTCCTTTCCATTCTTGGCCATCTGACGGAGACCAAAGGGCCGGCCCAGCACACACATGTTGGTGTGAACACCCAGGACGATCACATGTTTGACATGGTGTTGTTCCAGTAAATTCCACACCTGCTTGCCATCATCGGTGATGGCATCTTTGGGGTGTATTTCCAGAGCCTCCACCTGTCGAATCCAGGGCGCTCGAGGATTTCGACCAATGCTTTCGAGATAATCAGCCCATGCAGCATGTTCGATCGGGTCATCATCTTCCCCACCATCGGATTGATCAATGGGATAGACGCCTTTTTCTTCCTCAGGAATGATGTAGCACCATTGATCGATGGCTTCTGGAAGGTTTTTGGCCGTTGGAGCCTGCATGGCCTTGAGCCTGCCCGGATGCCCCTGGTAAAAATCCATGCAACTGCTCGGCGAGTGAATAATCAACACTCCAGCATCCCGTGCTTCGGTCAATACCGCATTCATGTGATCGGTCATTTCACCCACACGCGTGACGGCATTTTTGCAGTGGTGTAGATCCCACATATCACAGACGATGATGGCCGTTTCCTCGGACTTCCAGGAAGCCATTTGGGTAACGCTTTCGAATGCGGAAGGATCTTCTTGTTTCGCTACTTGTTTCCTCAGGTGGACTTCAAAACGTTCAGCCATCATCTCAAAAGTCATACCGCAAAAAACCCCGAGCAAACAGACACAAGAGAACGCGGAAAGGGCAGGGATCCGCACATGCTGATTTTTTTTCATGGAAGCGGGTTTCACCG
>Ga0163109_10003260_pt1 | contig 12428 bp, 9 predicted proteins | sample CRUFie1St13metaG_FD_108704 | JGI IMG/M metagenome (GOLD analysis project Ga0163109, IMG submission 108704) | Marine microbial communities from the Costa Rica Dome - CRUD Field 142mm St13 metaG | ecosystem: Environmental > Aquatic > Marine > Oceanic > Photic zone | place: Costa Rica: the Eastern... | reverse complement strand
CATTTTTTAAATCATTTTGAAATCGATATTGACTATCATGATCACTAAATTGAACAACATCACCAGAAGTTACTAATGGATCAACATAAATTCCAACAATTCTAGTTGTTCCTCCTTTCCCATGTTCAGAATAATCAATTTCTCCAGAAGAATTAATTGATGCTGTAACCCAACGACCACTAACTTTATTTGTATAGATAGCATCTAATACTCCGTCATTATTTATATCTAATTTTCCTTGATATTTGTAAGCAATTTTAAGTTCATTAGAAACGCTTCCAGTATCTGCATGTAAATTTCCATTATAATCTGTGATCCCAGAAAGTTCGTATTCAGATCCTATTAGATGCGAACTAATATTCTGTTCAGAAACTACTACAGAATTATTATTTATATTAAAATCTACGCCTCCATAACTTCCTTCAGCTCCCCAAATAGACTGTAAAGCCTTAATATCTAAATCAGTAAATGTAGTTCCATACCAGCCACTTTCATTTGAGTTATAACTCATTATTGTATCTTTCGTATTATATAAATTGGTACGAGGATCATGTCCTTGTTCACCATTAATACCAGGATGACTTAGTCCCAAGGCATGACCGAGTTCGTGAACAATTAAAAAATCGTTATAGTTTCTATCCCCGTAATTGGTTACATCAACAATTGCCTCTACTCGTCCATGATCTTTCCAGCCATGATATATACCTATACCATCCGCATCAAAACCTGTATCATCAACAAGCCAAATGTATATGTCTGCGGGAGCAACCCCCCATTCTACATATTCAAAATCCAGCTCAATATGTTTATCTAATTCATTAAATGTATTTTGAATGAAATTAAATTCATAATCAGTAGCGTCATATTGATAAACAGGGTAATTATCATAGAATGGTGATCTATCAATAATATTAGTTCCATCATATCCTCCATTCCAAACTGACCAAGTTACATTTGCAGATTTATTATTTTGGTAAAAGTAGTTTACATCTGATGAATAATCTATATATAAATAATCATCAGAGGAGTAGTTTTCCCAATTTCTAAGATGATAAAAAGATTCTGAGTTATTAGATTTATCCAAAATAGAGATTTATATATAAATTTATTTTTTTAATTATCTTAAAAGCAAAAACAAAAAAAACAATAAAAATTTTTTATCTTAGAGGAATATTACAAAGTAAAAGTGCCAACAAAGATTGTAAATAAAATTAAAAAATAATTATTTTTCAAAATCAATTTAAGAGTGTATTTAAATAATTACTATAGCAATTTATAATTTCACGCTCTATCTCTTCATCAAGGATCTTACTTTTTAAATTCATCACTGTTTTTTGATCTAACTTGGATTCTTTATATTCTTCTAATCTGCAAAGTATCCATTCATTATTATATTTAAAAGGTTTATTTAAAATTTTTAGATTATTTTTGCTAAGTTTTGGCCTCATTAGATTATTAACTCTCTTCAGTGGCAATGGTCCAATCACTCCACTAGTTTTTTTCTCAATGCCTGTGGAATATATTTTTGCTAATTCATTAAAATCTTCATTATCATCTTTTATTTTTAGATAAAGTTCAATAGCTAACCCATATTCTTCTACTCGAAGCATACTGTATTTGACAATATCCATATTTTCTTTATTTGAAATATATTCTTTGCCAATAAATTCATCATATTTTTCTTCGCAATATTTTTGGACTTTTTTATTCAAATTCATTCTATAAAGTAAATTCTCTTTACTTAATAAATTTTTTTTTCTATGTTCTTCTACTAGGAGTTCGTTTTTTAGAGAAAAAAAATTTCTATAGTGATTTCTAGCTTCCGCTTTTTCAACTTCACTTAGATCTATATCTTTTATTTTGTTTTCTAAAACTTTTGATTTTAAAAAATCTTTTAACAATCCATATTTTGACAACTCCTTAAGTATTTTATATTCCATTTTTAATCAAAATAACTACTCTGATGTAATGATATTGTATATTGACTTCGGCAATTATTTAAGTTAACTTCTTATAAATATCTTATTTAAATTGCAATATTTATATAGGTTAAATATTTATTTAGATGACTAAGAAACAAAGCAAAACTATATTGGAATTGAAATCAGCTTCATTAGATATACCTTTATTTCATAATACAAATAGAACTTTAAAATCATCTTTTATCAATTCTTTGACAGGAGGGAAATTTAAAAAGATTAAAAATATTACTTATATAAACGCTCTAAACAATCTAAATATAAAATTTTTAGAAGGTGAGAGAGTTGGTCTTATTGGACATAATGGTGCTGGAAAAACAACTTTCTTAAGATTAATATCCGGTATATATAGTTTGTCTAAAGGAACAATTAAGAGAAGATCAAAAATATATCCAATGATTCATAAAAGTTTATTAACTAGTGAAGAATTAAGCGGAATTAAAGCAATGAAAGCTCATTACCTTTTGATAAATCAAAATCTCAAGGGGTTTGAGAATTTCTGTAAAAATGTAGTGAATTTTTCTGGTTTGGGAGAATATATATATTTACCCTTAAAAACATATAGTCAAGGAATGCTTTCTAGATTACAGTTTGCAATTCTTACTGGATGTTCCCATGAGTGCTTAGCATTAGATGAGGGGTTTGCTACTGGTGATATTGATTTCCAGAAGAAAGCATATAATAGATTAACTGATTTTATATCTAATTCAGGAACATTATTTTTAGCTTCTCATTCTAATGAATTACTTTTAAGATTTTGCAAAAGAGGTTTAGTTTTTGAAAAAGGTGCAATTGCATTTGATGGTCCTATTAAAAAAGCCCTAACTTTTTATGAAGGAAAAATATGATTAAAAATAAAAGAAAACAACAAATATTAGATATTCTCTTCGAAGCTATAAAACTTCGCAAAGTGTGGTGGTTTACAGCATGGTCTAGAACTGAAGAGCGATTCGCTAGGACATCCTTAGGAAGTTTTTGGTTAGGACTTTCAAATTTATTATCCATATCTCTATTGTCAGTAGTTTATGGAACAGTATTTAAAGTAGAAAATTTTAATAAGTATGTGGTTTATCTTGGTTTGGGAATGGTTTTATGGTCCTCGATTAGTACTTCTATAGGGTCTGCTCCAAATCTACTTATTCAAAATGAAATTAAAATTAAGAATACAAATATAAATATTCTTTTTTATCCATTTGAAGAGTGGTCTTTTCAACTTCATAACTTTATACAGTCTTTTTGTATAGTCTTTTTTGCACTTATATTTTTTGATAAATCAATATTTATAAATTTCTTTATTTCAATATTGCCTATTTTAAATTTTTTAATTTTTATGTTTTGGTGTCCACTTTTAATTTGCCTTCTTGGAGTACGTTTTAGAGATATATATCAATTAGTTCCTATTCTTTTGCAATTAACTTTTCTTTTATCTCCAATTTTATATATGAAAGAAAACTTGGGCAAATTGATATGGATTGTAAATTTAAATCCTATTTATTTAGTAATAAGTCAGTTAAGGGATTCTATTATTGAAGGAAACCTTAACTTTACTCCAATTTTTGGTGTTTTATTTATGAATTTTGTTGGACTTATATTTTCACTTCTTTATTTAAATAGATTGAGGTCAAAAATACCATTCCTTTTGTAAAAATATAAAAAAATCTTATATTTAAAGAATTTTAAAAACATTTAAAATTAAATATCTGAAATTATTTCTTCAATTTGTTTCGCAGTATTATTCCAACAAAATTTCTTAGCAATTAGTGGTCCTGTTTTTCTTAGTTTTTCACTAAGTAATTCATTATCTAATGCTCTTTTCATTCCAGATTCTATTGAAGATATATTATCGGGATCAATTAAAATACCATTGCAATCTAATACTTCTGGAAGTGCGCCTCTATTAGAAGCGATAACTAAAGTTCCGCAAGCCATTGCCTCCAAAGCAGGTAATCCAAAGCCCTCCCAAAGACTTGCTATAATTAGTGCCTGACAACTATTCAATAATTCAAGTTTTTCATTTTCCGAAACCCAATATATCCAATCACAACAATTATCAATTCCAAGATTAGAACATAGTTTTTTATAGCTTGGTGTATATCTCTTATCATATTGCCCAACAATTTTTAATCTTAAATCTTTTATTGATTTATTAAACCTTTTTAAGTTGTAGAAAGCCTTTAAAATTCTTGGAATGTTTTTATGCGGAGTATGTCTGGCAATAATTAGAAAAAAATTTTCTTTAATTTTATTTAGTGGCCTAAGAATGCCTCGATTGAATCCTAATTTTATAACTTCAATTTTTTTATGAGATATATTTAATTTTTCATGAACCTCGTTGGCTGTCGCCAAAGAGTTGCAGAGAATTTTTGAAGCATTTTTTAAAACTAGTGGAACATAAAAGACATGATAAGGAAGTAAAGGTGTCAGGTAAGGAATTCTTAATGGGAGAAGATCATGTACTAAGACAACTGATTTAATACCTCTGAAAATAGGTGCTTCAGGGAGTGGTGAAAAGAGAATTGAATCACTCTCTTTTTTTAGATAATTACCTAAATGAAATTGATTCCAAAATAATCTTCTAGCATGGGAATAAAGACCATTATCAGGGGAAAGTTTTTCAGGAATTTTGTGAAAATTAATTTGGTTATCAGAGAAAGGCGCTAAAAGCGTCATCAGATTTGGATTTATTGACTTTGCTAACTCACGAGAAACTACAGAAATACCATTAGGTTTTCTTGAAAAATAACTACCATTATAAATAATTCGTTTCTTGATCACTTAATATATTTTTTGAGTTAAATTATTAGAATTAATCCTACTATATGGCTTAATAAAGATATTTTTGATAGGGTGGTATTGATAAATATTTTTTCTAAAATTAGAAAATTAGATTATTGATATTTGATAATTTTTAATTAAGAAAAATTATGAACAAAGAAGAATGGGAAGATATAATTATTCTTGACTGGATGAAAAGTCTTAATAAAGAAATAATTTCAGAGATAAAAGAATTAACTTCTATTAAAAGATTTAAAGCTGGAACAATTCTTTCTAACAAGGAAAATATTCAGTCAGAAGTCTTTTTCATTCTAGATGGTAATGCAAGACTTACATATAATTATAATTTTGATTTTTATACGATAAAGAAGTTAAAAAAAAATGATTGGGTAGGATTAATTTCCTATCTAAGAAATTCGCCAATTGAAGAGGTCATATCTATAACAGATATAAAGTTATTATGTATTCCTGATGCATTAATAATCAAGATAATTAATAATAAAAATCCAAAATTTACTATGGATATTCAACTTATAGAAGTTATAGATCTTATAGTAAAAATTAATAAATCTGAGATTAATGACTTTAGTAGAATTATTCAAGCTTCAAAACAATTAATAAGTAATATTAAACTTAAAAATAATTTAAAAAAATATGATATTAAAAATAATATATATATATTGGGTTCTGAAAATATAAAACAAAAAAATATTGGAGAACAAATAAATCCTTTTGATTTAAGAAAAAAATATATCGAGAAAATAGATTTGCGACTATTAGAAATTAATAAAAATAGATTCTATGAGATATTAGATAATATAAAAATTGATATTTATTTTAATCAAAATAATAGTTCATTATTACCTCTACCTTCAGCAATCAATCTTGGAGGATTAAAAAATAAAGAAGTTTACATAAAAGGAGATGGACCCTTTGATGAGGGTTTAGCTTGTCTAAAAATGATTTGTAAGATTTATGATGTTAAATTTTCTTATGAATCTTTAGAGCTACTTCTTCTAGAAAAATTATCCGATAAAAATACGCTTACTCTCAACATTCTAGGTGAAATTCTTCTGCAAAATGGATTTATAATTGGAGATGCTTATATAAATAGAAATAATCTTCTTAGGTTAAAAAAAAATAGCTTAGTTTTTTATAAAGAACATATTTCAATTGTAAAAGAGTCTAATATTGAAAAAATTGTTTTGATATCTCCAAAGTTGGGAAAATTAGTTTTCAAAAAGTCGGATCTAGAAAATTCTTTCCCAGAAATGAATAATATTTTAATTATCAAGAGAAGTATAAAAAGTCATATTAATAAATTTGGAATTAATTGGATATTTCCATTTTTCAAAAAATATAGAAATATTTTTATAAAACTTTTTTTGGCCTCTTTTGTAGTTCAATTACTTTCATTGGCTAATCCTTTGTTAATACAAGTAATTATTGATAAAGTCATAAGTCAAAGAAGTTTGAATACTTTACAAATTATTGGCACAGCTCTTTTTCTTGTAACTATTTTTGAATCTATTCTTCGCTCATTAAGAACTTTTTTATTAGCTGATACTACAAATAGAATTGATTTGGATTTAGGAAGTGAAATTATTTCTCATTTATTTAAATTACCATTAACTTTTTTCTCGAAAAGGAGAGTAGGAGAATTAAGTACAAAAATATCTGAATTAGAAAAAATAAGAGATTTTTTTACAGGACAAACTTTAACTACAATAATAGATGCTTTATTTTCAATAATATATATTTTCATAATGATTGTTTATAGTTGGCTATTAACTCTGATTGCATTATCAGTATTACCAATACAAATATTAATTACACTTTTGGGCGTACCATTATTTAAAAATCAATATCGCAAAGTAGCTGAATCCAATGCAAATACACAAAATCATTTAATTGAATCAATGAATGTTATTCAAACAATAAAAACTCAAAATATTGAGAATAATACATTTAAAAAATGGTTTGATAATTATTCAAATTTTATTCAAAAAATTTTTAATAAAACAATAACAGGAACAATTCTCACAGAGAGTTCATCTTTGCTTCAAAAAATATCTCAAATAATTGTTTTATGGGTTGGCGCTTCAATGGTGCTTAAAGGTCAACTAACATTAGGCCAATTAATAGCTTTTAGAATAATTTCTGGTTATGTGACGCAACCAATACTTAGACTTTCAACTTTATCGCAAAGGTTTGAAGAACTTAAGGTTTCATTTGAAAGACTTGCTGATGTAATTAATCAAGAAACTGAGTCAAATTCTTCTGATAAAAATAATATTGCAATGCCGGAAATTAAAGGTCAAATTAAATATCATAATGTTGATTATAAATATCAAGAAAATGGTAATAAGATATTAGATAATATCAATATCGAATTCAAAAATAAATCTTTAATTGGCATTGTTGGAAGAAGCGGAAGTGGTAAAAGTACACTTGTTAAATTGCTAGCAAGGCTTTACAAGCCTAATAATGGAAAAATATATATTGATGATATTGATATTCAAAAAGTTGCATTAAATTCTCTAAGAAAACAGATTGGGTTTGTTTCACAAGAGCCAAACCTTGTAACAGGAACCATATTAGAAAATATAGGTATTTCAGATCCAGAAATTAATAAAAGCGCAATAATAGATGCTGCAAAAAAGGCATGTGCGCATGAGTTTATTATGAACTTGGAAAATGGATATAGTACTCAGATTGAAGAGAAGGGAGGATCTCTCTCAGGAGGTCAAAAGCAAAGAATTGCGATTGCAAGAGCATTAGTAAATAAGCCAAGAATTTTAATACTCGATGAAGCTACTAGTGCATTAGACTTCATAACAGAGAAAGATGTTCTAAGAAATATTTATGAAAATAAAGATAATTGTACTGTAATTTTTGTTACTCATAGAATTACAAATTTATTAAACGTGGACAAGATTCTTTTAATGTCAAATGGTCAAATAGCTGAACAAGGAAATTTCGCTGAGTTAATCAATAAGAGGGGTCTTTTCTATGCTATGTCTATTGAAAATAAAATTTAATAATGAATCTTCTTAACTATTTAAAAAGTAAATATAGAAAATTCATATCTATTGGCCTTGATAATGAAAATAAAAATCAAAACCTGAACTTAGAACAAAGTAATAAAATTGCTAATTCAATTACTTTATTAATCATGGGCTTAAGTGGTTTAACCTTGTTTTGGTTGACTTTCGCTAAAACAGATCAAATAATTATTGTTAATGGTGAATTGCAACCAACCAGCAGAATAAGATCGATTAAATTACCTATTTCAGGTGTAGTTGAAGAGGTTTATGTCAAAGAAGGTAATTTAGTAGAAAAAGATGAAAAATTATTGAAAATTGATGATGCTTTAAATATCGAAATAAAAAAAAATTTAATAAATAAAATTTCTTTAAAAGAAGAAGAATTAAAATTAAAAGAATCTGAATTAGAAAATTCTATACTTATATTAAAAAATCAAATAAATGAAATTAATTCAATTCTTTTAATCGAAAAAGATAATTTAGAAAAATTTTCTAGTGTTTATGAAGAAGGTGCAATCTCTAAGATTGATTATGATGCTCAAAAGATAAAAGTTCTTAATTATTTTAATGATTTAAATAATAAAAAAATTCTCACTGAAGTTAAAAAATCAGAATTAAGTCAAGAAATTAAATTTATTCAAGATAATCTTTTAAATTACAAAAATCAGTTAGAAGAAATACAAGAAAATCTTAAATATTCATTAATTAAAAGTCCAATAGCTGGTTATGTATATGAAATAAAAGCAAAGGATAAAGGATTTGTAATAGATTCAAACCAAGATATACTCAAGATTGTTCCAGAGGAAAATTTAGAAGCTGTAATTTTTATAAATTCAAAAGATATTGGATTTGTTATGGCAGGACAGGATGTGGAATTAAGTATAGATTCTTATCCTTCTTCAGATTTTGGAGGGGTTGATGGGATAATAAGTTTCATAAGTGCAAACTCAAGAAAAATTGATAATCGTGATATTAATCTTTTTTATGAAGCTAAAGTTAAGTTAAATAATCAACTTTTAGAATTAAACTCTGGTAAGAATCTTTCATTAAAACCTGGTATGTCTCTTACAGCTAATATAAAACTTAGAAGATTAAGCTATTTGCAATTATTATTTAGTATTTTTTCTGATAAATCTAAATCTATCCAACAACTTTAAATTCATGTGATCTAATAATAATTTCCTTAAAATGACATTTCCTACGATCGGTTAATATATATCTAATCATATTTGAAAATGACTTCACTAAAGGGGAAAAAAATATTAGTCACTATTCAAGAGCTTGAAAATGAAGAACATAGAGGAATTGCTTTTTATACAAAATCATTGATATCAGCACTTAATAAAGCTGAGGCTGAAATTTGGTTAATAGTAAGTATGGATTTTAAAAAACTAAAGTTCAAAAATTATAATGAAAATTTTAAAAATAGTACAATTTCTACTTTCATTTCTGATTATTTAACAAAAGGGGTAGTAAAAAATCCTCCATTAAAAATAAAAAGTAGAAGAAATAAATTAATAAAAATAATTAATTATTTAAAAATTATTTTCTTTGGAAAATCATATAATCCCTCTAATTCTGCAAAAGTGATTTTTTCTAATAAAAGAGAGAATCCATACCTTAAATTAGAAAGGACATCATATTTGAGATATGTTGAGGGTTTTTATTTAGCCCCTAACATATACGAAAATTGTTTATTTTCATCTTTACTTCCATTTAATAATAAAATAAAAATTGATATAGGAAATTTTGATGCAATAATTTCATCTGCACCTTTAAATTTATATCCAAATAGAAAATCCAAAAATAAGATTATTATTCAAACTATTCATGATCTTATACCTCTTGAATATGAACCAAAGAAATTAATGGTAAATTCATTTTCAAAAATGCTTCAATGCTGCTTATCTTCAAATAATATTTTTGTTTCTGAAACTTCAAGAAAAAAATTTAAATATAATATGGCTCCGAAATTTTCTAACCCTAAATATTTAAAAAATAAATTTTTAAAAGATACCGTTATTACGCAACTTCCTACTTTATTATTTGAAGAAAATAATAATCAGATTATTTATGATAATATTTTAAATACTATAAATATTGAAAATAAATTACCTCTTAAACCATTTAAATACTTTCTTTTTAATGCAAGTATTGATTCAAGGAAAAATGTTTTTCTATTAGTTAATGCTTATCAAAATTCTAATTTACAAAAAAATGGTATTTCTTTGGTGATAACGGGAAAACTTAAGAAAGATAAATATAGTCTTAAATTAAAGAAAATTATTAACAATAATCCTGGGATCATATTAACAGACTACATTAGTGAAACTTTAAAAAGCACTTTATACCTTAATGCTTTATATCTACTTAGCCCATCTATAATCGAGGGATTTGGAATTCCTGTATTAGATGCTTGTTGTCTAGGTTTGCCTTGCGTTGCAAGTGATTGTTTATCTCATAAGGAAATAAAAGAGTTGTATGATTTTGATTCTTATTTGGAACTTTTTTCACCCGAATCTGAAATGCAATGGACAAATGTGTTTTTAAATAGAGGTTACATTAACATTCTTGATCCTGAACAAAAAAGATTAAATAGAATAAAAAGATATAAAGAAATGTCTAATAAAATTTTAGAAACTTTTTCCGATAAATTATCAACCTTTTATTCAGTGCTTTAATAATAATAAAAAATTAAAATCCTAAACTAATTCTACTAAACCATCTAAAGTCATCTGAACTAAAATCATAATCATCGAATGATTCAGCTAACGTTAAACCAAATGTGAATCTAATTTTATTAGTTGGTGCAATTGAACTTCCAATCATAATTGAGTAATTATTATATTCGATAAATGATGAAAATTTGTTATTAAATACAAAGGAAATAGCCCCAAATGGTCCCCAACAGAGGGGACGATAGTTATTCACATCAATTCCTGCACCTCCAAATAGATCAGAACAGGCAAATTGAGTATCTTCCCATAATGCTAAATAACCTGTTCCTATACCGCCAGTTAGAACAGTGAGGGGGAAAACATTTTCATCTTTTTTATTCCAGAAAGCTTTGGAGTAAGTAATGTAAATATCTCTTCCGGTGTCAGTTGTATCATCAAAATGGATTAATTGTTCTGCACCTAATGCCAGTCCCGAAGAATCGGATAGTGCCCGGTCAATTCTAAAACCCATAGATAAACCTTCCCCGACACCAGTTGTTCCCCCGATGAATTGAGAACCTGAATATAGACTCCTCATCCCTAAATTCAAACCGAAACTAGATTTTTCAGTATTGAAAATATTTAGAAATGCTTGTCCCACTGCATCTCCATTATTCCAAGCAAATAAATCTGAATTTTTTGGTCTTCTGTTCCATCCTCGAATGGAAAAATCTAATCTCATTTCCTCTGATGATTTAAAGCCTATTGGAACAAGAAATGTAATATCTGGACCGACAGCTTTATCACTTATTACTATTGAACGATTAAAACTTTTAACAGAATTATTTATGTTTTTTTCAGTGAATAAAAAATCGTTTTGATCGTTATATTTTTCCCATTTAATTCCTGAATTATGGTCCTTTTCATGAGTTTTAACTTTTTTCCATATTAAATTATTATTTTTTTCCCCATCTGCAAAAACTGTTGAATATAACAGTAGAAACATGAATAGGAATGTAAAATTTAACCAACGATTAGAATATTTTAAAAACTTAAAAAAAATGTCAAACATTACTCAAATATTTATTAGTGAAGGTGACTATAGTTTTAGCAAGAATTTACAGGAAAAATGTAATAAGGTAAAAGATTTATATCACGACTATAATATAACCCTTTTTGATGATGATTTAATAAAAAGTTTTCTTAGTAAATATTATGAGCCTTACGTTTTAAACACATATAATGCTTTAGTTCCATTTTCTTATAAATCCGATTTTGCTAGATTCTGTATCCTATATCAAATTGGGGGTTGGTATTTTGATATTGGATTAAATTTAAATAAAAGATTTGAGGTTGATGAGAGTATAAATTTAGTTTTTTTTCGAGATGTAAATTATTATTCTCAAACTTCTTGGGCTTGTGCTGGTGGGATAATTTATTCAAAACCAGGTAATAAAATACTTTCAAAAGCAATACAACTGATAGTAGATAATGTGAAAAATAATTATTACGGACTCACCCCTTTATGTCCAACTGGTCCATCATTGTGGGGGAAAGCTATAGCGAGTATAGGAATAGATCAAAATGTAATAATTGGCGATTTTATGGAATTAACACCCATTCATAATAAAAAGAACAAAGCAATGGTTTTGCCTGATGGGTCAATCTTTGCATTTAATAAAGATGCTCCTGGAGGTGATTTAAAGTCGTTGGGTTGTCAAGGTACCAATAACTATAATGAGTTATGGAAATCGAAGCGCATATATAATGTAGAAGATCTTATTTAAGAAACAATGTTGCTAATTTCTGAGCTATAACCATTACTTGTTAAATAATTACTCATTTGCTCTTCACTTTGATAATTTGCATATCTAATATTTCCATCAGTATGCATTAAAGATCTTAGATAAGCACTTCCATCAGCTGTTTTCCAGTACACCTCATGGACACCATCAGAATCATAATCTCCT
>Ga0163109_10003259_pt1 | contig 12430 bp, 11 predicted proteins | sample CRUFie1St13metaG_FD_108704 | JGI IMG/M metagenome (GOLD analysis project Ga0163109, IMG submission 108704) | Marine microbial communities from the Costa Rica Dome - CRUD Field 142mm St13 metaG | ecosystem: Environmental > Aquatic > Marine > Oceanic > Photic zone | place: Costa Rica: the Eastern... | reverse complement strand
GGCGCGTTGGGCATCGGAGAAGGGCACATCCATCTGCAGATTCTTTCCGACCAGCCTCAGGCGGCATTGCCCCTGGGATTCCTTGGTGAGCGGGGCTTCACCGGAGGCGAGCGCCATCAGTTCCACCAGCTCCAGCCGGCAGATGTCGAAGTCGCCTTGATCCTGAAAACGACCCGCTTCAAAGGAACACCAGAGGAGATGTCCATCTTTCAATTGGGCACCTCCGCAGCCGTCAAGCTTCATCAGCTCAGCACCAGTGGCCCAGGTGCGGAACAACGACTGACGTCGACGCTCCAGCCACCCGAGGGATGCGAGCAGCACGAAAACCAGCAGCAGTGGTAACCAGAGCAGACCGTGAAGCATGCGTCAGTCCTGACCAATTCTCATCTTCCATTCATTCTCCGGCGCTTTGCACCAGTTCATGCACGAGCTGTTCGAGTGTTACGCCACTGGCGGCCCAGAGCATGGGGTACATGCTCTGGCTGGTGAATCCCGGCAGGGTGTTGATTTCGTTTAACCAAAGCCGGTCGTTGGCTTCGTCGTAAAAGAAATCCACCCGTGCCATGCCTGTCACACCAACCGCTTTGCAGGCCTGGATCGCCTGTTGCTGCACCCGTTCCTGCGTCGCTGCTGGCAAAGGTGCGGGCACCAGTGTTTGGCTCAGCCCTGAGGTGTATTTGGTTGTGTAGTCGTACCAATCGGCATCAAAGCGAATCTCTCCCACCACCGAAGCCTGCAGTTCTGATGCCCCCAGAACGGCACATTCCAGTTCACGCGCTGCAACGCCTTGTTCAATAACCAGGCGAGGATCGAGCTTCGCCGCCAGTTCAAGTCCCGCTTCCAACTCCTCTCGATTCCTTGCTTTGCTGATCCCCACCGAAGAACCGAGGTTGGCCGGTTTCACGAAGCAGGGGTAACCCAGATTGGTTTCAATCGATGCCACCAAGGTCTCGCGTGCTGAGGCACGACTGAGATCCGCTGCATAAGCGCAGACGAAGGGAACCTGCGCCAGACCGGCTGCCTGGAATGCCGTCTTCATCGCCTGCTTGTCCATGGCCATGGCTGATCCAAGAACGCCGGCTCCCACATAGGGCATGCGCATCAGCTCGAACAGACCCTGCACCGTGCCGTCCTCGCCGTTCGGTCCGTGCAGAACGGGGTACCAGACATCCACGCTGTTGGCCTCCGCTGGACACGCCCGGAAACCCTTGAGCGGCAATGGCTGGGGAAGGTCCGATTGTTCCGGAGCGATACCTGCTTTCAGGATGGAAGCTGCAACGTCTGGGCCCCACCAGCAACCCTCTCGGTCGATGTAAATCGGAACGACGGTGTATCGGTCTTTGTTGCTGCCGCTGGTCAGACCGGTATGAACGGTTGCAGCTGAGCGAATCGAAACATCGTGTTCACCGGATCGCCCTCCAAAGATGAGGCCGATCGAGGTGGAACGGGATGGCATCAGGAGGCGCTTGGATCGGGCGGAGGCGCCAAAGGTATCAGTGTTGTTCGCTGATGGGCAGGGGGGTTCCGGTCAGGGAGAAGGAGCGCACCACATCGATCCGCACCTTCACCAGATCCCCTGGTTGATACAGATGGCCGTCCCGATCTTCGGCATTGAAGAAGGTGAGTCTGTTGGTGCGGGTCCGTCCCATCAGCTGATTGGGATCCTTGGCGTTGATCCCTTCAGCCAGCACCTCCTCAATCTGACCGTCGTACCGGGCATTGCCCTGACGGGCACAGCGTTCCACCAGAGCGTTGATCTCCTGCAGACGCGCCACCTTCACCTCTTCGGTCAGCTGGTTGCTCCATGCCGCGGCGGGGGTGTTCGGCCTTGGCGAGTAAGCGGCTGTATTCACCAGGTCAAAGCCGATGTCCTCGATCAGAGCGAGTGTGCGTCGGAACTGGACATCTGTTTCCCCAGGGAAGCCGACGATCACGTCGGCGCTGAGGGAGGCATCGGGCATCAGTTCACGGATGTAATCGATGATCCGCCGGTAACGCTCCACGGTGTAACCACGGGCCATGGCCCGCAGTACATCGTTGTCGCCGCTCTGAAACGGGATGTGGAAGTGTTCGCACAATTTCGGCAGTTCAGCGCAGGCGTCGATCAGGCGGTTCGTGAAGTAACGCGGGTGACTGGTGGCAAAACGGATCCGTTCAATTCCCTCAACGTCGTGGACGTGGTGGAGAAGATCCGTGAGGGTGTGCTTGCGGCGACCCTCGGATGTGATGCCGGGCAGATCACGACCGTAGGCATCGATGTTCTGGCCGAGCAGGGTGATTTCCCGGTAACCCTGAGCGGCCAGTCCTTCCATCTCCAGCTTGATCGCCTCGGGCCGCCGTGACTGCTCCCTGCCCCGCACGGATGGCACCACGCAGTAGGTGCAGTGTTCATTGCAGCCGTAGATCACATTCACCCAGCCACAGATGCTGCTGTCGCGTCTTGCCGTGGTGATGTCTTCGAGGATGTGGTGTTCTTCAGTGGCCACGACCTGCTGACCGCTGTCCACCTTGCGGAGCAGTGTTTCGAGCCGATTCGCATGCTGGGGGCCCATGACCAGGTCCAGTTCGGGCACACGGCGCAGCAGAGATTCACCCTCCTGCTGGGCGACGCAGCCGGCCACCACCAGGGTGAGATTGGGATTGGTGCGTTTCCGTTGGGCCTGACGGCCGAGGTAGCTGTAAACCTTCTGCTCAGCGTTGTCTCGGATTGTGCAGGTGTTGTAAAGGACCAGGTCGGCGTCCAGCTCGGCTTCTGCTTCCCGGTAGCCCATCGATTCGAGGATGCCTGCCATCCGCTCGGAATCTGCCTTGTTCATCTGGCAGCCAAACGTTGTGATCCAGTAGCTGCCCCGACCGCGGTTCGCGGTGGCTTCGGCTGAGGCGGCGGGGCGGACGGAGGTGACCAAGGCACGGGACCAAGCTCTCTCAGTGTGAGTCACAGCGGCGTTGTGTCAATTTGGTGATTGGAGCTCTGGCGGCCATGACCTGGGCCCTGAAGCGGTTTTCACTCACCAAGAATGTGCCGCTTGCCATCAGTCGCGGCACCACTTCGGCTGTCGTGCGGCTGGAGCTGAGCGTCGAGTGTGATGGCTTTTGCGGTCGTGGCGAGACGGGGGGGGTTGAGACCGGTCACCGCTGTTATGGGACCGAAACGGTTGAGCAGGAGCTCCGGAATGTTCTTCCACGGCTCAACAGGCTTGATTCGTTGCTGCCTCAGCGGATGGATCCGCTGCTTCAGACGCTCAGTCCGCCCGCCCGCTGTGCTGTTGATCTGGCTCGCTGGGATTGGTGGGGCCAGAACCTTGGGCAACCGCTGTGGCGTCTGTGGGGACTCGATGGTCAAAGAGAGGTCGCCACCAGCGTCACCCTCGGACTGGGCGCAGTGCCGGCGGTGTTGGAGCGACTGAAACGCTGGTGGAAGCAGCTTCCTGCCACCCGGATCAAGCTCAAACTCGGCAGCCCAGAGGGCTTGGACCATGACCGAAGCCTGGTGGAGGCGGTGGCTTCAGCTGTGGAGGCCCGGCGCCAGAGCAGCGGTGGTCCGGTGGAGTTGCAGGTCGATGCCAACGGTGGCTGGAGCCTGGAGCAGGCTCGCTCCATGCTGGAGCCCCTGGCCCGTTTCGGCGTGGTGCTGTTGGAGCAGCCTTTGGCACCTGATGCTGACCCGGACAGGGATCTGAAAGGCTTCGCCGCACTGAAGCCCCTGTGTCCGATGCCACTGGTGGCTGACGAAAGCTGCTGGGACCTCGGGGATCTACTCCGGCTGGCCCCCGAGGTCGATGGGGTGAACCTCAAGCTGCTCAAGACCGGCGGTCTGAGTTCCGCCCTGTTGATGGCACGCGTCGCCACCGAGCTTGGCCTCGATCTCATGGTGGGCTGTTATTCCGACAGTGCCCTGCTGAATGGCGCTGCAGCTCAGCTGCTTCCCCTGATGCGTTGGCCCGATCTCGATAGCCATCTCAACATTGTGGATGATCCGTTCGGTGGCTTGCCGCTGGCAGGAGATCGGCTGCGGCCCTCATCGGCTCCAGGTTTGGGTATTCATCCTTTGGAGCGGCAGTAATGCTGCGGACTGATCAGCGGGTGGTGCTGCTGCAGCATGGCGGCCTTGACAACCTCACCGGTAAGACAGGCCTGGCGATGCTGCGGCATCGCCAGGGTCCGATCGTTGCGGTGATCGACCCGGCCCACGCCGGTCAGAATCTGGTCCGGGTCACGGGAATTGAACGCGATGTGCCTGTGGTGCACGGGATCGCGGAGGCACTGGAGTTTGCCCCGGAGGTGGCTGTCATCGGACTGGCCCCATCGGGGGGACGTCTGCCTGAGGCGCTGCGAGTTGATGCCCTTCAGGCCCTCGCGGCGGGCCTGAATCTCGCCAGCGGTCTGCACACCCGTCTTGGTGATGACCCCTTGTTTCAGGCGGCCTGCCGCCCTGATCGCTGGATCTGGGATCTCCGCTGTGAACCGTCCGGGTTGCAGGTGGGTCAGGCCCGTGCAGCTGCCTTGTCCTGCCAGCGGCTTCTTGCCGTTGGAACCGATATGGCTGTAGGAAAAATGAGCGCCTGCCTGGAGCTCCTGGCGGCGGCACGGCGGCGGAACGTGGATTGCCGTTTTGTTGGCACCGGCCAGGCTGGAATTCTGATTGCCGGTGCTGGAGTCGCCCTTGATGCGGTTCGGGTTGACTATGCCGCCGGTGCGGTGGAAGGAGCTGTGCTCGAGGCCGCTGCATCCATTGCAGACGATGGTTTGATTCTTGTGGAGGGGCAGGGGTCCCTTTGTCACCCTGCATCCACGGCCACGCTGCCTTTGTTGAGAGGGACCCAGCCAACCGATCTTGTGCTGGTGCACCGTGCCGGACAGGACTGCATCCAGCGCTTGCCTCAGATTCCTCTGCCGCCTTTAAAGGATCTTCTGGACTGCACAGAAGCGTTGGCCAAGCTGGCGCGACCCTTCAACAGTGGACCGGCAGCGCGTGTTCAGGCCGTGGCCCTGAACACCTCTCAGCTCAGTGAAGCCGCCGCCAGGCAGGCGGTTTGCGACGTTGAGGAGGAATTGAACCTCCCTTGCACGGATCCCATCCGTTGGTCAGCCGAACCCCTTTTGGAAGCTGTTCGAAGAAGCTGAAAAAAATGAGGGCGAGCGAGGGGATTCGAACCCCCGAATAGCGGCGCCACAAGCCGCTGCCTTAACCACTTGGCGACGCCCGCCGCGTCGATGAGAATCTACCAATCCACGCCCCATTTGGTTCGGTGAAGCCTTTCGGTTCTCAGTGGCGTTTCCCTGTTGCCGGTGCAACGGTGGCTCTGATCGGCAGCGGTTGTGCAGCTGTTCTGATTCTCACGAATCCCAACCCTGACGACTACGCAGACCACGCTGGGCAGCAACTGGTAGGTCTCCTGACGCAGGAATTGTGCCGATCGAATGGACTACCGATGCTGTTGCGAATGTGGGTTCGTGACTGTCCTCAGATCGTGGCGTCCCAGCAGCAGGTTCTGGCCAGCCTGGCTGCCCGTTTCACCACCCGTCTCAATCTGGGCGTCGCCAGTGTCTACACCACGCAATTGGGAGGGCAGGACCTGGCTCCCGGGTTGACTCTGCCTCGAGTGAAGGCCGTGACTTTCGCCGCTGCCGGACAATTCGTGATGATGCGATCCGAGAGTGACAACGGCAGATTGGAGTGACGTCACCAACCCTCGACAGTTCAATATCACAGGCCGAGACACTCCAGGCCTGGGTTCCACGCTGCCTGCTGCAACTCTCACCGGGAACCGGGCCTACGCCGGTGAGCCAGGAGGGTCTGACTCCGGTGCAATTCAGCTGGAGAGACGGTCGGCTGCTGCGGCCAAAATCGCTGCAGCTGGATGCGGCACCTCAGCTGTTGGCGTTGCCAAGGCTGGTGGATCCACATGTTCACCTCGATAAAGCATTCAGCTGGCAGGACTACCCCAATCTCAGTGGCACCTATGACGGTGCCCTGGCCGCCAATCTGCAGGAACATCAGACCCGATCCGAATCCGTGGTTGTGGCACGGGGTGAAAAGGCTCTGCAGCGAGCCTGCCTTCATGGGCTTCGAGCCTTGCGCAGCCATATCGACAGCCTCGGCCCCGGTGCAGAGCCGAGCTGGCGCGCGCTCCGGCAGCTGCGACATCGCTGGGAGGGAACCATCGACCTTCAGCTGGTGGCTCTGGTTCCGCTCGCCCACTGGCAAACCCCCGCGGGCGAGCGCCTGGCGGCTCAGGTGGCCGACTGGGGTGGACTGCTCGGTGCTGTCCTGGCACCTCCCTGCGGCGGTTCGGCGGTTCGGCGGCAGCTTGCGGCTTTGTTGACGCTGGCGGAACGGTTCGATTGCTCTGTGGATCTTCATATCGATGAAGCGGACCGGGATCCAGCGTCTGGTCTGAAGCAACTCCTGCGCGTTCAGGAGCGCCTCCACTGCCGCCAGAGGATCACCTGCAGCCATGCCAGCAGCCTGTCGCTGCTTCCACCAGCCTCGCTTCGGAAGCTGGCCGAACGGATGGCTGCTGCCGGACTTCAGGTTGTGGCCTTGCCTCTGACTAACGGATGGCTGCTGGGGCGCGTGCCGGAGTCAACCCCCGTTCAGCGGCCATTGGCGCCGATTCATCAATTGCAGCGCGGCGGCGTGCGGGTGGCTGTTGGGGGCGACAACGTGGCAGATCCTTGGTTCCCCGGGGGAGATTTCGATCCGCTGGCCTTGATGGCAGCTTCGATCCCGCTGGCCCAGCTGGCTCCTTGGCAGCGGCTGGGTCTGGCTCCCTTCACCACCGCGGCGGCGGAAGCCATGGATCTGAGCTGGAACGGTGTGCTCTGTGAGGGAGCCCCTGCCGATCTGGTGGTGTTGCATGCCGGCACCTGGTCCGAAGCCCTGCGACGGCCGCCGCAGCGGAGGGTCTTGATCGGGGGTCGCTGGTGGCAGCCCGCCGGGCGCTAGACCTCAACGCATCGGTTGAGTCGTTGTGATGCCCTCTTCTGCCGCCATGGACTCCTTGATGGAGGACCTGCGCCAGGTTGCTGGTCTTGAGCTGCTTCAGAAGACGTCAGAGCTCCAGCGTTTTTCGCGCGATGCCTTCGACTACTCGCCGGTGCTCAATGCACAGCTGGATCGTTGTCAGGCCGATCTCGTGGTGCGTCCCTTGTACGTTGAAGCGGTGTCGTCTCTGGCTGCAGCATGTTTCCGCCATCAGGTGCCTCTGACATTGCGAGGCACAGGCACTGGAAACTATGGCCAGTCCGTCCCGTTGGAGGGCGGAGTTGTGATGCTGACCAGCGCCTTGAACAAAGTGCGTCACATCGACCGTCAGACCGGGACCGTAACCGTCGAACCGGGATGTTCGCTGCGGGATCTGGATCAGCAGTTGCGGAATGAGGGGAGGCAGCTGCGTCTGTTGCCAAGCACCTGGCGCAGCGCCACGATCGGCGGCTTTTTGGCGGGTGGTTCAGGTGGAATCGGTTCAATTCGCTGGGGATTTCTCCGCGATCCCGGGCATCTTCTGGGGATGGAGATTGTCACCCTGGAGCAGCAGCCAAGACGGTTGCAGCTGGATGCAGCCGAAGCAGAAGCTCTCAACCATGCCTACGGCACCAATGGGATTGCGACGTCAATCACCTTGGCGACAGCTCCCGCTGTGGACTGGCACCAGGTGAGCTTTGACTGTGAAAGCTGGGACGAGGCGGTCCTGTTGCTGCAGCGTTGTTCCCGTTCGGCCATTCCGCTGCATCTGGCCACGCTGCTTGAGCGACCTCTCCTGCAGCACCTGCCGCCGTGGAGCGGACCTGAGGGGAAGGGTCATCGTGCCCTGCTGCTGGTGGCTCCGGACGGTTTAACCAGCCTGAATCGTCTGGTGGCCGATGCCGGAGCCGTGATGCACGATCTCGGTCCCGAGGATCTCAACCGTGGTAATGGATTGAGGGAGCTCACCTGGAACCACACGACCCTGCACATGCGCGCTGTCGATCCGAGCTGGACCTACCTGCAGATGCTGTTGCCGGAGCCGGAGCTCCCTGCGATGGAGTCGTTGAAGCAGCGCTGGGGCGACGATCTGCTCTGGCACCTCGAGCTGGTGCGTCAGCAGGGAGCCCAGCGATTGGCTGCACTACCGCTTGTTCGCTGGAGCGGTGAAGATCAACTGGATCGGTTGATGAACGAGTGCCGTGAGGTCGGGGCGGTGATCTTCAACCCCCACGTGATCACCGTTGAGGACGGCGGCCTGGGGGTGATTGACGGCGACCAGGTCGCGGCAAAGCAGCGCTTTGATCCCGCAGGTCTGCTCAATCCCGGCAAGTTGCGCGGCTGGCAGGCCTGACTCAACAACCCAAGCTGTCCCGTGTGGCGACTCCCGTCAGCGGATTGATTCCGTCTGCATCGCGGCAGAGACGACGCTGATCTTCGCGATCGAGCAAGGCATCGCTGAAGTCCGCTCCTTCGATCTGTGCCTTGCTGAAGCTGCTGCCGGACGCGATCACACCACTGAGGATGGCTCCACGCAGATCTGTGGCGACGAAGTCAGCCCTGTCCATCAGGGCATCCGATAGATCGGCACCGCGGAAGTCCGCTTCAGCAAAAGCTCCCTGGGTGAGGATCGCGCCATGAAGGTTGGCGTCCCGGAAATCGGCCCCACGCCCTACGGCCCCAGCGAAGGAGGTGTTGGCGAGGTTCTGGCCGTGGAAGTCCCCACCGCTCTGATTGGTGAGGGTGTAGTCGACGGTTTCCTGAAACAGGGCCCGATCCTGCAGACCCACACCGGCTGAGGTGTCCAAAGCGTTGGAGGGAGTCGCTAGCAGCAGCAGAGGCATCAGCAGAGAAAGCAGCGATCTGAGCATCAGGCCGGTTGCAGGGAGCTTCACTCTGCCGTGACCACAGCTCGAGCGAGCAGATCACCGATCAGATAAAGCGATCCTGCCAGCACGGGCACGGTGCTTTTTCGCCGCTCGGGGGCGTTGATCTGAACCAGTGCCTGCTCCACGCTGGAGGCTGCGATCAGTTGCTGCCTCCACTGCTGCGTCCACTGCGGTGACCGTTGGAGCAAAGCCTCAAGGGTCCAGCTGTTGTGATCAGGCACCGGCACAATCCAAGCCCGGTCCTGCGGTTGCAGCAGGGTCTGGAGCATTGCGATGCCCTGCTTGTGGGCCTGAATCCCCAGGATCCAGTTCACCCCCTCTTTCTCACCCGGCCAATGCCGGCGTTCCAGGTTGAGCTGTTCTGCTGCGGCAGGGTTGTGGGCTCCATCCATTAACAGGGGTTCATTGCGCCAGCGCACCCTCTGCATCCGCCCGTTCCAGCGCGCTCGCGCGAAGCCGGTTCGCAGGTCGTTGTCGCTGAGGGGCCACCCATGGGGCCCCAAAGCCAGCAGGACGCCCCTGGCCACCGCGGCGTTGCTTCGTTGCAGCTCTCCAGCCAGTCCCAAACACCAGCTGTCATCCAAAGGGTTCACCCAGCGAAGCTCTGCGCCTTGTTGGTCGCACCTGTTCTCCAGAACGGCTCGCACGTCGGGATGTTGTTCCGCACTCACCACACAGGATTCCGGGGTGATCACCACGGCTTTTTCTGTTGCAATGGCCGTGAGGGTTGAGCCCAGGTGTTCACAGTGGTCCAGCCCGATGCTGGCCATGGCGATCAGCGGTCGCTTCGGATGGGCGGTGGTTGCATCCAGACGGCCACCGAGGCCCACCTCAAGCACCAGCAGGTCGACGGTTTCGCGATGGAAATGCACCAGAGCCGATGCCAGGAGTTGTTCAAATGGCGTGAGCTGGAATGTCTTGAAGACCGAGGCCAGCTCGTTCAGCAGCTGGCGCAGATCCGCTAGTCCAATCGGCTGTCCGTCGATGGCGATTCGCTCGCACCAACTCACCAGATGGGGTGAGGTGGTGACGCCGCAGCGGATGTCGTTCTGATGCAGTACGGCGCCGATGAAGCTGGCGATGGATCCCTTTCCGTTCGTCCCCGCGATCTGGATGGCGGGGATGTCGCCACAGGGGCTGCCGAGATGCTTCAGCGCGCCCTGCATGCGATCCAACTGCAGATCCATCCCTCGCTGATCAAATCGCGGCAGTAAATCAGAGAGCTCGTCGGTCGTCACGCGACAGTTCTCAGGCTGCAGTGGCGAGGGTTGCATCCAGGCGCTGCAGCAGCTGTTGCACCTCTCGACGGGTGATCACCAGGGGGGGGACCATGCGAAGGACTCGGGGGCCGGCTGCCACAAGCAGCAGCCGCTGGTCGATCGCTGCAGCACTGAGTTCTGCTGCGGTGCAGGTGCTGTTCTCCCTCAGCACAAGACCTTGCAGCAAGCCCCAGCCACGGGTTCCCTCAAACAGATCGGGGTAGCGCTCGACCAGGAGTGCCAGTCCTTCACGCAATTGAATGCCCCGCTGTTCAACCTGCTGAAGCAGGCCGCGGCGTTCGATCTCCTGGGCAACGGTGAGCCCTGCCCGACATGCAAAGGGATTGCCTCCGAAGGTGCTGGCGTGGTCGCCCGGCCTGAACACATCGGCCTCCGCCTGAACCAGCAGGGCACCAATCGCATGGCCTCCGCCCAGCCCTTTGGCGAGGGTGAAGGCATCGGGTTCGATGCCGAGCTGTTCGTAGCCCCATAGCCGACCGCTGCGGCCCATACCGACTTGCACTTCATCGAGGATCAGCAGGATGTTGCGTTCGCTGCAGAGTTGACGCACCGTCTGGAAAAAAGCGTGATCACCGGGGTTGACGCCGCCTTCCCCCTGAAGGGGCTCAATCAGAACAGCTGCAACCTTCGGCCCGTGCTCCTCATGTTTTTGAAGTGCTGTTTCAAATGAATTGATGTCGTTGTAATTGAAATAATCAAAGCCTTCGACAACAGGTTCAAAGCCCTGGTGGTATTTGGGCTGGCCGGTGGCGGTGACGGCGGCCAGGGTGCGCCCGTGAAAACTGGCTGCTGCTGTGAGGATCACCGGGCGCTCGATGTTGCGCCGTTGGTGGCCATGTTTTCTGGCCAGTTTGATCGCGGCTTCATTGGCTTCAGCACCTGAATTGCAGAAGAAAACGCTGTCAGCGCAGCTGTTCTGCACCAGCCAGTCAGCCAGTTCTTCCTGTTCAGGAATCCGGTACAGATTGGAAACATGCTGGATTCGTCGAAGCTGCCGATGCAGGCTGCGGCGCATCACACGGTCGCTGTGCCCCAAGGTGTCAGTGGCGATTCCAGCGACGGCATCCAGATACCGGTTCCCCTGGTCGTCCCATACCCAGCAACCCTTTCCACGCACCAGGGTGAGTGGAAAGCGGTTGTAGGTGTTCATCACAGCTTTGGCCGACGCCGTTTTGGCAGAAGGCCTGGCGACACCAACTGTTTTGAGGGCTGTGTCGACCAGACCAGTCATGTCGCCGATGCAGGGATCAGCCCATTTTGAAATGCCGTGGCAGTGCCATGGTTTCCCATCACTCTTCCGGGGCTGACGTGAGACTTCACAGTCGCTACAGCCAGACAGAACATCTATCTTAATATTTCTTCACCACATTCCCTGATCGCGCCATGGCCCTGCCTCTCCATGAGCAATTTCAGAAGCAGACGTTGGCAAACGCCATTGAGTCGGCCACGGATATGGCTGAACTCAAGGGCGTCGCTTCCTTGTTGCTGGATCTCTATTTCCGTCAGAAATCAGCGACAATGGATATTGTTGAAGGAAAAATTTAGTTGAACCTAAGGCTTTCTCTGTGGTTCAGAACAATCCCCAGGGAACAAGTGATTGGTTTGACAACGCTGACCAGCAGGTCACAACGATGCCGGTCACGCAAGCAGTGACACCGAAGATGAAAACGGTTGTTTCCAGTTGTTCATTTCTGGCCTTAATCGACTTGGAACGAGCCATTGATTCTCTTTGTCTGCAAAAAGGGTGCCATGGGGATGTTGATTGTGCAGGCAAAGCAAACACTCTTCATTAAAAGTGTTTCGAAGGATTGCGCTTGCAGGCCGAAACTTCATGAAGAAGTCTTCATGAAGTCGTGATCATTGCTGAAGTTTGGCTGGAATTCATGAATTAATTTCTTCTATTAATGTAAAATTGATTGAAAAATATAAAAATTTTAGCCATCCCGGCCAAAGCAATCAAAACACTGATTGGGAGGTCAATTCATCAAATACAGGCGGCGAGACTTGAACTCGCAAGACCGAAGTCGGCGCATTTTGAGTGCGCTGCGTCTACCAATTCCGCCACGCCTGCGTGGGGTTGTTCACTTTACACACCAAACGACGTTTTTAGCAACAGTGGAGCCCATCGGCAAAGAACGAAGGATCCCCAGAAAGTCTGAATGGATGGATATTCAGCTTGATTTCTTTATATCTGTGAACTTAGTTTCTTGTCGTTCGATGTCAGCGCCAACGGAACTCAATTTCCGTTCGATGTTGTCGTAGCCCCTGTCGAGGTGTGACAGGCCGGACACAAG
>Ga0163109_10003256_pt1 | contig 12436 bp, 2 predicted proteins | sample CRUFie1St13metaG_FD_108704 | JGI IMG/M metagenome (GOLD analysis project Ga0163109, IMG submission 108704) | Marine microbial communities from the Costa Rica Dome - CRUD Field 142mm St13 metaG | ecosystem: Environmental > Aquatic > Marine > Oceanic > Photic zone | place: Costa Rica: the Eastern... | reverse complement strand
TCGATAAGAAATGTCAGATAGTAAAGTAAAAATCTCCAATATTCTGGAAAGTCAACTTCCAGAATTTATTTTAGATGAAAATCCACTCTTCAAAGAGTTTTTGGAGCAATACTATCTGTCTCAACAACATGAGTACGGAACTATTGATCTTGCAGAGAGAATTCAAGATTTAAAAAATATTGAGAGTATTGTAGATGTCAAATATACTCAGACTACTCCAACACTGACTAAATTCATCTCAAACGATGAAGATTTAATTGAAGTTACCAATCATGTTGGTTTTATATCAAAAAATGGACTCGTAAAGATTGGAAATGAAATTTTTACCTATACTGGTAAATCTACCTTTGCCCAAAAGGTCACTCAGGTTGATCCTACCCTCAATACCATCAAACTAACATCTACTGTTGGTTTAGATTCGTTCAGAGCACAAACTATCATTTTTGATACAGCATTTTCAAGTGTTGTTGCTGGTAAGGTTTATTATGTCACTGAAGTTGTCGATTCTAACACAATTACCATTTCTGAGAACGAAGATTCTCTTGATGATGTATTAGATATCACAGAAGCAAACCCATTAGGTGCAACTCTTCCCACTGCTACTAATTTTGCCTTTACTGGATGTATTAGAGGTTTCTCTGGTATTGATAATGTCAGTAATGGTGAGTTCTTAAACTTTAACGTTAGTCAGTCGGAATTCCATGATGCTGGAACACCTGTTAATAATCTTAGTTTAGTATTCTTAGCAGAATTTTTCAAAAAGTATAAAAAATTATTCTTACCAGGAATTGAAGATAGACAGTTTCAAAAAGTCAATATCGATAACATCCTTTCAAGAGCAAGGGATTTCTATAGTTCAAAGGGAACTGATACTTCACTGAAGATTCTTTTTGCTGTTCTGTTTGGAAAATTTGTTGATGTTGTAAAACCTTTTGAGAATACAATCCAAGCATCATCTGCCGATTACTCACTTTCTGATGTTATTGTCGTAGATACTATCAGTGGAGATGCGAACCAACTTGGGGAGACAACTATATTACAAGGATCGGTTGATAATCCAACTGCATCGGGTGTTATTTCAAGAGTTGAACCATTACTCTTAAACAACAAGTATTATCATAAATTATTTTTCCCCAAAAATGCGATTCAGAATACATTCAACGTCAGTAAGAAAACCAGAGTCTTAGGTGTTGGTTCTTCACTTGCAACTCTGACTGTAGACTCTACTCTTGGATTCCCAGAAAGTGGTTCATTTGTAAGTCCCGATAGAGGTAATCTAGTAGAAGTCACCTATACAGGTAAGAGTTCTAATCAGTTCTACGGATGTGTAGGATTGCCTGCTACGATTAATGATAATGATTCTATTACTGATGGTCAATATGTCTTCGGTTACGAGGGCAATGATCTTGACAAACTCGTTACGATGCGAGTTGTTGGTACAGTCATAGGAGTTTCGTCTACTGGGAATGTTTCTAGCCAGTTTAGAAAAGGAGATGAACTGACTGTAAAACACCTTGGAGAGAAGGTAGAAGAAGATGATGTAAGATTCAATAGATGGTTCTATAATAATGTAACAGTTACACAGGTAGACGAAGTTATTGGAACAGGTGATATTAAAACTCGACTCGATCATCATTTACATATAGATGATGAGATAGACATTCTACTTCAGAGTGACAACAGTCTTGTGTCATCTGCCAAAGTTAATGTTGTAAACAATAGAAGGCAGTTTAGTCTTACTGGTTTAAGCACTTCTCTTAATACAACTGAAAAATATCTTTTTAAGAAAAAACTTAAGTTTGCAAACACAAATATCAATAAGAATGATATTTTAGGAAATATCCAAAACACCTTTGTCGATGCAGATAAGAACGCATACGTTGCATTCTCGGGACTCCCCGGTTACGATAGCGTAACAGTTACAGATAGATCTAAGACATTTGAACATTCTGATATAGAAGAAGGCACTGGTGAGATTACTGTCAATGCTCACAATTTTGAAAGAGGTGAGAAGTTATACTTTGAAACAACTGCTGGAATCAGCACTGTAGTAGAAGGAGCATATTATGCCCATGTAGTTGATTCTAATACTCTAAAGTTAGCATTCAGTCGTTCATCTCTTGATAGTGAAATTTATGTTGGTATCTCTAGTGGTTCGACGAACAGTAAGTATAAACTGACTCCAGATTCTTTACGTGGAAAAAGTTTAGTTAATCAGAATAATCTCAAAAAAATTACCAGAAAACCAAAACCAGCACTTGAGCATAATGATATTATTGGTCCAATCGGTGTTGCTTTAAATGGTGTCGAATTTGAGTCACCAATTTCAAATGATGCTATCTACTATGGTCAAATAGACAGAATTAATATTCTAAATGCTGGAACTGGTTACGATGTTGTAAATGTACCCCAGATTGGAGTTGCAGATACCGCAGGAAGTTCTGGTGCTGTTCTTGTAGGTCAATTTAAAGGAAAGGTTGAAGATATTATTGTCACCGCTCCCGGTTTCAATTATGCAGATACCCCTACTGTAAAAATTTCTGGAGGAAATGGAACAGAGGTAATTGCCGAAGCAAGAATGAGAGGATTATCTTATTTTGAATCTTTTGCTGATAATGCACGAGATAATCAGGAATCAAATATAATCACTTTCTCAGATAATCATAGATTCTTAGATGGAGAAGAAATTATATACACCACCACAGGAAATCCTATTGGTGTTGGAAGTACCTCTGTTGGATTTGGTACAGATAGACTGACTTCTGGTGCAAGATATTTTATTGCAAAACTCAATGATACGCAAGTCTCACTTGCTACTTCAAAGGAAAAAGCACTTGCTAAGACTGTGATTAATATGAATGCCTTTGGTAATGGGGTTCATAAATTTACGTCAACATTGAATAGAAGAGTTGTTGATACTATAAGAATCATATCTTCTACTGATGATTTCTCCAATAAGAAAGTAGTTATAGATTCTATAGCGTGGCCACCAACAAATCAAAGAGATATTTACAAAACTTTCGTTGGCATTAACACTCAAAGGAATTATATCTATGCAAGAAATCACACTTTTAAGAACGGTGATAATATTGAATATACATTTGATGGCACCACTATTGGTGGATTATCGACAGGAGTAAATTATAAGGTAACTGTCCTGGATGCAGACAGATTCCAATTAAGTGAGGCAGGAACAGCAACCACTATCAGTAGTGTTAATTATGATAATAAGAACTACGTAGACATCACCAGTGTGGGTGTGGGTACACATACATTCAAGTATCCAGACATTACTGTTTCAATTAATGGTGTCGTTTCCACTGGTAATACTGACATCACTCCTTCATACTACAACGCTATTGGTGTTCCTGTAGTTCGTGGAGGTATTGAAAACGTATTCATCAGAAATGGTGGAGTTGGATATGGTGTATCCAATGTGATGAACTATCAGAAAGATATTATTGTTGAGGCAAAGACAGGAAGAGGTGCAATCATCAAAACTATTGTTGTTGATGGACAGATCACCGGAACATTTGTTGTAGAATCAGGTTCTGATTACACCAGTCCACCTACAATCAAGGTCATTGGTAAAGGAGTTTTAGCAGAACTGGCTGTCACTGTTGTAGATGGTTCTATTACAGGAGTTACTATTGTCAATCCAGGACAAGGATATGACCAGGAAAGCACAATAGTCGAAGTAATTCCATCTGGCACTGATGCACTGTTAGGAGCAGAAGTTCATAAGTGGACATTTAATAATGTTCAAAGATATCGACAAGCACTTGAACTTGATTCAACAGCTCCCAAAAAAGATAGACTCAACAGAGAAATGGTTCAGGTTAACTCTGGATTTAGTCTGAAAGAATCTAAGTTAGTTTCTTACTATCCCGGAGCATTCTATCGCACGAGATTGGGAGATAATACTATTGCCAGTGGAGAGGAAAAGACTGGAGCTCCAGGTCAGGAATTAGATCACTCTCCAATACTTGGATGGGCGTATGATGGTAATCCAATCTATGGTCCATATGGTTATGCAAATCCAGTATTTGATGGTGCAGCAAATGGTGGAATTGCAAGAATGCGTTCAGGTTATGATATTGATGCCGAACCTTCTGCATTACTGAGACCAACTGTTGGATTTGCTGATGGAGACTTTACACAAGATTTTGTCTACAAGAGATCCACAGGAACTGCTACTATTGAAACTCTTGACGAGTATAATGGAAGATTCTGTCAAACTCCAGAATATCCCAAGGGTACATATGCATACTTCTCTACCCTAGATGCTACTAAGGAACTTGCATATCCATATATCACAAAGTCACATCATAATCAAACAGAATCCTTCAATTACGAACAAAATATTGATCAGAGGGATTCAGTTCTGAATAGTGGATTTTATAAGAGAAATGTAACTCACCTTGGATTGAATACTCCAACTAGAGAGTATCCATCTTTACGAGATGCGATTGAGTCTAAAGTGCTAGTCACTGTAGACCAAGTTAGAGCGTCTAGAATAGATGATATTATTGTGCTCGAATCTGGTGTTGATTATAAAGTTGGAGAACAAGTCAATTTCAATGAATCATCAATTGACGTAGAGGTTGAACAGGTCTTAGGCAAAAATATTGTTTCTATCGGAACTAGTGATACTGTATTGGAAAATACTATCTTTAGTGTTAGGGGTCAGGTTGTAACTGGTGTGACTACTACACCACATGGTTTTTCAGATGGTGATATTATTGAAATCTCTGGTATTGGTTCTGCTTCATACAAAAACCTTGAAGGTTTCCCTACTGTTGGAGTAGGCACAGTTCTAACTAATATGAAAGTTGCTGTTGCTGCTACCACGGTAACAGGAATCAGCACTGTTATTTCACTGAATGCTTCTGTATTTACAGAGAAATTTGAAAAAGGTGATATCGTTAAGATTAGCGGTGAGTTAATGGAGATTGTTGGCGTTGATACCGTCAATAATAGATATAGAGTTACAAGAATTGTTAACGATAGCACTGGAAGCACCCACAATGTAGGAGATCTGGTAGTCAAGCAACCTGTGACATTTACCTTCCTTCTTGATAAGAAGGTGCAGAATAAGAATATAGAACTTCCAGAAGTAGAAAACTTTGGTGCATCTGCTGTTGGTATAGGTTCCACTTTTAGTTCGGTTGTTGTTGGAACTGCTGGAAGTATACCTGTTACAATTAATATTCCAGAACGTGCAATCTATCTGCCAGGTCATAAATTTAGAACTGGAGATGAACTAAGACTAGTTTCTATTGGAGGAACAATTCGTGCCACTGTGAAGGACACAATGGCAGATCCATTTTTCCTTCCTCCAACTGGTCTCTTTGCAGTAAGAATATCAAATGAATTCCTTGGTATTGCGACTTCTAAGGCATTTGCTGGAATCACCTCCACCCTCTTCTTCCATGGAGATACTGATGGAACTAATCACACATTAACACAAGTAAAAGATAATATCACTGGTATTGTCAAAAAGGTATCTGCTAGGGTCCAAACTAGTGAAGCACATGGATTAGAAAAAGGAGATGAAGTTAGACTTCACATTACACCCAATGAAGTTCAAAAGTTTGTATTCAAGTTTAATGATTCTCTAAAGAAACTGGTTGTTGATCCTAAGACCTTTGCTCCTGCTGGAATCGCAACTGTAACTACTTCTAATATTACAATTGTGGACCACGGATTGAATACCGGTGATCTTGTAGTTTATACAAATGCTGTTGGTGTTGCAACACCTCTTCAGAACAATAGAGAGTATTATGCAATTAGGATTGACGATGATACATTCAGACTTGCAGATAACTCTGTCGATTCAAGAGCATTCCCATTCCAGAATATTGTTATAACTGAGCAAGGACATGGAACTCATGAAATTGCAAAGGTAAATCCAAAAATCGATGTTATAAATGGTGGAAGATTTACTCTGAAAACTGGAGATACAAGTCTTTCTGGGTATGACATCAATTTCTATAACGATAAAGAGTTCCAATCCAGATATGAATCCACTCTGTTTAAGAGAGAGGGAGTAATCGGTGATGGCACTGATGCCTCACAAATTGTATTTGATATCAACAAAAATCTTCCAGGTAGTTTCTATTATAGACTTGAAGGAGTTGACACTACATTTACAGATACATATCCAAATTCTGCAGATGAATCTGTAAGCAATTATTCCAATATCCGTATAGTAGAATCCAAGTTCAATCAGAACTATAAAGTTTCATCGATTGGAGTAGGAACTGATTTCTCCTTTGGGTTTACCTTGGTTGGCGCTGCAGAAACAAATTCTTATGTTCGTGCAGGATATAGCACTGGATTCTATTCCACCAGTTCTCCTACTGCAATTGGTGGCATTCATTCCACCAAGATTGTAAATAGTGGAATCAATATCAAAGAATTCCCAGCAATTACATCTATAGGAACTACTACAGGTGTTTCCGCAGAACTTGAATTAACTAATACAGAAATCGGATCAGTCATAGATGGTGTGGTTGTTACTCCTGGTATTGAATTCCCAGTAGACAAAACTATTGCACCAAAAGTAGATAGTTCTCTTATTCTGAGACTTAAGAATATTAGATCGTTGAAGGGAGTTGGTATTATCACTGCTGGAAATGATTATAACGTTTCACCAAAAGTAATTGCAATTGGAAATGATAACATCGTCACAAAGACTACATTAAGTGGTGGTGCTGTATCTGAGGTTGAAGTTATTAGTACTGATAGTAATCTGAAAGAAGATCTCAGACTTTTTGCAACTGAAAACTCAAATGGAATTGGCGTTGTTAACGCTGTTTCTAGTAATGGAGTAAATCAACTCTTCCTTAGAGCACCTAATCTTGGATTTGGAACTACTAATCCTTTCCCGTTCCAGACTGGAGATAAAATCTTTGTAGAAAATGTCCAGATTACAGATGCTGATACAGCAGATGGTTACAATTCAAGTGATTATAATTATGCATTCTTTGGTATATCTACAACTAATACTACTTCTGGAGTTGAAAGTATTAGTTACTCAATCGTTGGTTTAGGTAATACTGGCGGCACCTACAATATTGCCCAGAATGCACAATTTGGTAGAGTTATTAAAGCAGATGACCTGGCAACATTTAGACCAGAATTTGCACCCATAAGATTTACAGAAGGTGAAAAGGTTGTTGATTCTAATGATGGAAGTGTATTTGGTATTGTAGCAAAGAATGGTTGGGACGAAGAATCAGGTATATTAAGACTGAATAATGTTAATGGTAAATTTACTGAAGATACAATCGTTCTTGGTTCTACTGGTGGCGCTAAAGCAACTATTGCGGAAGTAACTGAATTTGATTTCAACCTAAGTGTAGGAAGTGTATCACATGATAATGGAGTGTGGATGGATGATGTTGGTAAGTTGAATGATGATTTACAAAGACTTCATGATAATGATTATTACCAAAGGTTTGCTTATAGTATTCGTGGCGAAATTGCACTTGATGATTGGAAAGAAACAGTTGATAGTCTAGACCACACTGCTGGTTATAAAAATTTCTCAGACTTACAAATTATTTCATTACCATCAAAGACAGCAAATGTATCAATTGCAGATACAGAACTCAACCTCAATGTTGATATTGATAGTATCTCATCTGTGCATACAAGAATAAGTTATGACCTTGCAAAAGAAGATACAGATTCAACAACTCTTTCAAAGATTATTACATTTGATTCTAAGATAATTACTGACTACAACGAATCCAAAACCAATAAAGTTCTAATGATCGATGATCTTAGTTCTCAATTCAATGGTATTGGAAACTCCTCTGGTCAACTTGTTGGTCTGAGCACGTTTACTATATTCAGTGGCGGTAAATCATTGCTCCATCATTCTGTTAATCCTGTAACCGGTATTGCCGGTAGCACTATTACAGTTGCAGACCATAACTTTAATAATGGTGAAGAACTTGTATATGACCCAACAAATGCTGGTATCAATACCGGATCTCGTCTGAGCATTGGGTCTACCACTGTTCCTGGTATTGGTCTTACCACTCTTCTTCCAGATAGAGTGTTTGCAGTTGCTTTCCCTAATGATCCTAGTCTCACTAAAGATACATTCAAAGTTGCTATTAGTCAAGCAGACGTAGCACTTGGAAGATTCGTAACATTTACTAATACAACTGGAATTGGTCTTACTCAATCCTTCTCAACAGAAGGTGACCTTGCGACCACTAGAAGTTTAATCACTATTGATAATGTCATTCAAAGTCCTATTGCAGTAAAACCAGTAGGTGTTGCTATCACCATGACAGATGCTGTTGGAATTGGTTCAACTCAAATCACAGTCAGCGATGTATCAAAGATTCAAGGCAATTCTCTACTCCGATTTGGAACTGGAGAAATTATCAAAGTGAATCTGGTAGGCGCTGGTAACGTTCTTAATGTCGAACGTGGAAGACTGGGAACCACTGCTGCTGCATATACCGTAGGAACCGCTAGTAGCGTTGTTACAGGCGATTATAGAATCAAACAGGGTAAGATTTACTTCTCTGATTCACCTTATGGACCTGCAGGTATTGGATCCTTAACAACTAAATCAACCTTCTCAGGAAGAATCTTCTATAGATTGAACTATGATTCAAATATTATTTTCGACGACATCTCAAATTCATTTAATAGTACAACTGGTCAGTTCTCAATAATCAGTAGTGGTGTTGCTGTAACTGGTATTACTACTAGTCATGGTGTAGTTCTGGTTAATAACATATTCCAGAAACCATTCCTTTCACCAATTGGTGCTCTTGCTAATGCTGATTATGAGATTGTAAAAACTAATAGTGGAGAAGATATCGACTTTACTGGAACAGCGCAGGTTGGAGATCTCCCACAGGGCGGTATAATTAATGAGTTCACAGTTGGAGTTGGTAGTGGGTATCAGGTTCCTAGTCGTGCTATTGGTGCTGCAGTTGTAAATGGTTCTGGTGTAATCACTAGTGTTACAGTTGGTGTTGGTTCTACCGGTATTTCTGCTGGTGGTGCTGGACATTTATTCGCACCAAATGTTTCAGTAGCAGATACTTTAGGTGTCGGTGTAGGAGCATCGGTTACTGCAACAATTGGTGCTGCTGGAACAGTTACCGGATTTACTGTTGTAGTTGGTGGTAGTGGGTATAGTCAAACAAATCCACCTTTAGTATTCACAGACGAACCTGCACCGTATAAGGGTTTGACACTGACAGGTGGTTCTGGTTCTGGTGCTGAAATGGATGTTGTTGTTGGAACTGGCGGTAGTGTTATCAGTTTTAATATTTCCAATCGTGGTGTTGGATATGAAGAGGGTGATGTTCTTGAACTTCAGGGTCTCCCATTCCAGACTGGAATCAGCACCGTTCCTCTCACTGTCACCGTCACTAATAAGTTCCAAGATAAGTTCTCTGGATGGACATTTGGACAACTTCTTGAGATGGATGACTTTAGTAATCAGTTCAATGGTGCCAAAACTCAATTCCTCATTACCAGAACAGAAACTGAAAGAGAATTCTACAGTATTGTTGCTAAGGAAGGATCTGGAATTATACTTCAGAACAACATGTTAATTTTCATTAATGATATTCTTCAAAAACCAGGAGTTGACTATGAGTTCAATGGTGGTACAAGATTGAAGTTTAAAGAAGCACCAAAAGCAGGTAGTTCATTTAGATTATATTTCTATGCTGGTTCATCATTGGACTATGAAGAAATTGATATTGATCAAACGATTAAAGAAGGTGACGAATTAAGACTTCAAAAAGAATCTTATTTTGAAGTTGAAAAGATAGACTCAAAAGGCAACAAGTTTAATGTGTTTGAACGTCAAAATGATGTAACTAGTCAAGACAGAAGAACTATCTACGCATTGATTGCCGCTGATACTGTTGAGACTGAAACTTATACTAATGTTGGTATCAATACTAATGATAAGTTATTGAGACCCATAGAATGGACAAAGCAAACTTCTGATACTGTTATCGATGGTCTCAGAATTTCCAAGGCAAGAAATTCTAATTCAGCACTGTATTTCCCATCAACTCAGATTATTCAACCTGTTGGTCCTACAGATACTGTGATACATGCTGAAAATGTCTGGGCATTTGACGAAGTTGATAACCTCACACAGTCTATCAATGATGTCACATTCGTAGGTTTAGCGGTTACAGATGCTACATTACCAGTTGTTGAAACAATTAAGGAAGTTTCATATGAGGGTGACTTTGGACAGGTTATCGATATTCTAGAGTTTGATGCTAGTGATTCAGGTGCAGAAAATTCATTACCAACAATTAAATTTGATTTCTATCCAAATCCATCGATTTACTCTATTGGTGGAGAAGTAAATACGATTAGAAAGACTGGTATTTCAACAGGAGACTATTTTGTAATTAGAAATACTCGTATCGGTCCTGGCGCTGGTCTTACCTCAATTGACGGTAGTCAAGCAAATATTGTTGCAGTTGGTTCTAGTTTCCTTGATAATGTTTATCGCGCTGCAAAAGTTACTGGTTTTGCTGGAACAGATAGAGTTCAAGTTTCAACAAACGTTCATTCTATAGCAGGAATCAACACTGATCCTGAACTTTATCAGTATGGAACGTTTAGTTGGGGTAAGATAAATACAGGAAGCAGAAATGGAAAAACATTGGGATTCCAATCTCATGATCCTCTTTCTGGTGTTAGTACTTCGGCACACGTTTCTAGAACTAGACAATTGTCAAGTTCTTATTCGTAAAAGCAGAGTACTGAATTTAGTATAAATAATCAAAAAATCGGACAGACATGCCTGCCATAATCACTGACCAATTTAGAATTTTGAATGCGGAGACGTTTGCTAAGTCTGTGACTGGCATCGGTACGACTTCAAACTTTTATTATACCTTCTTGGCGCACCCAAACCCTGAAAATGATGACATTGAAGAATATGGTGTTAATGGATGGCCAAACAATGTGCCAGACCCAAGAGACTCCTTTGAGCAAGAAAATGTGTATCATGGGTCGATGCTTTTCTTGAATAGAATTGGCATCAATGACTTTTCAAGAATTATACCAAGAGTTAATTGGTCTGCTGGTATAACCTATGACATGTATAGGCACGATTATGATATTTCTAACTCAGCACCACAAACTAGTGCCAAAACATTATATGATTCTCGATATTACGTTGTAACCTCTGAGTTCAAAGTTTATCTTTGTATCAATAATGGTACTTCATTCCCAGATTTTAAAACTGGAAGACCATCACAGTTTGAACCAAGATTTGTTTCTAATTCCGTTCAAAAGGCAAATGATAGTGTAGATGACGGATATCGTTGGAAATATCTTTATACTATTACTCCCGCAGACATTGTTAAATTCGTAACAGAGAAATTTATTCCAGTTCCAAACAATTGGGGAGATGTCGCCACTGCATCAGTAAAGAATGCTGCAGTTCGTGGAGCACTTCAGACAATAATTATCAAGAATCCAGGATCAGGATACACTGCAGGCACATATAACGATATTGATATTTTTGGTGATGGTGTTGGAGGCAAGTGTAGTGTTACTGTAACTGATGGACAAGTTACCAGTATTACAGTTTCAAATCCTGGAAGAGATTACACCAGAGGAGTAATCAACTTTGTTGCTGATGGTGCTGGTGGATCCGGTGCAGCATTTGAAGTTATCATCCCACCAAAAGGTGGTCATGGAGCGGATATCTATCGTGAGTTGGGTGCATATAGAGTGATGGTTCACTCAAAGTATGATATTGCTGATGACTTTGCAGCACAAAACAACTTCTCAAGAATTGGTATTGTAAGGAATCCAACTGAATATGGAAGTTCAACCGCTATCCTAAATAAAAATACCGCAACTTCTCTTGGTGCATTAAAGTTAAAACCCAATACTACTGACCCTGGCATTACAACTGCAGGAACTACATATCCATTGAATGCTGAGATTCGCCAAATTGTTGGCACTGCTTCATCAGTTGCTGTTGGTTATGTTGCTTCTTGGGATAGAGATACTGGGGTCTTGAGGTATTATCAACCTGTTGGACTGTCAACTTTATCTAATAATGGTTTTAAAAACTTTGATTTTGAAGGCACCAATAAACCAATCACTTGTGTAAGTATAGGTGGTTCTACTTTGATTCCTGATACTAATTTTGTTGGTACTGCTGTAACCCTCAGTAATAGTGATGTACGTAATTTAGGACAAACTTTCACGGCAGGAAAGGCAAATCCAGAAGTTGAAAAGTTCTCAGGTGACATCATTTACATTGATAATAGAGCACCAATCAGTAGATCTGAATCCCAAAAAGAAGAAGTAAAAATCGTAGTAGAGTTCTAAGAAATGACCCAGAACACCAATCTAAATGTATCGCCTTATTTTGACGATTTTGATGAGGATAAGAATTATAATA
>Ga0163109_10003254_pt1 | contig 12437 bp, 4 predicted proteins | sample CRUFie1St13metaG_FD_108704 | JGI IMG/M metagenome (GOLD analysis project Ga0163109, IMG submission 108704) | Marine microbial communities from the Costa Rica Dome - CRUD Field 142mm St13 metaG | ecosystem: Environmental > Aquatic > Marine > Oceanic > Photic zone | place: Costa Rica: the Eastern... | reverse complement strand
TTCTTCAAACTGGCACAATAGTTCTCCAATGTGTTTTGATGCACCGTACGAGTGGCGCTGATGCAAATGTGCTGGTGTAAAAAGACTGTTGGAACCATTTGAAAGTGGCATTTTTTCTTGCTCTCCATAAGCCTCAGGTGATGAGTAAAATACAAGTCTTGAAGAATGCAATTTGGCATATTCTAGGGCAAGACGTGTGCCGTTTACGTTAACATCTACAACCAAGTCTGCCTCTTTGTGAAATCTTCTAGTTCCATTAACTGCTGCTAAGTGATGTATGACTTCTGGATGGAAATTATGGCATGCTTTTTCCCAATCTTCTGATGATCGAACGTCACCACGAACGAACCTTGCACTGGAATCTATCTGTGACATATGCCCCCGAGATAGGTCGTCTAAAACAACGACTTCATCCCCGCGTCCTACCAGTGAATCAACAAGATGTGAGCCAAGAAAACCTGCACCCCCCGTGACAAGTACTCGCATTCACTCACCCTTACGTTCGATGACTTCAAGTAAAACATGGTCGCAATTCTTGGTGATTCTTATTCTGTCTCCATCGTTAACTGCGACACAAGGGTCTTCGCTGAATCCATGGGAATATGGCATATCTAGTAAGCTACAAGCCGGCAATGTTAGAGAACATACATCTCTGTTCACTATCGCTCGCGGACCTTTACCAGTGTAGATCAATCCCATGAGCACGTAAGGAGCAACTGTTGACCCAGAACCCTTTGGATAGATCAGAATCTTGTCTTCGATTGCTCGACCATCTAAAGGATGGCCCACTTCCTCGATAACGCCTGAATCTCTATTCACGTATCCAAGGTAAGTAATTGGAACATCGGTTACCATAGCCTCGCCCTCTACCACCCAATCGCCTTGAGAGTCTAATCCTGCGCCTATGATTTTACATTCCCCAGACTGGAATAACTTTGAAGAGGCGTGCTGAGGTTGGGCTTTTGGCTTGAGTTCAGCGACTGGACCTTCATTCAAATCTGGATTGAAAGCGTGATTTACACAATCTTGAATTGTCCCAACCGATGTTGGCATTTTGTTCAAACCGCTTGTAAGGTAATGCTCTGCCTTGAGAGAATTGGTCATCAAGTGATTGTAGTGATTACGGTTGTAAGGAGTAACCTCAGGGCAAGTATCCTGTAAAATCACCGCTCCGGCCTCTTCTAGGATTCCAATAGAGCCGTCTGCTACTGCGAGTTCGTAATTGTGACCTGACGTGAAAACCCACAACCTATTGTTCGGGATTAATTGTCCCATCTCACTATGTGACCGAACTGCTGCTGCTGTGATTCTAATTTCCTCAAGACTTGCTTGCGGACATCCGATTACGATAAGGTCGACCTGCCCTTTAGGCGAGAGTTCTTGGTACCTCGAGTCCAAATCGGATTGCGCAAAAGTCAGCTTAGATTCATCCCCGCTCAATTTTGGAATATCCGTGTGACCTTCTGCCCATAATTTTGCACAACCGTAGTTTGCTGCAGCGGCGGTTAGTGCTTTCTTGGATGCGAAACTGATGTAAGACGGAAGTCCCTTGATGTATGGCATAGGACCGTAGGGAATGTTCCAGTCAGGACGGACCTGCTTTCCAATCCAGTCTCCAAGAATAGAATAGTCTGCGAGGGAAGACATCTCACATTCCACATCTACTACGATATTAGGAACTCGATTTTCCTCCAAATGTAAACCCCACTTTGGAGCGTAACCAGTCAGCGCTGTTGCAAGTGCTGACAAACCAGATTCACGATTTGTCACCAAATCGGTCCAAGAATTGGAGAATGCAACCGCATTTGACTCGGCCCATGAAGCGATTCCAGATTCTTGTTCTATGCCTCTGTCATACGGAGTACAAGATAGTGTTGAATCTATTCCAAGTTGCTCATAAGCAGTAATTATCTCAAATTGCTGCTCAAGGAAATCGGGGTAATCAATATCCATTTCTTCCATTTTTCTCTTATCGCAACCAGCAGAATTGAGAGTTGTTGGAATCGCAACTTTGCCGTCCCCTGCTAGATCAGCGAGGAATCTCCTCAATCCGTGACCACCAGTGATTACGGAGACTCCGGAAACATGGCTGTGATTAACTTCAATGAAGCCTTCGGCACCCGCTGTTTTTGCTAAGTCTATAACTAACCTAGCCGCTTTTTGACGTGTTGGCCCATAACTTCCTGAAAGCATGGACTCCAGGGCCGGTGGTAACTCCATGATGTAATGGTAGAGCAACACTACCATGAACACTTTGTAGGGAATAGCCTCAAAACCATAGATGTCGGTATTTCAATCATGGCGGAGAGCAAACCGACTAAGAAGCAAAAAATTCTGAAATTCCTAGCAATCATCTCTGTGATAATATCGCTTGGATTTAGCAGTGTTGCATTGTATTATACCAATGATATTGGGAAGTTAAAGTCTGGAGTAGATGGGGAAACTACTCTATCAAAAACAGGTTCATTGTATGGAACACATGGCTGCGAAGATGGGGGATTTAGTATCCAGATTGGAATCGATAGTGACACAAGTGGAATATTGGAGGGCGATGAGGTAACCGAAATCAAGAACATATGTCATGGAACCCAAGGTCCTCCAGGACCAATGGGTAATCGGGGATATTGGGGATACAATGGAACCGACGGCATAAATGGTACAAACGGGATTAACGGAACAGACGGAGAAATCGGAGTCTCCTCATTCATAGGCTCCTTCACCGGAAACTACGGTCCTTGTCAAGAGGCCGTGGTTATTGAAATGGGTAACAACTCAACAAGCGGTGAAGTGGACTCGAGCATCAAAATCTGTTTCCAAGAACTCGATTCGGGCAGGATGACCGACATCAATCCCAACACAGGAGATTCTGTTTCAACAGCATGTAATGGTGGATTGGCTGTTTCAGACCTATTCGTATTCGCAGCTGCTCGGGACGGCAATTGTTTACTATACAAAATTCAAAATGGAAACTTGCAGCAATTATCTGCCAACGTTGATTTTGCACCGGGCTCAATCTTAGGATTCATTGCTCAAGAAAATAGAATCTGGTTTGACGCAGATGATGGTAATGGTAGGCAGTTATGGTCTACTGACGGCCTTACGCTGTGGCAAGAAACGAACTTGTCAGTTCAAATCCAAGCAGGAGACCGTATAATCGGTGTCAGTGACGATTTGGTTTTGCTGTATGGAAATGGCTTAATGCGATTTGGACATAACGACACGCAAATCGCAGGCACTTACTCTAGCCTGGCAACAGCAAACGATGTCTTGATCTACAGCACGGGCGCAAGTATCAACCTCAATGGAACCATACTTGGTGCTGAATTGAATTCAGATGTTGTATTTCATAATGGTAATTATTGGTTTATCGCAACAAGCGATAGTGATGGTCCACAATTACACCGTTTCGACTCTTCTATACTGGAAAAGATGACTACGAATCTTCAATCGACAGCTGGGCAAATCGTTAGTCCAACCGTTGTTGGTAACAGCATACTCTTTGACTCAGATGGCCTTGTTTCATTCAACACTACATCATTGATTCTTTCTGAGATGAATACATCAATCGTGAACTTGAACTCGCAGTACATTGTCAAAGGAGACATGCTATATTTCCAATGTGGAATTCCTTCACTGGGTTACGAATTGTGTGTTAGCAATGGAGACGATGCATGGCTACATTTTGACTATGCATCTGGAATGGACTCCTCTTCTCCGCAACATTTCACAATCGTCGACGATAGATTGGTTAGTATCGTTAATCATCCAACAGAGGGAGGTCAATTAGTTGAAGTTAGAGATGAGGGGATTGTCCTGCTTTGGGATTACCATAGCGGTGATTTTGATGCTGGCAATCAAGGAGAAATATGGTTTGACAATCAAATGATCTACTTCATCGGTGATGACCCAACCGTTGGCCTAGAAATGTATGGTTGGGCATATGGAGAGTTGACCGATGATTGGATTGTAATTCATTGACGCCAATCATGACGTGCAGCCAGCGGTTGTCTCCATCCCTGACCGAAAGCGCGCTTTGAGACTCTAGGAGCCGGTGCCATTTGCCATCTCTTGTGTTCATTCTTGGACAATCGTGTTAGAACTTCTCTGACTACTGCACCATCGTGTCCTTTGGCTGTAATTTCTGTTGCGTCCAACCCTTCTTCGATGTGTAATCTAAGCATCTCATCGAGAACCGGATATGGTGGAAGACTATCCTCATCCTTCTGGTCAGGAGCTAATTCAGCGCTAGGAGGTTTGGTTAGAGTTGATTCATTAACAGCATCTAACCCCATTCTTCTATTGTATTTTCTTGCAAGTGAATATACTTCCATTTTGTACAAGTCACCCAAGGGAGCGTATCCTCCTGCCATATCACCATACAGGGTACAGTAACCCTGTCCCAACTCGGATTTGTTGCCAGTAGCGATTGCCATTGCACCGTTTGCATTTGCGTAAGCCATTACAATCAACCCTCTGAGCCTAGCTTGCAAATTCTCTCCGGCAACGGGATGTCCGTTGCTCAAAACATTGGAAAGCGCTGAATCCGCTGAATCATGTAAATCTGAAATCGGCTGCATTTGGAAATTAATTCCTAGTGCGTCTGCCGTTGCTTTCGCATCATCTATGCTGTGCTGACTGGAGTGCTTTGATGGCATTGAGATGCCCGTTACGTTTTCAGGCCCGACCGCTGAACTCGCAATACATGCTGCAAGTGCAGAGTCTATTCCTCCACTTAGGCCAAGAACGATTTTTGATATTCCGCTTTTTCGACAGTAGTCCGACAATCCGATTATTATCGCGTCTAATAAGTCATCTTCTGTTTCCTCTAAGTCCTGGCCTGACTGGAGAATTATGATTTCTCCTTTTCCAAGCCATGAACATTCTTCTGGGTTGGATAAATCGGTTATTAGGACCCCTTCTGTCCAAGCAGGTGCTACCACTGCTCTGCCATCCGGCCAAGCGATAATTGAACGTCCGTCAAACAATAAGTCATCGTTTCCACCTACTTGGTTTGCTAGTAGGAATGGATGGTTGAGAGATGCTGCTGCACTTCTTGCTACAGCGATTCTTGTTCCAGATTTATCTGAATGATAAGGAGATGCTGAGAGATTTACTGTGGCATGTAATACTACACCTTGGCGACCCCATTCAACGATTTGTGCAATCGGGTCGCTGTCGTAATCATTTGGTGTTGCACCGCAGTGTTGCCACGCGTCCTCGCAAATGGTAACACCTACGTCAAGACCTGCTATTGTCCTTGCAATTCCCGGCCGTTCATCGGCCTCAAAATATCGAGCCTCATCAAACACATCATATGTTGGAAGTAACTGTTTTCTAGTGACTTCTCTAACCGAATCACCAGCCCTAACAACACCGTTACCGGGTAGAGACCTTGGTGAGGAAGGAGGAACTGGAGTGCCAACTAAAACAGGAATTTCTGTCTGCAATGCGCTTGCGACATCATGACATTCCTTCACAAAATCTGCCTGTAGGAGCAGGTCTCTGGGTGGATAACCGCTTATTGCAAGTTCCGTAGTTACTGCGAAACTTGCCCCATTTTCCGATGCTAATTTCGCCATTTCAGTGATAATTTTTGAATTGCCTTTGATGTCTCCAACTACCGGATTTGATTGCAGAAGAGCAATTTTTGACGACATCAAACACACCTTGTACAACAGCTTAGTCTTCGTAGTCAAACTCGTCATCTTCGAATTCAAAATCGAGTTCAGAGTCTCCTTGTTTCGCTGTCGCAACTCTTAGCCAAGATAGAACGAACAAAACTCCAATGCACAGCATTGTAATCGTCGTTCCAAGTATCCATGGATTAGTCGCCCCGATTGCGTCCTCAAGCAGCCCCCTTTCCTTCGCTGGCTTGACGTCAACAAACTCTGTTTTATCTGTTGTCTCACTAAGTGTGACTTCGATTCTCTGTAAACCCGGGGAATCTGGTTTCCAATCCACCATTAATGTAGTAACTGATTGTGATTCGACGTAAACGGCGGTCTTGGCTAATTGAGATCTTTGTCCGGACAAATCAACAATCTCTACCAAGACCTCAGCATCTCCTCCTAGCATGCCGTTGTTTCTAACGTGAATTTGTACAATTGTATTTTCATCTACCTCTAAGTTGGATTTTGACAACTCAACTCCGCTATGTTCCAAAGCGAAATCAGTAGTGTGCTGCTCTAATTCCCAAACTCCAGCGGGGAAAGCGATGGAGTTGCCATCCCTTTCAAACTGGTTTCCTGCCACATCACGACCCTCAATGCGCATATTAACAACTAATTTCTCTTGTAAGAACTGCCTTTCAATACCTGATAGATTAATCAATCCTGTGAATTCCAGTCGCAGCCCTGTATCAGTTTCTCCATCCAATTCAAGTGGAGTGTCCCCCGAAGTGATAATATCACTTTGACCGATTGCAGTTACCCACCAAAACAATTCAACTGAGCTTGAATCAATTCCGAAGTTTTCCGAAACAACGACTCTAACGTTGTGCTCTCCAACCTGTAGTTCTGAATTTGAACGGGGAGAAGTGAATTCTACAACTTGAGGACCCACAGAATCTACTAAAATCCACTTTACAGCTTCGGTAGGACTGGTCAAATCTATGCCTTGCTCTGGCATACAATCAATACTCCAAGTCATTGCATGTTGACCGGAAATTACTGGTGCTGTTGTAGAAGCAGTGAACAAACCGTTGACAGCAAATGCAGGTGTTCTAACACCGTTTATTCGGACTTCTATTTCACAATCAAACTGTGGCACATCTCCTGTTCGAGAGAACATCAATTCTCCGGACAATTCGATATTAGAACCAGGAGTTACTCTTGCTCCATCGTTGGTCAACGCTCCGTTTTCTACCCAAAGAGATAGATTGCTTGGAATCATCATTTCAGAGGAGAATCTCCACCGATTCTGCGGGAAACTAACCTCATCGTAATTTCCTGCTCTGTCATAAATGCGGACTACTGGCTCTCTTCGTATATCTCCAAGGTCTGGCAGAGTCCATTGCGGAATCATTTCTATGCTCATGACTAAATTTTGGTCATATGGACCCGCTGCAACTCCATTTACATCGGTTACTCGGCATGTACCGACAATAAGATGAGATGTTTCACTTGAGCACTGGCCAGTGGTTGAATCCCATACCAAAGTCAATCGATCACTCACAATGTTATCTGCCAGCGAAACTGAGATTTCTTCGACATCCGACAAACCATTCAATTCTGTAAATGAGATATTGAGACCGTATGTTTGACCGGGGTGTAGCCATGCCCTTCTACCACCATTCCATTCAAAGCCATCACTGTCTATCAATGGTGCTCCTTCGCTTAGAATTTGGTACATGAACAAATGGTCGTCTACCATATCGGAACCGCCTCCGACTAAAGGATGCCCAGATGGGTCATTGCCGATTACATACCCAGCGACCTTTTCACCCGGGAATGCTGATGTATCGTCCACAAGAGCAACGTAATCGCCAAAATTCGCATCCAAATCCGAAGGATTGGAAATCGGTCTGGCGATGTATTCGCCGGGACTTGGCCACCCATCTCCATCGTAATCATTGGCCCATTCCGTCCAAAGCATCAGAGTAACATCTGTAGGAAGTACTGGTTGGTCTGAGATATTGATAATGATTTCTTGATTAGCAGATGGCGTTAAGTGGTCATAATAGCGAATATTAGATTTGGTGACCACAGGCGCTAATGGGTCGACAATGAAAGTCCTGTTTACTTTCGAAGGGCCTGCTATGTCACCCCCACCTAGTGGTATCAATTCGACCTCGTACGTTAGATTCCCACTAGAGAAAGGAGTACGGGTTTCGACAACCCACTGCTCACCATCGTAATCTGTCGTATTAGCGATAGTCTCATCGTTGCGATATAGTCTCAATTCGTACTCTCCTGGGTACGGTTTTTCATTTGCCAGACCATTCTCAAAACCTGTTTTTACTTGAATGCTGAGATTGTCCTCTGTCATGAGATAATCAAGATCAGGATTTACTTGCCCCCTATCTGTATAATATGATACAGACTTAATCATCAGATTATTATCCACCGCAGAGCTAGTCCAATGGCGAATCGATGGCATAGAAACAACACCGTTTGCCAACTCAATCCTAACCTCAAACCTCAACTCAGACTGGTCATCAAAGGTTTGGGATGTTCTAAATCGTGTATTCAAATCATGTAGTCCACTAGATACACTGTGGTCGACTGGGTCATCGTCAAATATGAATAAATCATGGTCGCCTGTCCCTATAATTCCCTGTCCCTGTATTGGAATAAACCACATTGCAGAGGTATCTTCTGTGTACATGTTAACGATTACACGATGCGGTGAGGAGGTATGTGTTTGAGCCCGAGTATTTACCTCACGCCAAAGATTTGATGGTGTGAGGGTTTGAGAATCGTTTGCCCATGTCATTGCCCCTACAGCAATATCTCCCGAGGTAGTGGTGGAAATCAATGAAACTTTTAGAGAGCATACAGAATCTGCAGTAAATTTCATTGGCAGAATTGAAGACTTACTGGGATCCAATCTCGCTCTATTAATTGACATAACAATGTCATCAAACGCAGAAGCTACAACTGTTTGGGTTGCTTCATAGCCGATGCTTATTCCAGCGACTGAATAGTTCCCTGCATCTGAAATAACCTCAATTCTTGCATGGATGAATTCTTTTCCTGCAACCACCTTAACTGGCGGGGTGGTCCCTGTTTCATAATTTAGATAGTCCAGGTCTGAATCGTTTAGAGAGAAACGAATACCATTCTGGTAGCCAATACCACCTGTTTGTGTAATCATTGTATTGCCGACCCAAATTGCAACTGTTTGCACTCCAAGACCGACTTGTCCCGTTTTTATCACGGATAACTCGAACGATTTGGCGTCTCTTGGGACTAAGATGCTGTGCCAGGTTGTTGGGTTGAGACCGACTGTGAAAGGAGAAATCGATTGGCCATTCAATAACACATCTTGATTGCCCCATGAACCAATTCCCTCACCAGAAACGTCCCACTCATATCTTCCATCATTATCTATATCCAATCTCGGAGTAGAGATCTGCTCTGTTGGATATAATTGTAGACGCATGTTTTCCAATGACCAATTGTCTTCTGTGGATTCAAATTTAATCTGCAAAGTAGACGCTGAGCTGGTCAAATCAAACTTGTTTGATGTGGAATTAATCTCTGTCCAAACACCCCTATCTATTGATGCGTATGTGGTTAAATTACCTTCTGCTTGGTATTGGAATTTGTATGAAGCAAACGGCATATCTACATCAAATTCCGGTGAAAATAATGTCGAATTTAGGTGACCGATAATTTTCCTTGTCTCGGAGTCCCAACTGCTGTTTTCTAAATCCCAACCCTGTTCAAGCGGATCTGAATTGAAATCATCGTAGTATTTTCCTCCCCCGGATATTCCGTAAAGTCTCGGAGATTCACCATCTGTGTTAGATGCGAATGAAACCTTGAGCCGCAATGATTTGTGTTGCTTCCAGTCTACTACTGATAAGTCAATCCACTTGCCAGAGCGATTTACAAGTCCAGGAATTTCTGAATTTGTATCAGCATCGATAACTGTCCAATTTAGATGGGCACCATCAGGAATTGTTGCATCAAGGTATATTGGAGAATACCTGCCCTCATCGATTCTGTCATCTACGTTATTAGACCACCCGAAGGAGCGGGAAGTTAGATTCGCTCCGCTAGTACCTGGAATTATGATGTCATCAAAGAACCAATAATCACAGCAAGTTCCCGAACCTGAATTTTGCCTAGCCCTGACTTGAAAATCTTGGTGATAAGCATTGGCTGGAAGATTGTAATTCACATTGGTAACTGATCCACCTGTTGTTGAACCTGGAAGATATTGTACCTGAGTCCAACCATTGTTGGAATTCTTGTACTCGAGATAGAAATTTTCGTTAGAATCTGGTTCTTCTCCACAACTGTAGGAACCTTGCATAATCCACGCTTGGAGAGAAAGATTAGAATATCCCAGAAGGTTAACTTGAGGGCTCGTTACTGTGACTGCTCCCCCTCTTGTCCACCAAGATGCCCCCATGCCACCACTCATCCCACACGTCGTGGCGGTATTTCTTTGACCGTAACTCGAACTTGATGAGGTCCAACCGTTTGCATTTTTGTCGAAATCCCAGTTCACACCTTGGAAACCAAGTATAAGTGCGCCATCATCCTCGACTGTTAATCCACCCTTTGAAAATCCGGATTGATTCCAATCTGACCAATCAAAACCAGTTGCTAAGGTATCATTTCCTCCCTCAACAGAGAAAGAAATTGTCTGTAAAGCGTGAGATGAATCCATCTCAATCGATGGGCCGACGCCCAACGAGTTTGGTCCTTGAATCTCGACTATATTGTAATCAGTCAGTCCTGCCTCTTTTTTCAATTTGAAATCCAATTCATAATCGGGCATGACCTGCATGGAAAACTGCGACAGCGGGCCGGAAAGGAGGAATAAGAAACTCAGCGCCACCGCCAAGACTCCTCGATTTTGGGATGCCATGCGTTTAGTGGATAGAGTCAATGTAATTCAAAGCAACCCCTCTCAAGCATTCTAAATTAATGAAAATTCACAGTCAAAAGTTGATATTACTAAACGACTGTTTGAAGACATGTTCACTACTCGGTGCTAACATGGCAACCCCTCAATCTACCAAGGAGTTGGATTCCGTTTCTCTTGAAACTGGTCTACTTTCTACATGGCAAGAGGAAAACCTGTTCCGATCGACTGTCGAAAATCGAAAAGATGGCGAGCCTTTCATCTTCTTAGAAGGCCCGCCGACTGCTAACGGCAAACCTGGAATTCACCACGTTGTTGCTAGGACATACAAGGACTTAGTTTGCCGATGGAAGACGATGCAAGGTAACTTTGTCGAAAGGAAAGGTGGTTGGGACACCCATGGTCTGCCTGTAGAGATTGAAGTGCAAAAGCGCTTAGATCTTATGAGCAATGAAGCGATTGAAGCATTTGGAATGGAAGAATTCAACAAAGAGTGTCGAGAATCTGTTTGGACTTACGAAGCTGCTTGGAGAGAAATGACGGAACGTATGGCTTACTGGTGCGATTTGGATGATCCATATGTAACGCTGCACAACGAATACATTGAGTCATGCTGGTGGGCACTCAAGCAAATGTTCGAGAAAGGTTTGCTTTACAGAGGATACAAAGTTCTGCCGTATTGCCCTCAAACCGGGACCTCATATTCGAGCCATGAGGTGGCTCTAGGATACAAGGAAGTAGAGGAACCATCGGTATATGTCAAATTCAAATTGGAGGATACTGACGCCTCAATACTTGCTTGGACTACTACACCTTGGACACTACCGGGTAACGTCGGACTTGCTGTTGGACCTGATGTGGAATACGTCCGTGTGCGTGTAACTGCAGTTCCAGAGAAGTGGGAGGGCCACGGTGGAGCTGAAATTGGTGAGGAACTAATTCTAGCCAAGGACTTGTTCAAAGAGGTCATACGCCACCATTGCGAGGAGGTTGAGACCTTCCCCGGAAGCGACTTAATAGGGCGCTCATACCAACCACTATTCCCCGGAGCAGTTGATAGAAACGGCTCAGAAACCGCATGGACGGTCATTGGAGCAGACTGGGTTACTACTACAGATGGTACCGGTGTAGTACATACAGCAGTGATGTATGGTGAAGATGACTACAACCTCGGTATGGAAGTTGGTCTACCTGCCCAACACACAGTGGGCATGGATGGTTCGTTCTTGGCAGGAACTCATTCTGAACTAGACGGAAGATATGTGAAAGATTGTGATGAAACAATCATTGGTCTGCTGCACGATGGCAATTTATTGTACAGAGAGAAAATGTATCTCCACGACTATCCACATTGCTGGAGAACTGGTCACCCATTATTGTACTATGCAATGGACTCTTGGTTTGTTAGAATGACTGCCGTTAAAGAAAGACTCCTTGAATTCAATTCTCAAGTTGAATGGGCACCTGACTGGGTTGGCGAAGGTCGATTCGGTGAGTGGCTTCGCAACGTGAAAGATTGGGCTATCAGTAGAGAGAGGTATTGGGGCACACCACTACCTGTTTGGATTTGTAATGAATGTGGGCACCAACACTGTGTCGGTTCAACCGAAGAGATGGCTGCTATGGCAAAGGATGGAAGTCCTGTTGCAGAAGACTTGCACAGGCCGTACGTCGATGATACCGTTCTGGTATGTGAGGAGTGTAATGGCGACATGAAGAGAGAACCTTTCGTAATGGATTGCTGGTTCGATTCTGGCTGTGCATCATTCGCTCAGTGGCACCACCCATTCGGCGAGGAAGGAAAGTTTGAGAGCAATTTCCCAATAGATTACATCTGCGAGGGAGTAGACCAAACACGTGGATGGTTCTACACATTGTTAGCAGTAAGTACGACCGTC